>Ga0315914_1002339_pt1 | contig 29075 bp, 11 predicted proteins | sample MpolenodulesMG_FD_203920 | JGI IMG/M metagenome (GOLD analysis project Ga0315914, IMG submission 203920) | Medicago polymorpha root nodule microbial communities from Los Angeles, California, United States - elongated nodules | ecosystem: Host-associated > Plants > Roots > Nodule | place: USA...
ATCTTATAAGCTAAGTAAATATCCTTATGCATTAAGTAATTCCCAAAACAGTGGTGATAAAGAGAACATAGGCGGTGCCCCACTTCTCAAGTCTTCTAGAGTTATGCTTGATTTAATTTCTAACAAAGTTGACAACCAGAAATGATATCATTTCACTCGAATGAAAATGGTGTAATAAAATTTGGATGTATTCCCTCTATCTCATTTTAATAATCGTTTAAGGATTATACACATTTAAGAAAATGGATCACATTCACATGTCTTTGACAGTGTTTAAGGAAGTTGGAATAATTGATGCAATAAAAATTGACGCATAAGCATAAACAAAGTCTTGGGTTCGCAAATCCATCATCTAAACAATAAGGAAGTATTTGAAATCAGTCCTGGGTTCCTGGCTTCCTGCATAGAGAAGTCGGAATTATTGTGATCAAACACACCAATTTTACTTTTGCTTATATATGAAATCACACACCAATTTAACTTTAAGAGCAATGATATTTAAACAATCATTTGGTGATAACTTTTGTGACAACCTACTTTTTCTCTCTTCTTATTGGTCAAAAACAATAGAGAAAGAAAAAGGAAGAGAGAGAATAAGAATATAATGTGAGTATGAGATAGAAGGTCGTACAAAAGTTGTCATAAAATGGATGTACAAATATCATTTCTCTGTGTGAAATCTAAGGAAGTATTTTATGTACCAGGAAAAGCATCACATTCACATGTCTTTAACAATGGATAATTGCTTTTCTGACATTCATAACTTCACAATGACACATTAAAATTACCTAAAAGCCCACAATGGTAGTTAACTACCGTTGACAAAGCCGGCAACAGTTAACTGCCGCTGAGTCCAGCGGTAGTTAACTACCGCTACGTGCGTTCTGGGATTCAACATCTTTTTCATAATTCAACCTCTTTTTCCATCATTCATTCAACCTCTTTTTTCATTATTCAACCTTTTTTTTTCAACAGTCAACCTATTTTTTCTACATTTTTTTCCTATAAAAACCCTCACATTCTCTCCTCCTTACTCTTATTTCCTCACATTATCTCCTCTTCTTTCTTCTACAAAATGTTGGTTTGTCATCATTTGCCTTTCATTGAAATAGGCCTCTTTGAAATTTGAAAATTTCAAGAGGTTTCTTTGAATTGGTTTTACCCCAGGATTTAGGGTTTAGGGTTTATGGTTTGCGTTTTTCTTCTTCTTTGTTTTAACCTAAGCGGTAGTTAAATGTATTATTAAACAACAAGAGTGCAAAGGTGAGGAACAATTTTGGGTCATCTTGGTGTTGTCTTGTATGAGTATCTTGGAGAAGAGTATCCAGAAGTTCTAGGTTCAATTTGGGGTGCTCTCAAGTCAATTGTTAATGTTATTGGTATGACAAAGATGACTCCACCTATTAAGGAATAAATTTACGACGAAGATGATATTTTTAATGTTATTAGTATGACGAAGATGACTCCACTTATTAAGGAATAAATGTACGACGAAGATGTTATTTTTAATGTTATTTGTACGACGAAGCAGATTTAGTTTTACCCCATTGCAAATGTATTATTATATTAATAAAATGTGATTTTATATCTATTACTTGTGTTCTTTTATTTTAGTTTTTATTTACATTTATTTTAAGATTGTATATGAAATAAAAAAATTCAAATAAAAAATGCGTATTAAAGAATAAATAAATTCGAAAAAAATTAATTAAACCCAGCGGCAGTTAACTGCTGCCGGCTTTGTCAGCAGTAGTTAACTATCTTTGGAGGCTTTTAGGTAATTTTAATGCGTCATTGTAAAGTTATGAATGTCAGAAAAGCAATTTTCTTAACAGTGTCGTATAATTGGGCCACCCCCACTATAATGTGTTTTGAGTCAATCATTTAAGAGAAATAATATTTAAACATCTATTTTGTGACAACTTTATCTCTCATATTCATATTATTTTTTACTTTATTCTCTATTATTTTGGTTTTTGTGCAAATAACTAATTTTTTTTTTTTGTAAATTACGGCTGTCCCATAAATCTTCAATCAAATAGTTGTTCAAATAACATTTTTCATTATTTAAGGACCGAGATATAAATAGGGGCTAAAATCATCTTCATTTATAACTTTCTTCATTTGTTTCATTCGAGGTGTTTTCAACTAGGCTTGTGTTAATATCCTCTCCATTTATGTTTTTCTCAATTTCTTCCATTTGGAGAGATAAAAACACAAAATCTTAAAAAAAATATATATTATAATTAATGATGGTGAAATCCACTTAATGATAGTACCCACAATCTATTTTTTGTATCTATCTCTCTCATAATTACAAACTCCATTTATTTTATTAAATGGAGAGGATTTAAGTCATGCACCACATTGTTGAATGGTCAACTTTTTGGGTCCATGCACACTTATTATTTACCAACCCTACGTACTTGATGAGGGAAAAGAATATGACATGTGAAACACAATATGCTGAAGTTAAAGTTGTCGTGTAATTATTATTGTTTTTAATGTCTCAATGTGATGATTATGTATAGACCCAAATTATTGTACTTACTTTTTATTGTGAAAAATCATAAAATTTATGCCAAATGGCAAATCATAGTAAAAGACAGCTGTTCAAGGACAAAACGAGCATTCGCACAAGGAGTCACTCAAAATAAAGAAAACTGATATTTGAAAAAGTATTTTCAAACAACTTTTATCACAACTCTCTTCCTCACACTTTCATTTCATTGTACTTTCTTCGTTCATATAAGACCATTTTATCAAAATTACGGAAATTAAGAAAGTGAATATTTTTATTAAAGTTGTTTGTAATCATTATTGATTTTACAATTTTATTCTTTAGAGTGAGAGTTAGTTTATGTTTTCAACAAGCTATTTATTGTTGATTGAAGAAAAAGATGTATAGTAAATAGGAGCATGTATGTAAAAAAATAATTAATGTAATTTAAAATAACAAAGAGATCTTATAAAAAGGGACCAAAAAATTTCTCAAAAAGGTCTTATATAATTAAGGACGGAGGTAGTACTTTTATTCTCTCTATTGTTATTGTTTAATAAAAAAAAGAAAAAAAGTTCTCACTAAAAGTTGTATAAAATTGGTTGTCAAAATATCATTCCTGCAAAATAAACGTCATGTGACCATTTGACATGAGAACAGTAAAGAATTTCTTACTCCTCCTGCATTTCTCACATTTCTTAAGAAAAATTGTTAATGCAATTAATGTGTCTACCAAATTGTTAATGCAATTAATGTGTTTACCAAATTGTCTTTTGTTTGCAATTAGGTGTATTTTAGGAAAAAATAATAAATACATCTAGTTATTTGAAAAAGAGTTTCTATTTGGACAATTTTTTAGTGAAAAAAGTGCTTAAAGATAGAGACGAATGAAGTAAATAAGAAAGTTGTTTTTAATCATTAGATCAATTAGGGGAACACTAAATTATGATAGACTCTTGACATTAACCATTATTTTTGTACGTCATCTTCAACCACCCTTATTCACCTCTACTTATGTGACTATCTTTCACCATCGCACGCATGAAATAATTCACATCAACAAACTCAATTTATGACGCAAACGAGTTGTCAACAAACTCAATTTATGATGCAAACGAGTTGTGTGTGCATCATATCATATCACACATACAGATGAGTATGAGTATTGCCTGCCATTAAGTTTTAAGTTTAAAAACCAATGTATATGTGCCTTTAAGATTGCAGATATGAAAATTCCATTGTTGTATTAGTTTTTTGCCGGTAAAAGAAATCTATCTATAAAATTCCAGTTTTCTCAACGTGTGAGCTTCCAGTTTTCAAACAATAATTAATAGATTGTTTTGGTCAAATAGAGGCAAATGTTATTATGAGAGAAGAAAAATAGAATGAACAATGTAATTCTCATTGATTCTAACTAACTTGTACACCAAGTATATATACACAATCTAATCCATATGCTAACTAACATGATCTTATTGCATAATATTCCAACTTCATTAACTAACTAACAAGGTTACTTGTTATGCAAGCTATTACATTTACTACTCTCTATTTCCTTATTATGCACGTGATGAAATATCCCCCCACAAGTTGATGGTTGATAATGTTGATCATCCCCAACTTGGATAACAAAAGATTGAAAGGCTGAGGGAAGAGAGGCTTGGTGAAGAAGTCTCCCAACTATCTATTCTTTTGAGAAAACATGAAGAAGCTTCAAAACTTTGGATTGCAACTTTTGTCTAACAATATGACAATATATTTGTAAGTGATTTGTACATTCATAAACACTGGATTGGCAGTGTATGAAAAGCACTTTGGTTATCACAATAGATCACAGGCAGCTTCTCACAATTGATATGTAAGTCTCTGATTAAGTATAAAGGCCACAACAATTCACATGTAGCTGCTGCAAGGGCTCTATATTCTGCCTCTGAAGAATATATTGAGACAGTTAATTGTTTCTTTGTTCTCCATGATATCAAAGATTTCTCTAGAAAAAAGCACTGTCCAGAAACCGGTCTCCTTGAATCTATGCATCCTGCCCAATCAACATATAAGAAACCTAATATTGTAGCTTAGAGTCTCTAGGAAAGAACAAGCCACGACCTAGACAACTCTTGAGATATCTCAAAACTCATAAAGCAGCAGAATGATGCGCATGAGTAGGTTTGGTTAAAAATAATAAATGTGATATATGGTCTAGTAGTATTCAAGTATAGTAATCATCCTACTAATCTTCTATATGATGCAATATCCTCAAAAGGCGAACTAGTGTCATGATGTAGTTTGGAGGAAGGATCGAAAGGTGTATAGACAGATTTTGAATCCAATAAACCAAAATCAGATATGAGTTCTAAGCAGTATTTTCTTTGGCAAATACTTCTGGCATTGTTAAATCAGTTAACAAACTGTATCAGGCGAGTGCATGTTAATTAAAAAGAAAGAATTTGTAATATGGTTTAATTGATTTATGCAGCCATCAGGTTTATTAAATATACAGTAATTATAATTTGATGTGTTTCCTATTCGAGGACTTGAATTTCTAGGTCCACTAACTTTGTAAAAGGCCATCATCCAATATAGACTTTCAAATAGAATTTGAGAATAAATGAAGGTTTTATATATTCTTAAAAAGACTAGTGAAATCTTTAAGAAACTTTGAAAATATTCCTCTAACATTTTTTATATATGCTATTATTGCAGTAGAATACTCATGTTTCCCTTGCGTTGTGTTTCTCAATACCATCATCAACTTCATGGTGGAAGAGATGTAAAATAAAAGTTTTATTTAAAACTTTCGTAACGGTCAGAAGAGTGGAATTGCACTTAGTGCAGTTGGGAAATTAGCCAATTATAGCTAAATAGAGTTGGGTAGTGATTAGAGATGTCAAATGAGCAGGTCTGGCCTAGCCTACTTCAGTCCGAAGTAGGTTAGTCTACTTGATTCATGAGCTACCAAAATTGAGCCCATTCCAATTAATAGTGGGTTACATGGTCCGAGGAGTTAGCTCGGCCTGTATTTTAAATTGTATTATTTTGTTTCTTTTTTCTTCGAAAAATAGTTGCAACGAACATTAAAGCTACATATCACTTTTTTTTTTTTAAAGAAACGTATTACATAAATTATTATCCATCAAATAAAACACATATCTTTGTAAACTTAGTTAAATGATATATAAAACATCTATTAAATCAACATCCGTAAGGGAAGTAACACCAAAGAATCAACGCAAAAGTAGAGTATTTATCACAACTCAAATAGTGAACCTTGAAAATAATAAAATTCAGTTTTACATAATAAAATAATTCAATCTTACATAATAAAAATATTTTAAAAACTATTTATTTTTTTAAGTATTTTTAAAGGGTCGGTCTGCAAGCCCAATAGTCCAGAGCAGGTTGGCCCATGTAAAATACAAGCCCAATGGGTGGGCCTAAAAAGATAGGGTTGTTGTTTGTGTTTTTTTAGTGGCTCGGCCCACACTAAAATAGAGGGCCAACGAGTCGGCTCGATGGACCTGACCCATTTTGACAGCTTTAGTAGCAAACTGCAATTGAAGTTGTTAAGGTAGTTTTGGGGTGCAGAAGAGCAATGTATCAAGCTTAAGAAACATCTTTCTCATAGAATACCTATTATAATATTAAAAACAGAAACATATCCTCTTCAAAATAAAATTAGAAATATCATAATTTTTTTAGGGATGACATATATAATTTTTGTTTACTATATTTTTGTTTACCATTATAATTTTCCATGAAATATAGTAAACCAAAATTTAGTAAAAAAATAATGAGTAAACAAAAAATGTATATTTATATCTAAAAATGAATTATATATTTGTTTTAAATTTAGTTTAATGCAGTTGATTCATTTTGACTCAATATTAAGGTAAAGTTGGGTTTAAGCCCAAAAATTAGGTCCATTAATAAAGAAGTATTAAACCTTTTTTTTGGGGGGTTAATCACATATCTTTTGGTTGAGAGATAAAAATTGATATGAGGTAGACTTGCTTAGGGTACTAACTTTTTTTTTAGACAAAAGGAAAATATATATTAAAAAGAAAAAAAGAGGCACAAAGACTGGATATTTGACCCAGGTACAATCTAAACAGAAATACATCGTTATAAATCAAAACTACCCTAATCAATCCTAACAAACAAACACTTGTTTCAAGCGCAACCTGGCGAACCCGCGTACGGGCGCGAAACCAAAGTTGCAAAAAGGAAAAGATTGACATATGCGGCTCAGACTGAGAATGCATTGACCACCAACATGGAATCCGTATCCACATACCAACTCCCTAAACAGATCAGCAAGTATGAAGTTCTTTCGAGCATAACAATTCGACATGACTTAAACGGACTGGTATCGAAGGGGAGGCACACCTAACGCCTTGAGACATGCAGATCTCAACAGATCTGAAGCATCAGAGAATCAAAGGGAGCAGGAACCAAACACAACCAGTCACCAACACCCATTGAACCAAGATATGGGTCAACACATTCTTCACCAACCATACAATTTCGGGTTAAAAGTACCAACAAACCCTTTCGGGTTTACGAAACCAACCACAAGTCAGGAACCAAAACCAACCTTATCTCTAATAAAAAAATAGGCAAAAAAGCTTGAAAAAACAATGAAACAGATCAACAACTAGTGACGAAGGTACAAACAAAACAGCCATGGTCGAACAATAGAAACACAACCCTTCCGAATTAGTATAGGCAAGTTGCGATACAACCCACCAATACAAATCTGGAGCCGAAACAGACAGCAGAACCCAAACAGAACGCCGATTTTAAGACGATCCGACAACCCACTAACACCACCAGCGATCCACCAAGACGAAACAAAAACACATAGATCACCAGAGTGACGACCAACTCTGGTGAAACAAAACGAGTTGCGGCAGCGCCAGTGATTAAAATCCCATTAGGGGGTTTGGTGGTGGAAGCCATACAAGCCAAGCAACCACTACGGCATTCTAGATCTAGATCCTGTTGCTTAGGGTACTCATGTTTTTATTTTAAGCAGTCAATATTTGTTAGTATTTATTGGATGTACTCATGTAAAAATTTAACTTGAGACGGTGAAACCACTCTTTTTACTTCATTCTTAAAATCATTAACGATAACCACCAAGTAAATTTCATATATCGTAAAATATTCGTGTTAAATGTGTCATACTATATCAATATGTTAAATTATATTTAAACAAAAAATTAAATGATAAAATGAGCTTGACCCTCTTTTCTTTTTTGGTGGTGGCCGGGGTTTGAACCCCAGACCTTGCATATATTATGTATTGTCCTTACCAACTGAAATGTCATCGAGATATTGAATACACTTGTGTTACATGAGATGTCGTCGAGATTCTTTTTGTTTTAAATAAAAGATTCGTCCATGTTTTTAAGACATTAAAAAAATGTTCTTTTATTTTTGGAGGAACTTTCTTTTGTTCTTAAAATAGAGATAGTTTTTACCACAATTAATTATATTTATTCAAATTGGTAGGATACATCGATACAATATAAATCTAAAATCGCTACAAATAAAGAGAATAAATATGCAAACAAACTCACATAATTCATGTTAATAATATAAACCAAAAATGCAGGTGTGCCTACAAATATGACAAGTTTTCACAATACTCGTGTCATTGAATATGAAATTAGATAGAAATTACATATCTTTCGGTTGAGATAGAAACTATATGAAGTAGGAAGATTCATCTAAGAGACCTGACTTAACGTACCCATGCTTTTTTAAGCAGTCAAAATTTGTTAGTATTTCCAAGAGGCAAAAAACGAACCCAGAAAGCATACAGTAGATTGCAAATTGAAGATTACATTTTTGCTTTATTATCATACGCCCTCTAGAAAATTGATAAAAAAAAAAAAGGATTTTATTGGTGTAAAAAGGATTTTATTGCTTTATTGGTGTAAAATCGAACCCAATAAACCTTGTAGATTAGGATGGAGTAAAAAGAAGACCCCTTACTTAATGGTGGTCCACATCAGACTACTATAGAGGATTTTATTGCTCCATATATGCTACACTTAATCTATATGACCACGTAGTAATGCTAAGGTACGTGGTCTTTCTAATATGGATTTCTTAAAATTGGTTCATATATAGACCCTTATTATGTTAGTAAAAGAATGAACTTCCAAAATTAAGATGAGAAAATTTTAAAAAATAAATAAATGAAAGAAGAGAGAAACACATGCGAAAAAAAGATTTGAAATATTTTTTAGTATAAGATAAAGAGAATAATTTGAATCAATCAAATTATAATTATTGTGATATTTTAAAAACTAACCTATAAAAGGGGAAACTAGTCTCGTGAGCTTAGCTCAGTTGGTAAGGATAATGCATAATATATGCAAGGTCTGGAGTTCGAATCCCGAACACCACCAAAAAACAAATAAAAGGGGAAATTATGAAATAAATTTATTGTATTTGTTGGTCTATATGACAAAATAGAATACGCGTTAGAAGAGATGAATAGCGTTTAACAAAAATTATTGAATTTTAACGAAATCGTGTTTGAAAATAATTTGACTTAGAAAAAATTTCAAAAAACCCAAAATAACAAGAAGCCATATCAATATGTTAGGCATCAAAACAACTTGACCAACAAGTTAGGGTTTTAGGGTTTTGAGTTTTGTTGGATTAGAGAGAATTAAAGAATGAAAGTATATTGAGAATAGAAGTATTTGATTTGTATTATTGAGATATAAAAACTATACAAGAGAAGTAGCTTATATACAAGTATATGCTATGTTACTTGAAGCACAAGTTAAGTAACAAACCCTAACAAATATAAGATATATTCTAGGAAACTTGTAACAAATCCATAACAAACTAAATCTCTAATGTGATTAACCAACTAAGTTTGATTAGATCACTTAACAACTTGAATAAACAAACAAACTAACATCCTCCCTTAATTCAAGTTTCCATTCTTGCCATTCCAATAAAACTCGTTAGCTTGATGAATCTGTCAACCTTCAATGGTTTAGTGAATATGTCTGCAAGCTGCAGCTCAGAGGAACAATGGACAATCTGCATTGCTCCCTTGTTCACTTGTTCCCTTAGAAAATGAAACTTAGCTTCTATGTGCTTGCTTCTTCCATGCAATACTGGATTCTTTGCTAAGTTTATAGCAGACTTGTTGTCTATGAACAATGATATAGGTCTGCTAACCTCTATTTCCATTTTCTTAAGTATGTTTTCAAGCTAAACGGTCTAACATGCTACCATACATCCTGCTATATACTCAGATTCACAAGTTGACAGTGCTACAACTGGTTGCTTCTTAGCACACCATGAAATTGGAGCATTTAGAAACTTGAATAGGTATCCTGAAATGCTTTTCCTATCCTGCTTATCCCTACACCAATCTACATCAGAATAGGCTATCAATTCCATAGAATTTTCATTCAGAAACTTAGGAAATAGAATGCCAAACTCTAGTGTTCCTTTGATGTATCTCATCACTCTTTTGGCTGCTAGTAGATGAGATGCTCTTGGTTCACTCATGAACCTGCTTATTATACCAACTGCATATGCAATATCAGGTCTACTATTGCATAGATACCTTAGTGATCCACAATTTTCTTGAACAATATAGGATCCACTAGTTCTTCTTCTTCATTTATCACTAGTTTCAAATTTGTCTCGGCAGGTGATGATGATGGATTGCAGCTTATCATATTGAACTTTTTCAGTATATCAGATGCATACTTCATTTGATGCATCACCAAACCTTCATTTGAAATATGTCAGATATCCTAAGTCTGTCATCTCAAACTCATTCATCATTTGACATTTGAATGCTTCTATCTTATTCACAACACTACCAGTTACTATCAAGTCATCAACATATAGACAGATGAGTAATTGACTACCTTCAATTCCTTTTTTCACAAAAACACCATATTCAGACTTGCATTTTAGAAAATATTGTTGCACAAGGAAGCTGTCAATTCTCTTGTTCCAAGATCTTGGTGCATGTTTCAATCCATAGAGGGATTTGTGTAATCTATACATCATATCCTCCTTCCCTTTGATCTTTTGTGTTACATAAACTACTTCATCTAATGGACCATTTAAGAAAGTAGATTTCACATCTAGATGATACATTGGCCCGTTTCTTCCACAAGTTATGGCAACTATAAGTCTCACAGTCTCTAGCCTTTCTATTGGAGCATAAACTTCAAAGTAATCCATACCAGCCTTCTGCATGAATCCCCATGCCACTAATCTAGCTTTGTGTTTTGTTACTTCATCATTTGGCTTCAGTTTCAATTTGAAAATCCATTTCACATCAATGGCTTTCTTGCTAGCAGGTAACTTAGTTAGTTCCCAAGTATTGTTTCTATTAATTGCATTCAGTTCTTCAATCATAGCATTCTCCACACTTCTTTGTTCATTGCTATTTCATAGTTGATTGGTTCTGAATCTGCTAGTAATGCAAAGTGAGCAAATTCCCCTTCTTCATTAACTTGATTATCAGGAGTAATTTCATGTCCAGCTAGCCTTGTGGAAACAAACCTTTGTCAACCTGAAGTTCTAGAGGCTTGATTCTCTTCAACATGTACTTCATCTTGAACTTCAGTATCTATTTGAACTTGTTCAACTTGCTCATCTTCTTCAATTATTGTGGGAACTTTAAGATTAGAACTCTTCTCTTTCTTGTTCCAATCCCAAGCTTCATTTTCACAGATTTTAACATCTCTACTAATCAATATTGAATGATTTAAAGGATGATATAACCTGTATACACCTGTTTAATGATATCCAACCAATATCATAGGCTCACTCTTGTCCCCCAGCTTTCTTCTATTTGCATCAGGGATATGCTTATAGCATAAGGAACCAAAAACTTTTAAGTGCTTAGCAGACTGCTTGCTTCCTAACCAAATCTCTTCAGGAATTTGATCAAGCTTCTTAGTTGGACAGCTGTTCAAGATGTATGTTGCAGTTCTTACAACATCTCCTCAAAATGTATTAGGCATCTTCTTCATCTTTAACATACTTCTGGTCATGTCAAGCAAGCTTTTATTCCTTCTTTCAGCCAAACCATTATGATGTGGAGTATATGGAGCTGTTACTTCATGCATAATGCCATTGTCTTCATAGAATTTCTCAAACACCTTTGAAGTATACTCACCACCTCCATCAGTTCTTAAAATCTTAATAGATTTTCCACATTGTTTTTCTACTAAGACTTTGAACTTCTGAAACATATCAAATGCTTCACTCTTAGCCTTAATCAGATACAACCAGATTTTCCTGCTAAACTCATCAACGAAACTGATGAAGTACTTGTTACCCCCTAATGAAGGAACCTCTAAAGGACCACACACATCTGAATACACAGCACTCAGTAGCTCCTTTGATCTATGTGATGTACTAGAACTGAATGCATTTCTAGGTTGCTTGCCTATCAAGCAAGTATCACAAACTGTACTAGGTATCTCAATTTTAGGTACACCAAGAATCATTTCCTTATCAACTAATTGATTAAGACCTCTAAAATTAAGATAACCAAACCTATAGTTCCATAACCAACTATCTTCATCTTTCATTATAGCAGATAAGCAATTCAGTTCCACAACTTTCATGTTAGTCTGAAATGTCATATTCTTTGCAAGAGGAGTTTTGAAAACTAACCTTGAATTTTTATCAAACAACTTCAAGGAGTTATCCTTCATAATAATTAAATAACCTTTCTGAATGAGTTGACCAACACTAAGTAGATTGCACTGCATACCAAGGACATAAAGAACATCTTCAATTATTGTTATTTTTCCATTCTTTCCTTCAATATCAATCTTCCACATTCCTTTTGTAGTTAGAGTTCTATGGTCATCAAGCTTCACCTTTGTGTTCCTTCCAGGATCAACTTCCCTTAACCAAACCTTATTTCCAGTCATGTGATTAGAACAACCTGTATCTAAGAACCAACTTTCTGAATTGCACAGCTCTCAGTACTAGTTGTTGTAACCATCAATAATAATGAATCTGAATCATCTTGTGCAATCTTAGCCTATTCTTCATCATTCTTAGCTTGCTTTCCTTTACCAGACCAACATTCAGAAGCAAAGTGTCCAAACTTCTCACATTTGAAGCATTAAATTTTCTTCTTATCAAAACCTTTATTCTTTTTCTTTTTTTATGAGAATTTCCTTCCTTTGAAGATTCACTTTTATCAGATGTTTTGTTCTTGCCTTTAGACCAGTTTCCTCCCTTATTGTTATTCTTCCCTTTCTTGAATTTCTTCCTATCATAGTCATCTTTTTTGATATTTTAAACTTGCAAGGCTTGTTGAATTGATCTTTCACTGGTTCTCTCAGAAACCATCAATTCATGAGCTTCTAGTGAACTTTGCAGCTCCTCAATCTTCAAGGTTTTCACATCTTTTGATTCTTGAATGGCTACAACAATAAAATCAAACCTTGATGATAATGTCCTCATGATCTTCTCAACAATTTTTTTATCAATCATAGCTTCTCTACAAGCCTTCATCTGATTCACAACACTGATGAGCTTGGAGATGTACTCAGCAATCTTCTGCTCCTCCTCCATGTGCATCAATTCAAACTTCCTTCTCAATGATTGAATCAACTTCACCTTATCATCACCTTCATGATACTTTGAAAGAATATCCCATGCTTCCTTTGAAATAACTGATTTTAAGATTCTTTCAAAATTTCCTTCATCAAGACTCTGTTGAATCAGAAACAAAGCCTTGCAATCATTCTTCTTCGGATCTTTGTACGCATTCCTTTGAAATTCAGTTGCATTCACAGCTAGATCACCAACACCATTATGCACTATTTCCTACAAATCTTGTGCTTCAAACAAGTTCTTCATCACTGCACTCCATCTTTCCCAATTACATGCTTCAAGAATTGGAAGATGAGTGTTGAAACTGCTGCTACCATTCATGTTTCTTCCTTCAGCGTTTCTACCTTAAATTTGCGTGATTGAAGATCTAAATTACCCCTTAGAACAAAACCAATGGCTCTTGATGCCAATTTGTTAGCGCAGCAAAACAACTTGACCAACAAGCTAGGTTTTAGGGTTTTGAGTTTTGTTGGATTAGAGAGAATTGAAGAATGAAAGTATATTGAGAATAGAAATATTTGATTTGTACTATTGAGATATAAAAACTATACAAGATAAGTAGCTTATATACAAGTATATGCTATGTTAATTGAAGCACAAGTTAAGTAACAAACCCTAACAAATATAAGCTGTATTATAGGAAACTTATAACAAATCCATAACAAACTAAATCTCTAATGTGATTAACCAACTAACTAACACAATAGACAGAATTTTGAATTCATTTTTTGCATAGATTTCTATCATGGTACTTAAAACGAAGCTGCAAAGTTGTATAGCATCTTGATAAAGCTCAAATTTATTTTGATTTTGTATCATGGACTGCTACAAAAAATATTATTTTGGGATTAAAAGTAAAAAAAATATCATAGAAACAAAAATATATTTAACCTACGAAACTATCATTTTCTGGATAGTATATTTTTATGTTAATTTAATTTATATATTCTTCATTATGTTCAACGTTAACACATGGTTTCTAGATGTTTTAGAAGTCAGCTTCACATACTGGTCAGATTATTCTAAACCATCTTCCAACTCAAGTCCTCTGCTGCTTCCTTTTTCATACCGTTCAATTAACAAATACATCCTTGAACATGATCCTTGCATTTAATTTGAAAATTATATAGTTTATTTAAATTGTACCAAAGTTTGAACATTAATCAAAAAAATTCTAACTAGTACCGCCGCCCAAAACATACTATACATGCTTCTGGCTGCGACTTCTTCTGCTTTGTTTGGCTAAGCAAACCTGTCATGCTTACGTTGCCCCACACGCCTCCTTTCACACCAAACAACTCCTAAGTAAGTTCCCCTTAGTTCAAATAATTCAATTTATTGCTTTTATTGCTGCAGCTAGTAGTCACACTAGCTTATTTCACAAGAAATCAAAGTCATGCAATAGTGATTTAACATTAATTGTCCCCACAAGCAATACTATCTAGTAACAACCTTTTCATTGACACATTTTAAATGAGTATTTTAATACTACTACAAATTGATAGCATAATTTTTTAATAGAATAATTCTAGCTTATTTCACCATAGTGCTATATTATTTAATATTTCTAAAATATTTCACAATTTTTTCTTCTTCTTTTTGTAAACCAATCTATATATATTGTGCGTAATCAATGAGAATAATCGTTCATTATTTTTTTTGAGGGAAGAGACTAATCGTTCATGGTAACTGATGTTCATTTAAAATGTAGACGTCTTTCGATATATATTTTTCTTACGGCTAGACAGTTTGGGCCGAACCATCCAAAATCGGCCGGCTCGCAAGCAAAAAAAGACCAACGGGCGGGGCGAACAAGATTCAGCGGTTCGGCGGGTTGACTGCTTCGGTTAAGGGCGGGTTGACTGCTTCGGTTAAGGGTGGGTTAAACCGGTCGGTTATGGGTTTTGGAATTACCACTGTCGGTAACCGTAACCGACCCGCACATAGTATTCTTACACTCTTAAGCCCATAGTTTAATACCCTTAAGCCCAAATGAATTCAATTTCAACCCAACCCAACGCAGACAGCATACACACACATACCTACTCTCCCGAACCCTATTTTTCAGCTGCGTCATTTCATGAATATATCCTCCTTGTTCATTAATGTTCATCATCCTATACATCATTTTCATTATTTTATACCTCATCATCAGACTAATCTTCATTGCTCTATCATAATCTCTCTATTCTCTTCTCTTTCGAATCTGGGTTTGTTTGTTGATGCATATTGTTTCTTCTCTCTGTTGAATCTGGGTTTTTATCATACATTACATCATCTTCATCGTTCTGTTGTTAATTTGTGGATGGATCTGTTGATTTTTTAAAACCCGATCCAAACCACCCGCTTAACCGTTTAAACCGATAACCCGCCACCGCCTTAACCGTAGCCTCTCAATGGACGGCGGCGGATCGTGAATCTCAAACCGTCGGTCTGGCCGGTTCTGGATTTTGGGACCAAACCCCGACCGGAACCGGCCGCTGTCCAACCCTAATTTTTCTATATGCGCCCGTCTATGATGTATCGCACACAATTATGTGAATTAATACAATATGACAACTGAAATCCTTTGAGAAATTGAAATTTTCTAACAAATATTTTTTGAAATGCAAGTTAATAATTGAAGTGTTAACTATATGCTTAATAAACCTTAGTTTTTTTTTATTAACAATAAACCTAAGTATCTACCACACCATATGGATAATATACTCTATAAATTAGTTCTTTAAAAAAGTCCACACTTTTTTTTTCAAGTGGTGATTAATTTTCAATGCAATTAATTTTAGTTTTAAAAGATAAACCAACCACAAAGAGTGTATTCTAGAGTATGTCAAAATAGAGTATGTCACAAGCAAACCTACGTGTACACATACATATTCTTATCACAAATTGTCAACTATTGGCAAAAGTGTTCAACACTCACAAGCTATATCATACAAAGCACCATACCCTTTATAAATACCACATTTCTAATTCTCCTAGAGTTTCAATATTCCCTTTCATACTTCCACAACCATTTTCACACCTTATAGCATCTAAATATCATTTTGTTGCATTCTTCGTATATACATATAGTTTCTTGTGCTATGAAGAGGGGAAGAGAGGTTGATAGCATAACCATGGCAAATTGTTTGATGTTACTTTCTCGTGGAAGCGATCAATTTGAAGCCACATATTCATCTACTACTTCAAACAATCGTGTGTTTGAATGTAAAACATGCAATAGACAATTTCCTTCATTTCAAGCCCTCGGTGGTCATAGGGCAAGTCACAAGAAGCCAAGGTTGATGGGAGAAAATATTGATGGTCAATTGCTACATACACCCCCAAAGCCTAAAACACATGAGTGTTCTGTCTGTGGATTGGAGTTTGCAATAGGACAAGCTTTAGGTGGCCACATGAGGAGACATAGAGCTTCAAATATGAACGGAAATAACATGCACAATTCTAATAATACTATGAGTTGTAGCAGTGGTGGTGGTAGTAGTAGTCTTGATTCTTCACAAAAGATGAAAGCTAGAAACAAGAGAGTTTTGGTTTTGGATTTGGATTTGAATTTGACTCCCTTTGAGAATGATTTGGAGTTTCTGAAGATTGGAAAGGCAACTGCTAATTTGATTGATTATTTTCATTGAATGTTTTGAATACTTCATTAATTGATTTGAGAGTTAGTTAGTGTATCATATAGATAATTTACATCCTTTTTATTTGTAGCCTATAGTGATTTTTCCTTCATGAAATGTAGTCTATATATACTTATGTATACTTTTATATTATCATACTCAATGAAATATCGTTCATTAATTTCTTTGGAATATATATAATTAGTTAGAACGTCGTGTGATATTTTGTGTCATATAAAAAGGTTCACATAAAAAAGGCCAAGCAATTTTCATTTCCTTTAATTTTTTTTAAAGATTTATGGGCATTAATTAACAAATATGTACATGCTTCAGTGTCTCTGAGTATTTATTTTTGTTCACAAGTACTATTAGTTTGTATTATGGATTTCATTGGTCTTGATCCTCTGATTTCCTAGAAAAGGATATTTTTATTTTTTTTCGAAGGATTCCTAGAAAAAGATATTGGTAATTTGAAGTTCCGTCAAGTACTATTTATTTTTGTTCACAAGTACTATTATTTTTTTACATGATTAATGATTTTTCAGTATGTGCAAATACATGATCTTGCACAACAAAAAAGATGAAATGGAGGAAATACTTTGACTTGATTTCTTTTCTCCCTAATTGGTAATAAAGTCTAAGGAAATTTTTGTACCAAAGAGAAAAGATAAAGAAAAATTCCCATTGAAAGTGTCGTCTAGAAATTTTTACATGATTAATTTTTCCAATTTCATTTAGAAAAAAATGCATTGGCGACCAATAAAACAAAAAAGGACAGTTCTTTAAAAAAACAAAAGGACATTAGATTGTAAATGCTGCATCTAGAAATTACAATAGTTTTTTCCCTCGAAAAAAAAAGAAATTATAATAGTTTTTTGTTTAAATATGTTTTTTTTAAAATTGTTTAAATATGTTTTAGTCTATATACAATTATGATCTTTCAAGTTTAAACCTTTAATAAATTTTAGGGTTAAATATGTTTTTAGTCACTACAAAATCATGAGTTTTCAAGTTTAATCTCTATAAAATTTAAATTGGTAATTTTAGTCCTTCATAATATTGTAGTTTGTAACAATATATCCTTTTTTTCTTTTTGAGGGAAGAATATAGTCTATAAAGCTCAAATAGAGATTAAAAGTGAATAAATTTTTTGAAGGGGTTAAACTTGCATGTAATTTTGTTGGAACTAAACATATTTAACCCTAAATTTTATTCACTTTTAGTCCATTACTTGATTTTCATGTCCTTAAATACAATGAGAGAGTTACCAACATGAAATTGTATAGCTGGAGGATCACGTCGAAAACAGATTTATGGCCATGATAAGGGTGATGTATGCCATATTTTTTAACAAATACTATCCTCAAGTGGAACAGTGATTTCGTTCAAGTAACTAGCCATCATAATTATTTCAGATTCCATATATACACTCTGAAAACAAGGGTTTATTTAATGTGTGCAATTTGACATTGCACATATTAAAGGAACTAAAAGTAGTAACTTTATAATGAAAAAGAACAATTATTTATTAAAAATTATATATTTAATATGAAATACATAGGTAGTAACTTTACCTTTGTTTTTGTAATTATTGGTTAACATATTATACTTTTGAAGGATCTTTTTAGAACATCTTGTGCTAAGGATGCGTCTTTGGTTGTGTTGATATATACCATCTTTTATTCTTTAAAAAATTATTATTTTAAACATTTTAACATTTGAAATTCACACATGATAGAAAAACTCTGAAAACAATAATGCAAAAGTTGAGAACAATGGGTTAGAAACTGATTCCACACTACACTATTTATTGCTTCTGGCAACACTTTTTTACACGACACTTGTAAATCGTTGCCTAAAACAAACGTAGCATAATAGTTTTGTCAACAACACATATAATCGTCGCCTAAAGTCTAATTGGGAACGGTTTTGACCCGTAACAATAAAATTCAACTGGCAACAATTGAAATCATCCCCTTTATGTTTTAGGGGACAGTTTTAGAGTGATGCACTATGTTGCTACCCAAGGCAGCGATTATCAATTGTAGCTTAATAGTTTTGTCTTCAAAAGAGTAAATTTTGTTTATTGACAAATAAAAATTGTTTCAATAGAAATAAAAAAAAATTGTACAAAAAATAAATAAAATAATAATAATAATAATAATAGTAATAAATTTTTTTAATCCAATTTTCTTTTTTACAATTTTCCATATATACCCTTAATGGTTGGCGCTTATCTTTTAAATATGATTCATTTCACCATGCTTTGTAATTAATTTTTTCTAAACTTATATTGTGTAAGCTCTATTTTTTTTTTGAAGAAGCTAAATTTGCCCATTCAAATTGGCACCGGGGAGAATCAAACATGTGACATTGAGGAGGATCACACACTCTCAGGTCTCAAGTCCACCAGACCAACCCAAGTGGGTTTGTAAGCTCTATTTCTTAAATACATTGATGTACTTCCTCCTGACCTTATTATAAGAGGAAACCAAAAAATATCAAAACCAATGTACTCATTAATTAGTATAACTTTTTAAAAAAAAAATTTGCAAATATATCCTCATAAAAAATTGTGAAGCATTAAATACACACCTTAATATTAAAAAGACAAACATTAAAGAAGAGATAGAAAAATCTTTTAAACAATAACTACACCTTAAAAGTTGTGATATTTTCTTATAAATAGAACCAACAATTTTTTAGAAAATTTTCTTATACATAAGACCGGAGAAAATACTTGCTAATAAGAACTCATTGAGGGAGTGGTTCTCTTTCTGGAAATGAGATTCAGATTAAGTAGTCAACAAAATAGATTAAATTCCAAAAAGTAAAATAAAATAAAATAAAGAAAAACAAATATACGTTTGTTGGTAGATAAAGTTAGTTGAGTATGCCCTTGACTAAAAACAGAAAGAGTTAGTTTTTTTTTTAGAGAAACAAAAAGAGTTAGTTTTTTTTTTTTTTTTTGAGAGAACAAAAAGAGTTAATTGAATATGCCTAAAGGGAGTGGACCATATAAATTCCAACAATCTGCATGTGCTTCACAAGTATTTCTTAGTTTCCCCAAAATAAAATGTTTCATTTCAGTATTTGATTTTCTCTGATTTTATTTTCATAAATATTATATTTGGTTTTCTTTTATTTTTTTTTATTATTAATGAAAAGACAGACAATAAAGTGTTATTCACATTTTTTATTTGCGTTATATCAATTTTAATTTAATTTGTTTAATTTAATTTTTTAAATATCTATATTGCTCAGAAAATATTGGTTTATAAAAATATTGACTAAAATTTTTAGTTAGTATTTTAGTTCCGTAAATTATGGTGTAGATTTAAATTTTAATTGAATTAATTTATTTTAAAGGGAAAATAATTGAATTGTTAAAGGTATAAATATATATTTGTAGCAACCGAATCATTTTTAATTGATTAAAGAGTAAACACTTTTTAGGGTAATTTAGGTATATTGAAAAATGAAAATAGACTACACAAAAAAAAAAACATAAATCCCTTTTGTTAATAGTATAGAAGAAATGTAGATAAAATTTACTATTTTATTAAAAAAAAATAAGGGTCCACCTTAAGACCCATTTTTTGAAGATCGTATTCGAATCACACCTTATTTTAATGTGCTTCTATTGTGAATCAAATGTTGATTAAGGACAATTTGATATATCATCGTAACATCTAACTTTCGCTCAAGCATTCTCCTCTCAATGCGAGATGCATTTGAGTTAGTTTCCCTTGCCCGGTATCAAAGGGGATTCTATCTCAATCAAAATCACAAAAGAGTTGTATCTCAAGCGAAGTTGCACAAAGAACAACTTGCACGGTAGAATGATCCCATCGATGGGGAAAAGCTGCTTTCTGCGCATGAACTTCAGGTAAAACTCCTAAAACCTTTGAAAACTTTATGCTTCGTGTGGAAATTAGTGACTTTAGGTAAGGGGTTTTTTTTAATTCAGCTTTTCTAACCATGATGATCTTCAAAGAGTGTGGAAAATGGGTACTGGTCAAGTTAAACATGAGATCTTGCGCCTCTTGCAATGGTCCCCTAATTTCAGGGCCAATGCACAAAAGCAAACTCATGCTCAAGTGTGGATTCGGCTTATTGATTTGCCCCAAGAATATTGGAGTCATCGGACCCTCTTTGAAATTGTGAATGGTATAGGAACACCAATTTCACTAGATGATGCTAAAAAAATCAGATTGTTTAGGCATTATGCTGAAGTGTTGATTGATTTGGACCTCTCTAAAAGAATGCATGAATCCATTCTTGTTCAAAGGGAAGGTTTTGCATTCTATGTCCCTGTCATTTTTTTTAAAATGCCGAATTTTTGAACAAACTGCCAATCTATTGGACATGGTATAGCAAGTTGTAATAAGCTAAAATTAAAGGAACTTGGTACTAGAGTGGATCCTCCTAAGGATCAACCTGTCAAGAAGCCAAAGGGTCTAGGTCACAAAGCCTATAATAGAAACTATCCAAAGCAATATGGTTAAAGGTAAAAAAAGGATAATGGAATCAAGGAACATGGGCAGTCTAACAAACTACAAAATATGAATGATTGTAATGCAAAATCCACCCCGATCAAGAAAAGAATGATATGAATTGTGATGAGGATTTAGAATCAGTAGACACCTTCTTGATTCCATTATCTTTGTTACCTTTAATCATATTGCTTTGGATAGTTTCTATTCTATGCTTGTGACCTAGACCCTTCTTGGCAAGTTGATCCTTAGGAGGATCCACTCTAGTACAATGTAACTTTAATTATAGCTTATTACAACTTGTTATACCATGTATGATTGACAATTTGAAATATATTCATGTGTCGATTATATAAACCAATCACCTTTTTCAAGGTTTTTGGTTAATATAATTTGTAAACTAGTAAAATCCAGAAATCATATTGTAATAGATACGAAGGTCTCTAATGACCACTGTACAACCCCTACAAAAACTCAAAGCAATTTTTGGAATAGTATGAGTAGTCAATAGTGACAATGATATCATAACCACATCCATAGTTATGTTTATGAAATAAATTTGTATAAGGAATGAAAATGTTGGACAGTCAAGACTATTTATAGCCATAAACGTTTTTAGATTATAACTACGGTTAAAGAAAACATGTATAATGTTTAAAATTCAATTAACACACCACATACTGTCCAAACCTTGCTTGTAACATCACAATCCACATTTTGGGATGGTTCGAATCATATAATCTGAACTCTTTCTTGTATGAATTCAAATTATATAATCTGAACCAGTCCTGGACCGGGTTAAAACTTGAGTTTTGGTAGGGTTCAGAACATAAAAAATTAAAAAGCGTAAAACAACATAATAAAACACACACAGGTGATCATGGATCAGTGAAACTTAAATCATCATCTAGTATATCCATTCAAGTCCTTATTTCACGGTAGGTCTTGTGATGAATAAAACTTTTCTGAATATCTTCAAAAGATCTGATGAATTAAGTGTTCCACTCGATTGGTACTTCAGAACTTTACTAAAAAAAATATAGAGAACAAGGTTCTTACTTCATCATTGTTGAACCAAGATGGGTTTTAAAACAATATCTCTAAGGTTTTGATGATAACAATGTATAGAAGAACAATTGGGTACTCTAAAATTTGTTCAAGTATCCAGGACCATATAATTAAAATATGGCTAAGAAGTCAACATTTTGGTCCTGAAGATCAACGCTTTGAACATAGAAGAGAAAAGATGATACCTAAGAGAAGTTATGTGTCAAAGCTCTGATCTGAAGATAGTCAGCAAAAAATTCAAAGCTCTAATCAAGTTTTGTAGATGAAGCTATGTTCAAAAGAATCAAGTCAATGTCAACGCTCTATTGAACATCTGACCAAACTAAGTTTTGTTTCTTTTGAAGAAACGTCATTGTCCATGTGTCGAGAGAATTTGGGAAAGACAATTGTTTGCAACAAATAATTCCAAAAGAAGCAATTAAGGAATTTTGAAATACCTTTCAACGGAAAACTCCACAAATAGAGAAGGATTTTGAATATGAAGAAAAAGAAGCTTGATACGCAGTCAATTATTCAAACAACTCTATTCAAATTTCCTATAAAAATACCCTAAGCGTTTGAAGAAAAATAATAACAATACTCAATCAATTGTGTCAAAACTCTGGTCAAAACTTGCGGAAAAACACTTAGAGAAATTCTTACAAACTTCTATCTTAAATTTCCTTAAGTGTTTAGAAATATTCTGAAGATACAAAGTCTTTTATAGTGTGGTTAAATTAGTTTAAAACACATTGAGTCTCAGGTGTAAACAAACATTAAATTCTTGTAAACTCTTAATCATGTTCGATTGAAGGAAGTCCTCAAGGTGAGGCAGTAAATCGTAAATGTTGTGTCTAAGTACTTTTGCAATTAAGATTGATTATAGTGGAAAAATCTCTCAAGTGTGAAGGGATTGGACATAATCCTAGATTGTGGATTGAACCATGATATATATCTATGTTGATCTTTTCTCTCTTTTAGATGGTTTGGGATTATATAATCTGATTCAGAATGTGGACGCTTGCTTGGACAACAAGGCTGGCTCATTGAACATGTGTTTTTTTGTGTCCATTGGCTGGTCAGACTATCTTGACCACATTTTGTTTACCCTTCATTGATTGATCGTTACACTTTGTGAAGACTCTCCACCAATCCCCCTATAAATACAAACTCATTCTTCACAAATTCTCATTCAATCTAACATTCTCTCCTTCTCTTATATAAACTTCTTCTACAATATTTTATTGTTGGCTTTTTATACAAAGGTTCTTATCATCTTATAGGGATGGTATAAATGGTCAAAAGGCAATGTGTCACTTTGCAAATTTGCACCCTTTTCCTGAACTTGGGTTGCTCATCAGAGTATGCTTCTCCCATCTCCCCATTCTGAGGATGTGCGAAAGGAAACAAACATTCACCTCCTCTCCTTTTTAAGGATGTGCGAGAGGAAACAAATAGTCATCTCCTCCCCCTCCATCTTCTTCTACAACATATTTAGTTTTAGCTTCTAATAGTTTTTTTTAATAAGCATTATGCTAATGTAAATGTATTATGAAACTAATTTTTTTCCGCTAAGTAGGGAGTAAGGACAAACATCAGGAGGAAACACCGACATCCCAACTAGGTTGGCACCCCGGGAAACCTCCGTCCTATGCCGCAAAACTCTAAAATTTTATTAAAAAAAAGGGGAAAATATATACAAGAAGAGGGGGGACTAGGCCAAAACCCTCAAAGAAAAATAACAAACAGAAAAATGAGAGAGCTAACAACAACAGACTAGGGGAATCTGCAATTAGGCAAACCAATAAAAAAATAACAACGGCTTATGTGACAAAAATAAATTTTTAATGCAATTCTTGTATATGAATTGTCAATACCTCTGACATTCCAATACAATAAATTTATTGGGCAGATGGAGGAGGATCACCCCTTGCACGGGTTCTATAAGGTGACTTTCCCAAGACTTATTTTTTCACCATTTGCTTCTGCTTCTTCGTTAAGACTTGTGGAAATCAACCCATTTGGGTTGGCCTGGTGGTATTGGCTTGGGACTTGGGAGTGTGCTTCTCCTCAAGGTCTCAGGTTCAATTCTCCTTGGTGCCAATTTAAGTGGACTAATTTAGCTTCTTCAAAAAAAAACACTTGTGGAAATCCCTCGTCCGCAATCCTTTGATCATATTATGAAACTATTGATCAATTAATAAAATGTGTTAAATTATTGATAATTTGTATCTTGTCTCTTTACTTCTATGTTATTTTTGTTCATTTGAAATTATGTCATTTCAATAATATATGCCACTATTGTTTTGAAAATGTGGTTGAAACACGTTTTTGGGTTGTATAATCCAAAAATCCCTAAGAAAACATCTTGATTATATAATCTAAACAGAAGTATTTTTGAAAATAAATAGAACGCATGAAAAGAGAGTGGGATGAATACTGAAATAGTTTTAAATTTGTCATGACCTCTATATTTGAAGGCTTAAACAACCCAAATTGTTTTTTGGACTAACGCCCTAACTGTACTGACTACTGGTCTAATTGTCGGATCACCCGATGTTTGGCGGTTGTGTTTGACAAAATGCATTTGGTTATATATCTGTGAGCCCTAACTTATAAAATAAATTTCGGGTCATATTTTATGACATGTAATGAGACTTCTAATTAACCTACACACACATATCTAGTCATATTCAACTTCGAGACTCATCTCATGCATACCCTTAGATTTGAAAAACCAGTGTGAAACCTAATGAAGCTTAAGGTCAGCTTGAGACCAAACTAGTTAGACCAAACTACTACTGGAGATTTTGCAAGCTACCTACCTACTTGTAATTTGTTCCCATTCTAGTCCTAGCTACTATTATTCATAGATTTAGCATCGTTATTTATTTCCTATCCTAAGCCTTAGTCTCTATGACAAATCTCTATTATACATATGATGAGAAACGTTTCACTCAACTAGCATGAATCATGATGAATGCAATGCAAGTCAAAGCCGAAACCAATTACAACCTTTCTAGGATAAACTACAGAACTTCATTCTAGCATATTTATAAAAATATAAACTTTTGAAAAATAATAGTAAATTAAGAAACATGAAGAAAAAAATGTACATGAAGCGTAAGTTTAGTTGTAAAATGACTGTTAGCGTTATGGTTACTAATAATAATTTCTTAATTTCTAAAATAAAAAATAAAAAATAATTTCTTCTTTTTTTTTTTTTTTAAAAGAAAATACAGAATTAATAATATTTTGTTTAGAATCACAATTTTTTGGTAATAATAATAAGAGTATCCCATGTAAAATAAAAAAAAGAATATCACAATTACTTTAACGTAATTAACGTGTGTTCGATTTATTTATTTATTTTTAGCAAATTAACGTGTGTTTCATAAAATAGAAAAGTTTGGAACAATTTCAAATTATATGTTCTTGATCTTAGGAAGCCGACATAATTAAATAATCATCCTCAGTTTCTTATTTCCTATTTGACTAAGATGTTTAGTGAGTCATGAAATTGATATTGATATAATATTTCCCACACATATATTGTTTCCATTTGATTTTTTGTATCTTATAAAAAAAGTTACGAAAATGCCAAGAAAAGTTTTTTCTACAATTTGGCATTTGCTTGTGCTGGGTCCACTGGCATACCTTTATATTTATTAATGAAACTTCTCAACCAAAGTTAGTCTCGAATTGGACTTGACTTAACATGGAAGTTGCTATTGAAAAACTTTGACAGTTAATTACTCTGAGGTGATAGATATGGTGGTGGCGATAATGATGCTGATTGGGATCACAAAAGTCTACTTTAATTAGCTACGTAATCATACATCAAATAGATTTAATTTTCTTATTAACCAAGTAAACTTTGCCAAACTATACGTCAGATGAGTTAAGATTTGTGTATTAATCCTTGTGGTTAGCTGGACAATTAAAGAAAAGACACTTTTTTTCTAGATAAACTTGATGCATCCACCTGACCTAGCTAGTGTAATACTCTATTATCATAAAATAAGTGTTCTGATCGTCTGTTTCACATATATCAATACACATTTTGATCATTAATATTTTTAATAATATATTATTTCCTTCATTTTTTTCTTTTGATGTTTTAAAACTTCAACTATATTCTAAAATATTTGACGTTTTAGTATATTTAATATTTTTTTCTTAAGTTTATCATTGTTGAAAAACACTGTTATTAAAGGAGTTGTGATATTTACCTTATCACATGTGAATTTAATCATAAATAAGGACATTTAAATCGAAAACATACAAATATTTCTATACTTTAATTACTGCTTAAAACTTGTGTCAAAAACTAAAACATCATATGATAAAAAATGGAGGGAGCAGTCATTATAAAAATTTGATAATTTAAAAATATATGACAAATCAAACAACATCTTATATACTATTATTTTTTAATAATAATAATATGATCAAAAATGTTAGATAAAAAGAAGTAACTTGCAGTAGTATGATACGAATTAATTAGTTGTCGGTTGTCGTAATCGCCCGTGGGAACTGAAAATGTGATCCACATAAATTCTAACTAGTTTGACGATACCATCGTGTGTTGTATGTATGTGGCTATTCATCATCATAGAATCTCAAGTTTTTTTTCTTATATTTTTCTAACACATTACCGTCACTTATGGCGTAAACAAATGAAGGCATACACCTACCGATCATCTATACTATAAATAAAAAAAACTACTTCTTTCAGCACTTTGGATTGGATTTTTTTTTCAAAAATATCTTTAATTTTCAATACAAATAGCACATGTAACAAATTGATAAAAATAAATTTAAATATTAAAACAAATGTAACAAATATGAGCAAAAAATAATGTTAAAGATTAGACTTAAAATTATTAAAAAAAAAAATAGTAGAGGGAGGGGTAAATAGTAGAGGAAGGACTTTAAATCCCTCCCACCATAGATCTCCCAATCAGAAAATCGATACTCAAACATAATAACGTATCTGACCACCAGTTATGAGTGCCATAAACAAAATTGGCATTGTGAGCTTTAAGCCACCAAAGAGAATTATATTTGACCTTTTCTACAAGCTCTGTCATGGTAGTTTGGATATTCTTGAATATTCTGTTGTTGGGTTCATTCCAAACTATCCACACACACAAAAGCTGCATAAAAGAACGTCGTTTGCAAGACATTCCAATAGAGTTAGTAAACTGAAAATTATTAAATATAGGCTTAATAGCAGTTTTAGCCCCCTAACTTTTTCAAAGTTGCGATTTTGGTCCCCTAAGAAAAAAACTACAAAATCGCCCCCTAAGTTTTGCATTTGTGGCATTTTTAGCCCCCAAGGTCAATTTTGACTCGGTCTACGCTGACGTGGCACCCTACGTGAGGTGGCACGTGTTATTTTTTTTATCAAAAATTGGCCTTGGGAGGCCAAAACTGCTACAGTTACAAAACTTAGGGGCGCGGTTTTGTAGTTTTTTTCTTAGGGGGCCAAAATCGCAACTTCGTGAAAGTTAGGGGGCGAAAACTAGTATTAAGCCTTAAATATATGCATTTCATTATTACCCATTTAAGACAAAAAAACAAAAATATCTTTCTTTATTAATTAATCTTTTAATTTTGACGGTTCTTATTAAAAAAATGGAAAATAGCAAAAGTCAACTATTGAGGGAGGATCACCAGAAAGTAAGGTCAAAATGAGCAAACACAAAAACGACTACTTCAAAGACGAGAAAATTATAAACGACGGAAAGAAAAAGGAAATGAAGTTGAAATATCATGCACTAATGATATCATTAAGCCAAACTTGCCCAATCAAAATTTCACAGCTATGAATATTTCAAATACACACTTTTAAGGAACCCATGACAACGAAGCATAATCAAGTACCACACATATTAATGACCCAACACTTGGTTAGTGATGACAACAAAATTATATATTTTTACACCTATTTAACAATTACTATTATTTATTATTATATTATGATACTTTTTTTTTGTGTGATAAATATTCTTATATATTTATTTTAACGATAAGATCTTAATAATGCATCAACTTTTCAAGGAACTCATGATAATGAATCAGAATGTGATGAACAAGAATATATATTATCAACCGGAATATGGTAACTCTAATGCTTTTATAATTCTAGGAATATATCAATAATTTTTATTAATATTCTAAAATTTTAATCAAAATTATACAAACAAACACAATAAAAAAATCACATGCGTTAGCGCAATAGAAAATATCGTCAATACAAAATTGATATATTTGAATCAAGGCACAGTCTTCGGTACGCGATGTCAATGGGTCACGTACAATATGAGAGTAGTTTTTATTTTGTTTACCAGGAGGTGTAGGTTATGTATAGTATTTTACCTATGGTGGAAGGTTAATGTATTGCAGAAGTTATTATTTGAAACTTAAGGGGGGTGTATTGGATTAGGATTTTAAAAGACTATTTTAATAAAAAAAAAAGTCTTTAAGATTTTAAAAAACTTTGTGAGATTGTAATGATTCTGTGAGATTTTAAAAGACTTTTTATGCAAAAGACTTTATACACTCAAGATTTTAATGAATTTATCACACTGACTTTTAAGGATTTTATGGGATTTTAATATTTCAAAGAATTCAGTGAATTTTAGGGGAAAAAGAACAAACTCACAACCGTGAATGATAGAAATAGTAAACAAATAAATTGCGTTTGAATAAAGAAAAGTAAAACCAATAGAAAATTCTTTTACTAACAAAGTGATTAATGTTTTT
>Ga0315914_1002341_pt1 | contig 29054 bp, 16 predicted proteins | sample MpolenodulesMG_FD_203920 | JGI IMG/M metagenome (GOLD analysis project Ga0315914, IMG submission 203920) | Medicago polymorpha root nodule microbial communities from Los Angeles, California, United States - elongated nodules | ecosystem: Host-associated > Plants > Roots > Nodule | place: USA...
TCATTGTTCAACTAAGCCTGAACCAAGGTATTGCAATACTATTCTATGCTTTATATACATATATACATGCAATTTTGCTTTGGGTAACTGTGGAATGAGACCAACAATTAGGTTTCCTCAGGTTTTTCTTATCATGTCATTGTCTAGGTTTAGGATGCGTGTGAATGCTAGAGACTATGAGAATGAAGCTTTATTCCTTCTGACTGATGATATGGTTAGGAAAGTTGCACCTCTCACTTGCAAATTGTTGCTTGACACGGTTCGTCCAACATTTTTTGGGTGTCTTATTGTATTTGTTTTGCGTTTTAACCTATTGACTTCGCTTTGCTTTGCTTTTTAAATTCTATTTTAGAAACAAGGTTCTTCTATTTATCCTCTCGAGATCGACTCGATGTTCGGTGATCCACTCATATTTGAGGTTGAGAGCAAATTCACTGATTACATCAATGGATATTTGTCTTACGATGTTCTAAGGGTTTTCACTCATTCTTCTTTGTTGGATGTATTCCTTAATCTTGCTGACTATCTCCCTTCCTATCATGTGAAGGTATATTCCCTTTTTTATTTGGGTTTAAGCAATTTCTCATTGATTTAGTTTGTATTTGACACATGTTTGTTGTTCAGGATTATTTACATGGTCATCTTCTTGATGAATCTCCATCAAGTCCTGATCTGGTTGTCGGACCTCACCTTCTTGAGGATGGGGAGGTTATCCATGCTATAACTGGTGATTTGGTTATCTGCAAAGGTAATGATAAAGCTTTTGGTCTTAAGAAAAAGTGGATTGAAAGAGCTTGTGACAATTATGAGGAGGAGTTGTTCACCCTAGAGAACGTTGCAAGGAACAGGAGTGGGTAGTTTTCATATCTGTTTGTTGGGTTTGAATAAATTGGGAGGCAAATTGTTGGGTTCTTTATTTCACTGATTTGTTGTTTGGTTAATGTCTATTGTTGTAAGAGTTGTGTTGTGTTGTTCTTTCTATTGGTTAGACTATTTTATCCATGTATTGGTTTTTTTTTGGTCTGTTTGGTGGGATCCCATCTGTGGATTTTCTTTCCTTACAAGTAAATCTATCAATTCCACAAGTTTAATGTAAACGAGTTATTTTTAAGATGCCCAACCCTTCTCATGTTCGTGTGTCTTCGTATCAATTTATCAATATAGTTCCCTTTTATATTTGTCTTATGGATAAGTGCTCTTCTTCATTATTGTTAATTATTTGGTGATTTATTTTTCATCCAATTTCTTAATTATCGAATTGTTGTGTTGTTTCAATAAATTAACCATGGAATCTGTCGTTGCTGATGTTTATTTTTGTCACCCCTCCTGTGGATCTTGATAATTTCAATTTTCACCTTACATCCCATGGTTTATGGTATATAGTTCTGAATAATTTCTACCTTCGTATAATTTAACTATGGTTTATTTTATATAATGATGTAATTTATATTTTCATCTTTTCAAAATAAATTTTATATCTCGGTTGAACTTCATACGTTGATTAAAATCACACTCTCATGTCCCGAAATTGAATGCTGATAAGACATAAAACTAAATATGACTAATACGACAAAATATCTATGCCTACAAATATGACTAATACGACTATATTAAAGTCTCCGGAATATTCATGTCTCTGGATCAACATGCTTGACGACTCCAAAGTCATTGTCATTGATCGGATCCGCACTTGCTCAAAGCTAATCTTTCAACCTGAATCGAATAAACACCGGACTAAGACGAAAAATCAAAAACACGCAAACTTACAGGGATGATATGTATATTTAAGCCTTATTTATTTTAGTTTTAATATTAATAAACATAAAAATTAGAAAAAGGAAATGTGTCGGGCACAAGCACGTGTTCGTGCAATTCGTGAGGGGTGGTTGTCGCACCATATAGCAAAATTGGTTCTAGCTTAAACTAGGGGAGTTTGCGGTGTGGTTTGATTCAGTTTTGAGGTTAAAAGTCATCTGAACCGTAAGATAAAAAAGCCTGCGGTTTGGTTTGGTTCAATTAACTTTTAAAATAAAAACCAAACCAAACCAAACAAATGTGGTTTGAGTTGGATCGGTAGGTGCGGTTTTTTCGAAACAACACAATTTATTTATTTCGAATATTAAAATCGAGTTAAAAAGTTAAACACAATATATTTTTAGCAATGTTTAAAGTTTTAATTAATATCGAGTAGTAATTAAAGGTTGCAACAAGTCCAAGTTTGTATTTCGATTGTGTTGTACAACCTTTTCTTATGCACACAAACATTGACAAACTAACACACATTACTTAATTTAACAAACAAGACACACAATAGGAAATTGGTGATCACTCTCAGCAACATGCATATGCTATTGCTAGCTACTACGGATTGGTAATGTTGATTGACCAATTTATTATTTATTTTACATAGAGAACTAAATAGATTAACTCCGTCACATGGTGGATTTTGAAGGCAGTCGCGGAACCCACAAAAGATGGTTTACAAGAAAGAAGTGGCACACTGAAGAATTCTTCACAGGCTTGATTCCTAGTGTCTTGAATAACTTATGATATGGGTTCCAACCAGATGTATCCAAATGACACATTCCAAGAGCTTCCATTTTATCTCCATTCTCATCACCAACCAAAGATACCTTGAACACTTTACTTCCTGTAGCTATGTGATGACAACCGTAAACGGCATTTGGATATGGGATGGGATGGCAAGATACCCATTTAGATGCATTAATATCGTGTGATGCTTCCAACACGGTGTATTTATGGAGTGGGATGGCTGTGGGTGATGGGTTGCTGGTTGTGAGAATATCATGTTTGGCTTCTGAACCAATTATTGTGTCAACAAATTTAAGCATGGACTCTACGGAGTTGACACACATCCTGGTCTCCCCGCTGACTCTGTCAGCTTCACAATGTTCAAATGTTTTTCTCATAGATTTGCCTTGTGGAGAATCTTGAGGGATTGACAAGAGATGTAGAACCCTTGTGAGCTGTGAGAGTGAGAGAGGAATTGAGTCAGCCTCCTTTTTCAAAAGGAATTGAGGAACTTTTTGGACTTGAAATTGGAGGGCCATTACATTTCCAACATGAAGATCATCCAAACCAAAAAAGCCTATCTTGAAAGCTTTTGTGTGATTAAGATTTGAAGATGGGTGATACTCTAGATCTTTTGAGTTGGCTTCACGGTTACCCCAAACGAGTAATTACTTGGGATCCTTGGGTTGCTTATCTTCATTCCCACCCCAAATAAGTAATTGACTGGGATCCTTGGACTACTTATCTTCATGGCCACCCCAAACGACGAGTAAGGGTTGCTTATCTTGATGGCCACCCCAAACAAGTAATTGATTGGGATCTTTGGGTTTCTTATCTTCTAGATCTTTTGAGTTGGCTTCATGGACACCCCAAGCAAATAATTGATTGAGATCCTTGGACAACTTATCTTTATGGCCACTACAAACGACAAGTAAGGGTTGCTTATCTTGATGGCCACCCCAATAGAGTAACTGATTGGGATCTTTGGGTTGCATATCTTCTAGATCTTTTGAGTTGGCTTCATGGACACCCCAAGCAAATAATTGATTGGGATCATTGAGCTACTTATCTTCATGGCCACCCCAAACTAGTAATTGATTGGGATCTTTGGATTGTTTATCTTCATGACCACCCCAAACGAATAGTTGATTGAGATCCTTAGATTACTTATCTATATGGTAACTCCAAACAAATAATTGGTCTGGCTTATTGGGTTGACTTGTTTCATTGACCTTTGTACTAGTTATGTCCCCATTCCAATCAAATTGTTTTTGAGCCTTGGCCATTCTACAAACGATATCATTGTGAATATTAGGGGGCAATTAACTAGCCAAATTAATACATACTAGATGTTCCTTAAACTTTTCGTTTTAATTACTCTAAAATTTTCCTTAAACTTTTAGTCCCTATAAAATTTTCAATCACCATTTTTTCCCCTATTTTTAAGTTAATTCATGTGTAACCTTTATTTTTTTTTTTAAGAAATTATATAAAAATGTGTAGAATGATATAAAAATCCCTCCCAAAAACTTAGAATTTTTTAATGAAACATGAATTAAATATAAATTTTAAATCGCCAAAAATGTAATAATTCATGTTTTGTTAAAAAAATTCTATTTTTTTTTAAGAGATTCTTATAATATTATAATTTTTTCTGCAAAATATTATTCTAAAATATTAATTCTACATAAGAGTCTACTTAAAAGGAGGGTCTAAAAGTGAAGATGGAAAATTTTTGTGGGGCTAAACGTTGAATAAATTTTTTAGAGGGACCAAAATAAAAAATTGGTATATTTATATAGATCAAAAACATATTCAACCTTTTTTTTCTACACCAGAAAGCCGGGAAATAATACAGAATAATAATAACAACAACTAGACTCCATCTCGTGCGATCCACAAGCTTTTTAGAGTTTCATATACAAGTATCAAATTGACTATATTGTTAGGAATCACTCATTAATTGGTAATCAGAAACCATCCACTATCATTTAACAAAATACAACAATCTTTTAAAAATCAGATCAGTGATCTACCCAATTAAGGCATTGATCATTCGTTTATTGATCGAACCACTGAGTCATTGATTGAATTGCCCGATTATTTAAATCGGTTTCTATATAAAAAAATGTATATGTTGAATTCAATGACTCGTGTTAGACGCTCTATATTAAAAATTTAAAAAATGTTTATGACATGAATTTCATAACGATATAAATTAATACATTTAAAAAAATATACAAATTTAATAGGGGAGTTGATCTCATTGGAAAGGTTTGGAAGGGACGTTTTTTTGGTAGTGTTCAAATCTTTTTTGGTAGTGTATTTGAGGATCGGAGGTAAATACGCAAAACCATTTAGTATAATAAAGATAATTTTTGCTCAAAAAAATAAAATAAAGATAATTTAAAAAATGGGTTGCTTTTGTACCCAAAAAAAAGGATTGCGTTAGTATTGAATATCATTTTTTACAAGCAAAATTAAGGGTCATGCTAACCGGTGCTCTCGAACACTGGTTAAGCATACCAAAAAAGGAAATTATTATCGTAAAAAGAAATTATTTTTGACTTTTTATAAATTAATTACACAATTTTAATGCATTAACTACTATATAATTTCCTTTTTAGTATGCTTAACCAGTGTCCGGGGCACCGGTTAGCATTTCCCCAAAATTAAATACGCAAAACCACAAACATTTGGATATGAATTTTCAAGATTCAAATTTATGGTTTTATTTTAACATAAAATTTTAGTATTCAAATCTATGATCCTTCACTCATGTTTTTAAATGAATTTTAGATTTGATGTTTGAAAATTCATATGCGAATAAATCAAAAGGACAAAAATGCTTTGAAAAAAGATAAAAGATGAAATTGTTGTCTGAAGTTAAATTAAGGTACGACAAGTGTAATTTATAGCCATTAGATACTTGAAAAAAAAACTCTATTTTATGAGATATAAGGAATAAAGTTTTAATTAGTGATATAATAGAACGAAAAACAAATTAATTTTATACATAATTACACAATTTGTCCCTTAACGTAATTTCAGGCAACATTTTTGTCTTTTATCTTTTTATTTTTTCAATTTCATCATTTATGGTATAATCACATAAATTTTCTTTCTTTATCTTTTTATTTTTATCGATTTGGTCATTTATGTTTTTTTGGTCATTTATGTTATAAAATGTCAACATTGTTATTTTTTTTATAGGATTTTTTCGGATCCGGATCCTCTCAACCTGTCTTTTTTCTCCATCCTCTCAACAATAAAATCCAAGCATTAATTTAATCCAATGGATGAAAAATTGAAAGAACAAATTATTAAAACTAAAAACATTCCACAAATAGAACACAACCCTAACAGCTCATAGAAGATAGAACCGCTCTAGACGTGTCTTCTTCTTTGGTGTGTAATTTCTCTCATTAATCTTTATTGATTTCTTAAGAGTTGTTATGTCTTCTTCTGGTACATATCTGCAAATCCAAATTGCGGTGGCCACAAAACATCCTTCAATTCATTTTACGCAAGTCGTTGACTATAGACTTGTGATATCAAAGATATGTATATAATCATTTGAATTAAGAGGGAAATATCACCTTGAACAAGTTATTTAACAGACGTAACAGGATAAAGAAAGAAATATGAAATTGAGACTAAATGGAGCGGTCCTGCGGGGAAAACAATGATGAACATCAAAGTAAACTAGTGTATCACATTTTTACTTGCTTTTAAGTGTTTTGTCCATCAACCATTAGATTAATCCAATGCTTGTGAATAGTGCAGGAGAGATTGAAGGAGAGAACACCGAGGGAGAGGATCCGTGTGCAATTTTTTCAATGAAATTTGGATTTCTATGTTTGTATGATGAATATTTGAGTTTGTTTATTAGTTTGATAAATTTTATATAAGTTTTTTTTTAATGAAATTTTTTATTTATTTTTATTAAAAAAAAGGATAACAATGTTGATATTTTACAACATAAAGAATTAAATGAGTAAAAGAAAAAGATAAAGGACTTAAATTAATTATAACAAGAAAGATTAGTTAAATGAGAAAAACAAAATATAAAAAATAAAATTGTTACTTAAAATTAAGTAAGAGACGAATTATGTGAATTTGTCTTAATTTTATATTAAAAAGTGAGAAGAACGTTTACATAAGAATTACTCCATCCGATTCTAAATATAAGAGAATAATATTTTTTTATGTTCATTGAATAATTAAAGTATTTAGACTATAATAGGAACTAAATACATCAATTATTCAATATATGTGAAAAAAGAATCGTCTCTCTTATGTTTAGGATCAAACACATCATGACTTGCCTGACACGAGGAAAACAGGGTAATAACTAGTTTAACTCACGTATACATTAGATAGCCTGTAGTTGGAAAAACCATAAATAATAATATAAAAAGCGCAAGAGATATAACATGGTAGGATTAGTTGATTACTCAAAAAAAAAATGGTGGGAGTAGTTGAGTTGCCACCATTTTGATAGTAATCTGCAGGGAGTGGTTGGAGTTACGTTAAATTTGAACGTATTTGAATTACAAATACATATGCATTTGTCGGTTTTATTAGTCATTTTCCTCATGATGTTTTTAGTTAGCAAATTTAGTTCTCAAATGTATTTTGTGTCGGTCAATTTAATAAATAAAATTATTTTATAATTAACAAAACAATGAGGTGCGTTGATAACAAAACAAGAAGTTTTTCATATACCAACACACATTACTTAATTTAACAAACAAGACACACCGAAGGAAATTGGTGATCACTCATCACTTAGTGCTAGCTAGTGCAGATTGGTAATGTTGATTAACCAATTTATTATTTATTTTACATAGAGATTTAGATAGTTCAACTCCTTCACATGGTTGATTTTGAAGGCTGTCGTGGAACCCATAAAAGATGGTTTACTGGAAAGAAGTGGCACGCTGAAGAATTCTTCCCAGGCTTGATTCCTAGTGTTTTGAATAACTTATGATCTGGGTTCCAATCAGATGTATCCAAATGACACATTCCAAGAGCTTCCATTTTATCTCCATTCTCGTCACCAACCAAAGATACCTTGAACACTTTACTCCCTGTAGCTATGTGATGGCAACCGTAAATGGCATATGGATATGGCATGGGATGGCAAGATACCCACTTAGATGCATTAATATCGTGCGATACTTCCAAGATGGCATACTTCTGGAGAGGGATGGCTGAGGGTGATGGGTTGCTGGTTGTGAGAATATCATGTTTGGCTTCTGAACCAATTATTGTGTCAACAAATTTAAGCATGGACTCTACGGAGTTGACACACATCCTGGTCTCCCCTCTAACTCTGTCAGTTTCACAATGTTCAAGTGTTTTTCTCATAGATTTGGCTTGTGGAGAATCTTGAGGGATTGACAAGAGATGTAGAACTCTTGTGAGTTGTGAGAGTGAGAGAGGAATTGAGTCAGCCTCCTTTTTCGAAAGGAATTGAGGAACTTTTTGAACCGGAAATTGGAGGGCCATTACATTTCCAACATAAAGATCATCCAAACCGAAAAAGCCTAACTTGAAAGCTTTTGTGTGATCAAGATTCAAAGATGGGTGATCCTCTAGATCTTTTGAGTTGGCTTCACGGTTACCCCAAACGAGTAATTGATTGGGATTCTTGGGTTGCTTATCTTGATGGCCACCCCAAGTGACCAATAAGGGTTGCTTATCTTCTAGATCTTTTGAGTTGGCTTCATGGACACCTGAAGCAAATAATTGATTGGGATCCTTGGATTGCTTATCTTGATGGCCACCCCAAGTGACCAATAAGGGTTGCTTATCCAATAAGGGTTGCTTATCTTCTAGATCTTTTGAGTTGGCTTCATGGACACCTGAAGCAAATAATTGATTGGGATCCTTGGATTGCTTATCTTGATGGCCACCCCAAGTGACCAATAAGGGTTGCTTATCTTCTAGATCTTTTGAGTTGGCTTCATGAACACCTGAAGCAAATAATTGATTGGGATCCTTGAATTGCTTATCTTGATGGCCACCCCAAGTGACCAATAAGGGTTGCTTATCTTCTAGATCTTTTGAGTTGGCTTCATGGACACATGAAGCAACTAATTGATTGGGATCCTTGGATTGCTTATCTTGATGGCCACCCCAAGTGACCAATAAGGGTTGCTTATCTTCTAGATCATTTGAGTTGGCTTCATGGACACCTGGAGCAAATAATTGATTGGGATCCTTGGATTGCTTATCTTGATGGCCACCCCAAGTGACCAATAAGGGTTGCTTATCCAATAAGGGTTGCTTATCTTGATGGCCACCCCAAGTGACCAATAATGGTTGCTTATCTTCTAGATCTTTTGAGTTGGCTTCATGGACACCTGAAGCAAATAATTGATTGGGATCCTTGGATTGCTTATCTTGATGGCCACCCCAAGTGACCAATAAGGGTTGCTTATCTTCTAGATCTTTTGAGTTGGCTTCATGAACACCTGAAGCAAATAATTGATTGGGATCCTTGAATTGCTTATCTTGATGGTCACCCCAAGTGACCAATAAGGGTTGCTTATCTTCTAGATCTTTTGAGTTGGCTTCATGGACACCTGAAGCAACTAATTGATTGGGATCCTTGGATTGCTTATCTTGATGGCCACCCCAAGTGACCAATAAGGGTTGCTTATCTTCTAGATCTTTTGAGTTGGCTTCATGGACACCTGGAGCAAATAATTGATTGGGATCCTTGGATTGCTTATCTTGATGGCCACCCCAAGTGACCAATAAGGGTTGCTTATCTTCTAGATCTTTTGAGTTGGCTTCATGGACACCTGAAGTAAATAATTGATTGGGATCCTTGGACTCCTTATCTTGATGGACACCCCAAGTGACCAATAAGGGTTGCTTATCTTGATGGCCACCCCAATCAAATTGTTTTTGATCTTGCAGCTCTGTCTTCAAGTTTCTAGCACTGATGCCTTGACCATTCTACAAACGATATTATTGTGAATATTAGGGGGGCCAATTAACTAGCCAAATTAATACGTACTAGATGTATCAATTGCAAGGACTTTTAACTATGAAAAATTAGTGCAATATAAATAGAGAGAAAGTATCTAATTACCGTAAAGAAGAAAAGGACTAAAGAGAGAAAGTAAAGTGTTAACGTAGTAGCCATCTTTCGTCAATTTGAAAGGATCTTCACCTTTGAGGATGAGTTCCACTTCAAATAAACTAAGCTTTTTATAGGTGCTATTGAGGTTGCATTCGTTTTAAAAAAGCATTTTTTTTTAAATATGTTTTTGGTCCTTATAAATATATCAACTTTTTCGTTTTAATTACTCTAAAATTTTCCTTAGACTTTTAGTCCCTATAAAATTTTCAATCACTATTTTTCGTCCATATTTTTAAGTTAACTCATGTGTAACCTTTATATGTTTTTAAGAAATTATATAAAAATGTGTAGAATGTTATAAAAATTCCTCCCAAAAAATTAGAATTTTTTAATGTAACATGAATTAAATATAAATTTTAAACCGCCAAAAATGTAAAAATTCATATTTAATTCATGATTTGTTAAAGAAATCTATTTTTTTAAGAGATTCTTATAATATTATAAATTTTTCTGCAAAATATTATTCAAAAATATGAATTCTACACAAGCGTCTTCTTAAAAGGAGGGACCAAAAGTGAAGATGAAATTTTTTTGTGGGATTAAACGTTGACGAATTCTTTTAGAGAGACCAAAATAAAAAGTTGGTATATTTATAGAAACCAAACACATATTTAACCTTTTATTTCTGCACAAGAAAGCCGAAAAATAATACATAATAATAACAACAACAACTAGACTCCATCTCGTGTCATCTACAAGTTTTTTAGAGTTTCATATACAAGTTTTAAATTGACTATATTGTTAGAAATCACTCATTAATTGGTAATCAGAAACCAACCACTATAATTTAATAAAATACAACAATCTTTTAAAAATCAGATCGTGATCAAACCAGTGAAGGCATTGATCATTCGTTTATTGGTCGAACCACTGAGTCATTGATTAATTGCATGTCTAAATTTGATGACCCGGTTTTTTAATCGGTTTTTATATAAAAAATTATACTCCCTCCGTTTTTAAATACAAACAAAATTGATTTTTTTTTGTTCATTCATTTAATGATGTATGTGGTTCATAATCCAAAAAAGTAAATTTTGCTTATACTCCCTCCGTCCCTATATAAGCACCCTTTTATTAGAGGTAAATGGTGCTTATATATATGGACGGATGGAGTATTTAAAAACGGAGGGAATACATGTAATAAATCAGATTGAATTGGATGACTTAAGTTAGTTCACTCTATATTAAAAAAAAAAAAAAATTATGACATGAATTTCATAACAATATAAATTAATACATTTAAAAAAACTACAAATTTAATAGGAGAGTTGATGTGATTGGGAAGGTCGGTGTGTATATCAAAACAATTATTACTATTTTTTACTCCGTCCTTGTATGTAAGTCCCATTACTTTTTTTTACATTTTTTTAAAAAAAGTTCTTAGTACAATTATTGTGTTTATTTTACGTGTTAATATTATCAAATTGTCTTTTGTTTGTATGTGTATTAAATTTGACTTTTCATATTTCAAGACAAGTTAGTAGTATGTTTAGGAAAAAATAATAAATGCATCTAGTAATTTAAAAAAGAGTTTATATTTAGAGACAAAAATAAAGTCAAAGGGTGTTTAAATAGAAGGACAGATGGAGTATTATATTTAGGACCGGACACATCATAACTTGCGTGACACGAAGAGAGCAGAGTAATAACTCGTTTAACTCGCGAATACTAATATAAAAAGCGCAAGAGGTATAACATGGTAGGATTAGTTGATTACTCAAAAAAAAAAAAAATGGTGGGAGTAGTTGAGTTGCCACCATTTTGATAGTAATCTGCAGGGAGTAGTTGGAGTTACGTTAAATTTGAACGTATTTAAATTACAAATACATATGCATTTGTCGTTTTTATTGGTCATTTTCCTCATGATGTTTTTAGATAGTATTTCTCAAATGTATTTTGTGGTCATCAATTTAATCAATAAAATTATTTTCTAAAAAAAACAATGAGGTGTGTTGATAATTTTGATACACTACAAGAAATTTGTCATATACCAACAAACATCTTTAGTGAACGTTAGCTTTAAAAAAAATTGTCACGGTAAAAAAAAAAAATCGTCCGTATAGATTGCATATACCTACTAAAATTCCTGGCATAGGTAAATCATAACAATTTACCGGTTTTGTCAAACTCAAGATTCTCACAAATACTAGTCATAATATGAACGGGGGCAGAGCCATAAAAAAATATTGAAGATGGCGGAAAGAAAAGAAAAAGACTAGCAATATACATAACTACTAAAGTAAAATTGAGAAGGAAAAAAATATAAGTTATAACTTATAAGCACAAAAACTACTTAAAGTAGCTTAACGAAAAATACTGTAAACTAGTAAAGCATTTCTGAAAACTATAAACTAGTAAAAACTCTACAGCTTGTGAGAAAAAGTTATTAGCAAACATATTTATTTTCTTCATGCAAGCTTTAAAGCAATAAGTTATCTATTGTGAGCTCAAACAAAAATTAAGTTAGCAAATAGATGCTAATTGGTTGCATTGTGTGAATAAAATGTTATGATATTATAACACTATTATTATAATATTAAACTATTATGAAATGATATTCTTACATTACTATTATTAAGCGTGTAAATATTATTTTATTTTAAAAAAGGGGCCTTTAGATTTTTTTTTTTTAAAGAGAAAACGGGGGTTTGAGATGATTACTTTAAATTTTTTGATATTGGTTTTAAACTACTCTCTCCGGTCCTTATTATAAGAAACAAGTTACTTTTTAAGTTCATTGTGTAAGTCATGTATCTAGTCTATATTTATAACGAGATACATTAATTATTCAATGAAACTAAAAAGTCAACTGTTTCTTATAATAAAGACCGGAGTAGTATTACACAAGGGTGGCGGGTGCCACTATTACATAGAGGGGGTAATTAGTTTGCTATGGTTGTAGGGGCGGCGACGGCCCCTTTTGCCATACACTTAGTTTCGTGCCTGAATATGACGATGCTCGAGGAATCCTTAGTTAACAGCTGAATGTGATCGCGACCGTTATTTAAAATCTTGTACTTGTACATACCTAATAAAAGACTCGTGCCTAATTCATTCCACATTTTTTCTCTCCTCTTCAGCTGTTGCTTTCTTCTTCTGTGGAACCAAACCAAGTGGTGTTCATGTAGAGCAGGAGCTCTTCAAGTGAACACCTGTGCAGGAGCTCTCAGTTGGTACACAAAAGTTTTCTTAGTACAAACAAACAAAACATTCATATCATCCAGCCGGCCACAAAATGTAAACTAGTTTTTAAAATTCAACCGTTCACAAAACTCTATCCAAAAAAATCAAAGGTGACGTGCATTTATATTAAAATAAAATTAAACAATATAGAAGCAACTTCTTTAACATTCAGGACTATCTTCTCAGCTTAAGTTTCATTTTACATGATATAATAAGTCTATAAAAATGTATACTTTTTAATATAAACATTACAGCATTGATTATTTTTAGTAATAGGAAAGAATCATTTCAAAAATGAAAGCTAACACAATTGGAGTTTTTTTTTTTGTCTCAAGTTAGTTCCTTAAGTATAAATTTGTCCTTAACAACGATAAAACTAATTGTGTTCATGTTTTAACAAGTGTCAACTTGACAAAAATAAATAAAGGACGAATCAAAAGATTTAAATTAAGTTAAGGAACTCCAAATCTATTCAATTATAAAACTAGAGAGGAAATAATTTTTTTTGACAGTCGCATTGGTGCAAGAGAAGTAAGGATCTCTGTTTGTTTCCAATTCTGTGAGTAATACTTTTTTATTTTTTATTTTAGGGAAAACGTGCTTATAGCATTTCATTAATAATAAGAGTTTCAATACAATTAGGTATATCAAAATAAACGGCAGGACTAGCTAAAGACGTGGCCTCTCTTGCAAGAGCATGAGCAACCACGTTGGCTTGTTGCCTAACAAACTCCACCCTAGAGTTAGAAAAGAAAGTGCTGAACAAAGAACGATAGAAGGAAATAATACAACCAAATTCGGACAAGCCGTTCTTGGTAGAAAGGAAAACATCAACTGTCAACTTAGAGTCTGTTTCAAAATCCACGTTGTCAAACTGCATATCAATCAACCATTGCAAAGTGGAGTGCAGCCCTAAAGCTTCACCCCACATCCATCGAAACAGTACAAGGGTATGTCACAGTCTTAGTCAGAACAAACGTACCTTCTGCATCGCGGACACAAATGCCAATACCTGTACGGTTGCCGTGAGAAGAGAAGGCCGCGTCCATATTACATTTGTATCTTCCGGCCACGGGAGGCTGCCACGTGATTCGGTGTTGTTGAGAGGTGGAGGCCGTTGTTGGTTGATGATTTGATCTAGATGCAAGAACATCCAGAGCATTTGCCAGTAGCCAATCCGCAACCATGTTTATAACACCATCGACAACCGTGGCACTTGTTTCTATTTCATCATCCCACACTCTGAGATTGCGGTGTTTCCATATGCTCCATAGTACAGATGACAGACGTTGTGTTAAGTCAACAGACAAACTCTCCAACAGGTAAAATATAGCTTCCGTAGCTGAGGCTGTAGTAGAAAGGGCGTGTTGCACAGAACCCCAAAGACATGTTCTCTTCCAAACCTGTATAGCAAAAGGACAAGCAAAGAAAACATGCATAAGATCCTCGTGATTGGAGGCACAATTAGTGGGGCAAGTAACACCTTTATCCAACAAACGGACACGAGTCGGTAAACAACCACGACACATGCGCCAAATTAAATTCTTGACGTTCGGTGGGACTTTTAGATTCCAAATACCAACCCAATACCCCGGGCGCCAGTTATAAGAGGAGTCAATAAGTTCAGATACACATAACATGTAAGCACTGCGAACAGAGTAACGTCCGTGCCTTTCTGCTTTCCAAATAATTCTATCCTCGTCAACCTGAGAAATAAGTGGCGTATGCAGTATTTTGTTTGCTATATCATCACTAAAAACTTGTCGAACCACCTGTTCATTCCAGCTTTTATCATATAAATTCATCAAGTTGTTAACAGTAAAATTATGAACAAAGTGAGCACCTGGAATATCACTACCGATAAACTCCCCATTTGGCAACCATGGTTCATTTAGGATAGGAATAGTCGCGCCTGAACCTATACTCCATCTAGCACCCCCACGCATAATAAATCTAGCACGCATGATGCTACGCCAAACATAGCTGGGGTTGTGCCCAACAGTGGTCGTGAGATAGGAGCCAGACGAGAAGTAGCGAGCTTTAAAAATTCGAGCAACCAGAGAGTCTGGTTCAGTAATAAATTTCCATCCATGTTCAGTAATACTTATAGCATATTGTTTTGAAAATCATAGTGGGACTATTTTGTTGATTGGTCAAACATATATTCTCAAGAGTCAACCCAAGCTAGTGACCAACGCAAGTTTCGTTACGCTAATACAATACTCCTTCCGTCTCACAATTATTGTCTCTTTAACATTTTTTCTTTTTCTCAAAAAAATTGTCACTTTACAATATCAATGCAGCATTTATTATTATTTTTCCATTATTATACCCATATTTATTGAATTTCATCCAACTTAACTACTCCACTAATTATAATTAATAAGGGTGTTTTAGTAAATACTATTCCATCTGTCCCATAATACATGACATAGTTGATCCTATTATGCATACCAATGCATAATTTTGAGCTTAAATATCTTGAATAATATATTAGAAAAAATTATGAAAATTTGATATTTTGAAAATACTCATTGAGATGAATCTAACGACATCCTATATGATATTATTTATATTTGTATATTAATAGAAAAATATGGTCAAAGTAAGTTGGGTCAATATTTCACATTTTTAAATGGGTCATCTACTGCGAGACGGAGGGAGTACTAATTTTACCATTAAAATCAACACAATTAATCATTTCTTTAATCATCATGCACAAATCTTAAACGACTAATATTATGAGACGAAGAGTAACATAATGTCGCAAGTTTTTAGTGTTTGATTAATGATGAAAAACCATAACCTACAACAATGCTAGTTACTGAGGCCAATATTCCAGAAACCCAAATTACAATCATGAATTGATAAAATTTGGTCAATAGTTTTAGCCTTTGTTTGGTGAAATTAGAGTAAATATTTACTTAAAAGTGTATGATTGTGTCAATCTAATCCCTCACGTTATCAATATTACAAATTAATCTTTGAAAGTGAGTTGTTAACCATTCGTCCTTCCATTGATATTTAAAGGACTATAATGACATTAACTTGATAACGATTGAGTTTTTCTATCATGTGCAAATTTGCATATGTTAAGAAGTTTAAAGTAGAAATTATGACTTGGAAATTGTACGTTTTTTATTAAAGTAGAAATTAATAATTTTTATTTGTTATTTTTTAAATTTATTTTTATTTTACTAGTTTTATACTTTATAAGAAAAAAATCTTTAGTTTGAACCAAATTGTTAAGAGATATGTGAACAAAGATATTTATTTCGACAGTTTAAAAATTAAAGTCGTGATGCCTAGAAATTAAACTCACTTACTCAAACGAGTTTGCAATTTTGTACCTGTATTGATTCTTCAAGAATTGAAACAAATGGAAGAATGAGCAATCAGTCCGCCAACTTTATCTCGATAAAAAAATTATCTAGCTTACAACTTGATTTTGAATAATTTTAAATAATTATTTAATTTTAATTTTAATATATAATGAATTTGTAAAGTAGTGACAAATGACGATACTGGAGAATTACGAAGGTATGTACAAAGCTCGATTGATATATCTTTCGTTGTTCTATAGTTCATCTTTGGTAAACTTGTATTTAATAGATACATTTTTTATTTTAATTTAAATTTAAAATAAATTATAAGAGGTAAAAATGGATTTTAAATAAAAAAATAAGGGTAAAAGTAGAAGAAAAGACAATAAACTATAAGTTCAAACACTATTTACAATAACATCTGAAAAATAAGCTATAAACTCATGAAGAAAAGGTTTTTACTAAAAAGAGCTTTTTTTGTGAGATGAACTTATCCGCTATAAGCTAGCTTCTTGAAATTATCAAAGAGACCCTTGATAACCTGGTGGGAGTAGTTGGTATCTCAATATATCAAAATTAAAACATATTTATATCTATCTTTTTTATTTCCCATTTTGATCATCAGTTTTTGGATAGTTTGTTTTTAAGAGGCTAAAATGAAATATATTACCAAATAAAAATGTCCTACAAAAATGTCAATACAATATTCAGTTCTTGAATGTATTTTGTATTCGGCAATTCATTCTATAAAATTATTAAAAGTAAATTACACTCTCATTCCCTCAAAGATGCTTGAATTACAATCCCACAATCCCCTCTCCTTTTATGTTAAAATATACACCCCCTCCCTTCTTATTCAAAATATATTAGAAAACTTCTCACTCTCCTCCCCTAAGAGAAACTTGAATTACATTCTCATATCCTCTTATGTTAAAATCTACACTTTACTCCCTCAATATTTTTTTTTTTATTTCTAATAATCTAGAAAAAAATAATCATTTAACACTCTTTGAAAAAAATAGTACTGTGGATCTATTTTAATATAATAAAAAATTGAATATATATTTTTCGCTATTTTTTATTCACAATTTCATTAACATGTAGTTTTAAACCCTATTATAAAATATGAAACGACCCAAAATAAAATTAAAATAAGTGAAAAATTACTAAAGACAATAAAGCATGGTTATTTAAATGTTAATTTTATTCTCTAAATTATAAAATCAATTGCAAAATATTTAAATTTAATTATCATTGACATTTAAATTATAAAGACAATTTTTCTTAAATGGTTGTTCAAGATTAATATATATCATAAAAATATTTATTTATGTTAAAATAGATTAAAGTGTAATGCATATTTAATTATTAAGGGAGGAAGTTGTAATTCAAGTATCTTATAAGGGAGGGAAGTATAAATTTTACTTTTCAAGGGATGAGAGTGTATATTTTAACATAAGAGGGGAGAGGAGTGTAATTCAAACATCTTTGAAGAGAGGAGAGTGTAATTTACTCAATTATTAACAACAAAATCATTAAGGTGTGTTTACAATTTTAATACATTTAGAGACCAAAATGACAGTTATCTTTACGTGAAAGGAATTTCATTAAGAAACCATATCGACTGCAACATAAGAAGCAATACAATGAGGACAATCCTTGATCTGAATTGTGTCTGCAGAAGATAAAGCAAACTTAGCAAGATGGTGAGCAAAAACATTAAAAGTTCATTTTACATACTCAACTAAACAATTAGGAAATGAAGATCTAATATTACGACGATCATCTATAAGTAAGTCAATATAAGAGTAATCTACAACATAGTTATTCAGTGCTCGAACCACAGTCAGGGATTTACCTTCCATCACAATATCACGAAATTCCAAATCAAGAGAAAACTGAAGTGATAGTCGAAAGCCATGAACCTAAGCCACGTATGAGTCAGGTAATGTGGAAATATTTCAAGTTTCGGCATCCAAGACAATTCCCTCAAAGTCTAATAATAGCACCAATTCCCTAAAAATTATTATTAGGGCCAACATCATCAACATTTATTTTATACCAATTTTGAGAGGGAGGATTCCACCTAGTGACAGAGGAAATAGAAGAAGATTGATTCAGTGAACATTTGTGTACTCAACATTAGCTTGTAATCATCAACAATTTTCATGCCGTCGTCGACCTCATCTTCTACCTTACGTCGTTGGAGATTCGTTCGCGCCAGCGATCGCCTCTGTCTCGTGGCCGACTTTGACCTCATAGTGGTGGTTCGTTGAGCGGTTTCCGGTGAGATAATTCATGGGTGGGATAAGTTGCAGAGGAGTGTAAAAGAAAATAGGGAGGGATGAGGGAGAAAGTTGAATATAGAGAAAGAAAGAGATGGTTGTAGAAAAGGGGAAAAAAAAAGAAAGAAAAAAAGAAGGAAAATACGGTATACTTATACAATGTCAGTATTGTGTCAAAAGTTTTGTGTCAAGTTATCATTTTTAGTTAGCTTAATTTGGTTACATTATGACTGAGAAAACTGAACTATAAGTTTCAGTTACTTATTTGATATTATGCACTAAAATTAGCTCCAAATGGACATGGATAAAGTTCTGAAAATTGCTTTTCTGACATACATAACTTCACAATGACACAAAAAAATTACCCAAAAGCCTCCAGCGGTAGTTAACTACCGTTGAGAAAGCTGACAACAGTTAACTGCCGTTGGTGCCAACGGTAGTTAACTGTCGTTGATCTGTTTATATGAACAGAACAGACATAGGAGTTTCCAAAACTCCATTGTTGCGTTTTTTGATTTCTTAGGTGCGAATTTCACAAAGCATGAGTCATTCCAAGCCTATTTCAATCACAAAATCAAGTAAGTGTTTTGAATCATATTGCATTGGTTTTTTGTTATTGAATTGTTGGATTTTTTGGATTTTTTTTGGCAAATTTAGGTTTTAGAAATTGTTTTGATTTGATGATGATTTTGTATTGATTTGTTATATGTTGTTTAAAATAGAATTGTGTTAGAAAATGTTAGGAATTGTTAGAAATTGTTAGGTATTAGAAATTGCTAGAAATTGTTAGAAATTAGATATTGTTTTGATTTGATGATGATTTTGTATTGATTTGTTATATGTTGTTTAGAATAGAATTGTGTTAGGAATTGTTAGAATTGTTTAGGTTTAGGTTGTTATGAATAGTTAGAATTCTTATATAAGTTTTATTGAATTGTTAGGTTTAGGTTTTGATGAATTGTTGTAGAATTGTTTAGGTTTAAGTTTATGTGTAGGTTTTGATGATAGTTTAGGTTTAGGTTTAGGTTTTGATTTTATGAGTTTATGGCATTGTTGTTTAGTTTAGGTTTTGATCGCCAATTTTTTTTTATGTAGACATGTCTCAGAATCAGAATTAGGGTAACGTTCAGGGTGATGACAAGAAGAAAGAAAAATCGCCTTTGACATGCACAAAATTGTTTGTGATGGTTCCGAAAAAAAAAGAAGGATTCGAATGTGCCGATGTACAATCAGTCGAGGTTGAGGAGGAGCGGGAGGACATGCTATTTTGGTCCTCAGCCAAAAGAAGGTGCCCCAGGTACTGTAGCGGGCAACCCGATTGACTTGTGTGACGAGGAAGAAAGAATGTAATGGCTTCTAATGCCTAATTGTATTGGATTTTTTTTTTTATGTTTTTTTTGTGTCGCACGCATTTTGCTTGAAATTATGGTACTTTGAATAAAATCGCGTTTTGAATAATTTCGATTAAAATCGCGTATTGAATAATTTCGATTAAAAATTGCGTATTCGAATAAACACTAATTAAGTCGAACGTGAATTCAAAAAGAAGATGCGTAATGAATAAATAAATTCGAAAAGTGGTAAATTCATTACATTACATTACATTCGAAAATATACCTTCCAACTACAACAATTATCTTACCTTTGAATGGGGTAAATTCAAACTTGCTAAACAACAGGACTCCAGCATTCGCCCGACATTTCTATTGTTCCATTCAAAAGATTAAATTCTTGTTAGACTCGGTTTAAATTAATATTACGGTATTCAAGTGTCAAAAGAATGAGGTGCATTCCTTAACACTTCAATACCTTCATTTAAACCAGCCTAACAAGAATTTAATCTTTTGAAAGGAACAATAGAAATGTCGGGCGAATGTTTGAGTCCTATCGTTTAACAAGTTTGAATTACCTCATTCAAAGGAAGACAATTGTTGTAGTTGGAAGGTGCATTTCCCTATCACGATCTTTTGGCGGAATGAGACTCTTGATAATATCTTCAGTTGATCTCAGCAACGTTACCCGCATATCGATCCACTGGAACATGCTATGCTCCCAAAACATGTTCTTCACCTTTTCGTCGTTTGTTAATTCCACCCAATTGAATGATATTCTCCCCTCGTCGAGCGTTGGACATTTATACCGAACGTATTCCACCCTCCTTGTGTCTCTGGGGTTGACTCCTTGGTTGAATTCATTTAGTTGATCCTTGAGACCTCTTAACGTTACACCAAGGCACCGAACCTTCAACCTATGAGGTTCTCCGCCGTTGAATTGTGCATGAACGTCGATCTACCCGACCATTGTTTCAAATCTACACAATTAAAAATTAAAAATAGTCAATGAAAAACTCATTCAAACACTTGTAGTGAAAATTTTACATAAACCCTAAAAATCTTAAATAAACCCTAAAAAATTTATAAAATTCGAAAAAAATATAAATTTAAGCAATGTAACTCCATTATAACAAGTATTCATAATATTTGTTAATAGCATTTCAGATCTACAACATAACTATATTAAAAATAAAAAATCAAACCCTAAAAATTTTATAAAATTCTAAAAAAGATATAAATTTAAGCAATATAACTCCATTATAACAAGTATTCATAATATTTGTTAATAGCATTTCAGATCTACAACATAACAATATTAAAAATAAAAATTCAAAATTTAAAAATTATACTACAACTAAAATTATAAACATATATACTAACTAAAATTTATCAGAATAGCATAAGTGATAACTTGTGATTTAGTGGAAATTTTTTTTGGATGATTTGGTAGAGTTTTTTTTTAGAGAGGGAGAGTGAAAATTTTGAATTTTTAGAGAGAGATGGTGATTATAGAGTAGCTGGAAGCTGGGTTATGTCTTGAATATGTTACGATCACAACGATACTTAACTACCGTTATAGGCTTTTGGGTAATTTTTTTGTGTCATTATGAACTTATGAATGTCAGAAAAGCAATTTTCTAAAGTTCCTCCATCAACCCCTAACAACAAATATTTTTCCATCAATCTTCACCATAATCACCTTATTGATAAACTCCATGTTAGTTGTTCTCACTAAACAACACGTAATATCCAATAATTTTTATTTTCAGTAGTAATATGAATATCCATTGCCACCAAACTCCCAATGGTAATACAATTTTTTGTAAAAAAAATTGTCGAGTACTCCATGCATATATCGACATTCCTATCAACCGAATCCAAGTAAATCTTTATGTGATCAACCTCTCAGGAGTTCATTCTTTGATCTCCTTAAACCCGTGTAAAAAAAAAAAAAAATCTTCTGCATGATTCACCGGACAATGAAAGTCCCCATCATCATCAACCTTAATGAAGACATTGTTGCCCCCATTGGAATTGCCTCCATTGTTGAATATTTCCCTCCATCTTTTATCTTCACCTTTACAGCTCGTGACTCGTCATCTTTTCTTAAGAATTTTTAGACATTGGCCCATATCTTATAAGAACAAAACCACACATTCTTGAGTTGATATTCAAGGCTGTGTACATATTTTATCCCCACAAATCTTGCAAAATCGAACACTTTTCCTTCTTTGTTTCTCTTTTTTTTAATGAATACGTCAGTTGCATCCAAATCTTGAAAATGATCCATCTACTTGCTTAATTTGTATACCGGCTGGAACATTTGTGTAGTAACATGTAGTTATGTCGGTAGACGGAGCTAGAAATTATACTTATGGGTGACCATGTTTTTTTTTAGATAAAGAAAAAAATTCAAATGCACAAAACATACAGTTTAATTAGAAATTATAAGACATATTCAAGTTCTTTCAAAAAAGAAGAGATATTCAAGTAAAAATATATATTCAAAATTATATGAAATTTCAAGGATATAAGAATGATTAGTATCTTGAGACTTGTTAGAGAATAAATAGACTAAAGTGATTTTTGAATAGCGAAGAAAGAAAATTCGAAACAAAGAAAATGCAAACGTAGGACGGTAGGAGGATGGATTAACTATGATATCACGAACAGTAAATCGTTGGTGGTGGCTGAGAATGCACAAACAAACTGACAGGCAACGAGTCAAAATTTCTAAGGAAAAATTGCAATAAGGAATTATAAATCGAGATTTTCGTTAAGAATTAGGGTTTTTTGTAAATTGCACACAAAATCTCAAATCTTTTTCGCTTTTAAGATTCAAGTTAAGGATTAGTGCAATTAAACATAGAAACTTAAGTGTTTAAATCTCAATATATTGAGCCAAAGAAAAGTTCATTACACAACATCATATATAAAGTTAACAAAAAATAAATGTATATATAGACAAAAAAAATGATACACACTAGTATAAAAAAAAATTGGGGAGACCGTGACCTCTGTTGATCCCATTTTAGCTTCGTCTCTGGTTATGTCCTTAGATGTAGCTTACGTAAGTCCATTCATTTTCTCTCACCCCCCACCCCCACCCCTCTATATACATATATATACTGATAAATGTTAGTAATTAACTGCTATATTAATTTTTATATTTATTCATTCGTCTGAATTTAAACTTAGAACCTCCAATTTTTTATTCCTTAACTCGAACCAGCTGAAATACGATTTTTTTTCTTCTATGCCCTCCACGTGAAAAAAAAAGATGGAACTACCCCTTGTTGAAAAATATTGATGTAAATACGGCTACCTGTAAATACCCTTGTTCTACAAAGCAAATGGCGAACAACATTTTTTTTTAATTTTTTTTCGTTTTGATGTTTGATGATTGATTTGGCGAGCATGGCAGTATTTATTTACTTTTTTATGTTTGCCACTGCTTTTGGTGAACAAGCCTTTTTATTGTTTTTTTCTCTCGTTTTGTTTCATTTCTTTTAAATAATTTTATTTATTTATTAGTTGATAGACAAAAAAGACAAAAGCTGTTAAAACTCACACATAAGTGGAGGAGCTAAGATTTGAACTTCGTACACGATATTCAGACACTAACAATTTTGAAATTTTTACTACTTAAGCTAGGACTTGTGAACTATTTTTTTGTAATTTCTACTACTAATAATATATGAAAGTAAAGCCACCAAAATTTCTTAATTAATCTCTGTTAAACTCATAATCTTTCTGAAGGTTTAGGGGCCAACTATAACTAAATTATTATATAGGGAGATGTTGGTTGTCGGTGTTTCAACGTGCTACACCGTTAGTCCCCGGTTACAGATGGCGAGATCTGTAATCATCGGGGCACGTTACTCCCCAACTTCTCTATTTGTGTGTATAAGTTTTTATAGCTCTTGTCATTTTCTTCTATCAACAAAAAAAATATTAAAAAAAATAAACCAACAAAAAAAATATAGAAAAAAATAAAAAATGAAAATGCTAACTAGTTTCCCTGAAGCGTCAGTTAAAGAAACAAGTATAGTTCAAATTCTTTGAAACTTGTATAATAAAATATTTAAAAGTGTAAAAAATATTGTTTTCAATGCAAAACTTACATTTTTCTTCTTTAATTAGTACCCAAAAACACTAGTTAGCATGCTAAAATAAAAAATTAAATAGGTTGTTCGCCAAAAGAAACGTCAAACATAAAAAAATTATAAGTATGGTCATGTTCGCCAAATCAAACCCCAAACATAAAAAAGAATTAAAAAAAAAAGTGATGTTCTCCAATTGCTTTATAGAACAAGGACATTTACATCAATATTTTCAACAAGGGATAATTCCATCATTTTTTTTTCACATGAAGGGCAGAAGAATTTTTTTTCTTCCTGAAATACACAACCGCTTACTCTCTTTCATTTTACTAGCAATGTACTTATTTATTTGCATACAGTAATCAATAAATTTCATTTGCTACTTAAAAAAAGAAGACTTGGAGATGGTATTAAGGTTGGACAATAAATTGATCATTTTTGGATGAGAAATGCCTCGTCGCATCAACATACAATGCCTTCAACTTGAAGTTGAATTGGTATCCCTTTGGTTATTTAAGCATGTTTTTTCATTGTGTAGTGGCAGAGAGACTTACGGTAGATTTTGTGAGAGGAACACAGAGAGTTATAAGGGATTGAAGCTAGTCAAGTATAGTTTGGCTTTGATGTATTGTTGAATTATTTCTCAAACATAAGACATCTTAGTTTAGGTTTTGGGGCTTGGCTTGTGGTGGAGAGTTCTTTTCACAAGGATTAGGTTTAAGACATTGAAAGAGTTTGTTGCACATAATATGTACATTGAACGATTTTGAATAAATTGTCATTGTATTATGCGATCTATTTGGTATCTTTGTTTCTCTATTTTACATGATACTCCTCAAACTGTTTTATTGTCTAGATAATTATAGAACTTATCTTTGCTAGAAAATTAATTAATATTGTGTTAGTTTCTTCTGTTTGCAGAAGCTGGATAACATAAGAGAACGATGATGCTAAAAAAAAAAAAGAAATGTCGTGATTGTCTCTTCCATATTTATTTATTTATTTTAGTCTTAAATCTTAATATTAAAAAACAAAAGTCAAAATCTTCTAAAGGTTGTTTCAGTAAAAAAAAAATTGACACAAAATAAGTTAAACATTAAATAATTTTAATTAATATGGAGTAGTAATTAAAGGTTGCAACAAGTCCAAGTTTGTGTTTCGATTGTGTTGTACAACCTTTCTCATGCACACAAACGTTAACAAACTAACACACATTACTTAATTTAACAAACAAGACACACAATAGGAAATTGGTGATCACTCATCACTCAGCAGCATGCATATGCTATTGCTAGCTACTGCGGATTGGTAAAGTTGATTGGCCAATTTATTATTTATTTTACATATAGATCTAGATAGATCAACTCATGACTTCACATTGTGGATTTTGAAGGTTGTAGTGGAACCCACAAAAGATGGTTTACAGGAAAGAAGTGGCACGCGGAAGAATTCTTCCCAGGCTTGATTCCTAGTGTTTTGAATAACTCATGATCTGGGTTCCAACCAGATGTATCCAAATGACACATTCCAAGAGCTTCCATTTTATCTCCATTCTTGTCACCAACCAAAGATACCTTGAACACTTTACTCCCTGTGGCTATGTAATGACAACCATAAATGGCATATGGATATGGGATGGGATGGCAAGCCACCCATTTTGGAGCATTAATGTCATGTGATACTTCCAAAATGGTGTATTTCTGGAGAGGGATGGCTGAGGGTGATGGGTTGCTGGTTGTGAGAATATCATGTTTGGCTTCTGAACCAATTATTGTGCCAACAAATTCAAGCATGGACTCTACAGAGTTGACACACATCCTGGTCTCCCCTTTGACAATTTCGGCTTTTTCACAATGTTCAAGTGTTTTTCTCATAGATTCGGCCTGTGGAGAATCTTGAGGGATCGACAAGAGACGTAGAACCCTTGTGAGTTGTGAGAGTGAGAGAGGAATTGAGTCAACCTCCTTTTTTGAAAGGAAATAAGGAATTTTTTGGACTGAAAATTGGAGGGTCATTACATTTCCCACACGAAGATCATCCAAATTGAAAAATCCTAACTTGAAAGCTTCTAAGTGATCAAGATTTGAAGATGGATGATCTTCTAGATTTTTTGAGCTATCTTTATGGTCACCCCACCATAATACTTTGGGATCGAATGGAAATTGATTGGGATTGTTGGGTTGCTTATCTTTATGGTCACCCCACCATAATACTTTGGGATCGAATGGATCGTTGAGTTGCTTATCTTTATGGCCACCCCACCATAATACTTTGGGATCGAATGGAAATTGATTGGGATCGTTGGGTTGCTTATCTTTATGGTCACCCCACCATAATACTTTGGGATCGAATGGATCGTTGGGTTGCTTATCTTTATGGCCACCCCACCATAAGACATTGGGATCACTGGGATCGTTGGGTTGCTTATCTTTATGGCCACCCCACGATAATAAATTAGGATCATTGTGTTGCTTATCTTCTTGGCCACCATAAATGAATAATGAATTGGGATCGTTGGGTTGCTTATCTTTATGGTCACCCCACCATAGTACATTGGGATCACTGGATTGCTTATCTTCATGACCACCATAAATGAATAATGAATTAGGATCGTTGAGTTGCTTATCTTTATGGTCACCCCACCATAATACATTGGGATCATTGGATTGCTTATCTTCATGACCACCATAAAATATTAGATTGGGATCATTAGATTGACTTGTTTCATTGACCTCAGTACTAGTTATAGCCCCATTTAAATCAAATTGTTTTTGATCTTGCAGCTTTGTCTTCAAGTCTCTAGCACCGATGCCTTGACCATTCTACAGATGATATCAGTGAGAATATTATGGGGCCAATTGACTAGCCAAATTAATACATACTAGATGTTTCAATTGCAAGGACTTTTAGTGATGAAAAATCAGTACAGTTATTATATTGAGAAGGGAATTATATAAATGGAAATTACAATATAAAAATTGTATCTAAAATTGTAGGAAAAAAAATGAAAAAAAAGTCATTGCAAAACATACTTCACTAGTCTGTAAAAAAAAGTCATTTACAATATAGATATTTCCTTGAATTAATTTTTTTTTAAGTGAGATTTCCTTGAATTTGGCATCATTGCAAAACATACTCCACTAGTTTGTAAAAAAAAAGTCACACATTCTGTCCAAAAAAACTGTTAAATGTGGTTAAATACCCTATAAGTTTATTAATTTGTCAAAAAAAACCGTTTATTAAAAAACCATGTTTTTTTTCTTGGGGAATATTAAAAGACCATGTTATACTACAAAGAATTTAATAAGACAGACTATAATTTAATTACCGTAAAGAAGAAAAGCATTAGAGAAAGCAAGTGAAGTGTTAACGTAGGAGCCATCATTCGTCTATTTGAGAGGATTTTCACCATTAAAAATGAGTTCCACTTAAAATAAACTATAGCATTTTTATAGCTGCTATTGAGGTTTCATTCGTTTTAAAAAACACACTACTATTTTTCTTCCTAATAATAATATAATAATAACTCGTGATACACGAGAAAATATGAATAGCTTCATTGCCATTTGATAGAGTGATGAGAGTACTCAACTACTCATCACATCATAACTTTCTTAAAAAAAGAAAGAAACTACTCATCATAACTTGTGGTACGAGAAAGCATGGAATAGTACCGAATAAGTGGCATGGGATTCAAAATAATAATTTAATAATAACTCTCGTGATACACGAGAAAGCATGTGACCGAACAAACCTTAATAATCTTTTTTTGTTTGTTTGGTAGTGTAACAAACCTTAATAATCTGAAAAAAGACATTAGATAACCTGGTTAGCAAAAAACTAGAAATAGTGCAAAAAGAACATGAGATGGTATGGTGGTGGGACCATTTGAGTTGCCGCATACCAATAGTTGTAAAGAAATTATAAGGCTAAATCACAGTTTTGGACCTTTGTTTGATAAAAATAGTTGATAGTTGATAAGTTAGTCGATAGTTTATAGTTGCTGACCGATAGTTAATATCTAATACCTTAGTTAAAGTGTTTAGTAAAATTAATGGTTCAACTAGCTGATAAATATAAAATGACATAAATAGACATTCTTAATTTATATTAAAAATTGATATCAACTAATATTACTCCTAAATATTTATAATTTATTAATTTAAACTAATTTAATTAATATATCATTTATATATTATTAAATTAATTTTTATTTGCTAAATTTTTTAAAATTTATTTTTATTTTACTAGTTTTATACTTTTTGAAAAATAATCTTTAGCTTGAAGCCAAATTGTCAAGAGATATCTGAGCAAGATATTTATTTCGACAGTTTAAAAATTAAAGTCATGGAAGCCTAGAAATTAAACTCACTAAGTTCAACAAAAAATAATATAAAAATAAACTTACTCAAACGAGGTTGCAGTTTTGTACCTGCATTTGCTTCTTCAAAAATTGAAACAAATGGAAGAATGGGCAATCAGTCCGCCAACTTTATCTTGATAAAAAATTATCCAGATTACAATCTGATTTTAAATAGTTATTTAGATTTAATTTTAATATATAATAAATTTGTAAAGGAGAATCAAATGACGATACCGGAGAATTACGAAAGTATGTACAAAGCTCAATTGATGTATCTTTCGTTGTTCTATGGTTGATTTTTTGTATACTTGTATTTAATAGTTACATTTTTTATTTTAATTTGAAATAAATTATAAGGGGTAAAAATGGATTTTAAATAAAATAATAAGGGTAAAAGTGGAAGGAAATACAATAAGCTTTAAGCTTTAAGCTCGTGATAAAAAAGATTGTTACCAAACATTTGTTTTTTGTTAGACGAGCTTATTCGCCGTAAACCATAAACTAACTTTTTGACCTTGGTAGACAAACCCTTGATAACTTGGTGAGAGTAGTTGGTATCTCAATATATCAAAATTACAAACATATTTATAACTATCTTTTTATTTTCCCATTTTGATCATCAATATTTAGCTATTAAATTTAGTTCTTGAATGTATTTTGTATTCGAAAATTCGGTCTATAAAATTATTAACAATGTAATCATTAAGATTTGTTTGCAATTTCAATACATTTAGAGACTAGTGATAATGTCTCGCCTTTAGAGACTAAAATG
>Ga0315914_1002343_pt1 | contig 29051 bp, 17 predicted proteins | sample MpolenodulesMG_FD_203920 | JGI IMG/M metagenome (GOLD analysis project Ga0315914, IMG submission 203920) | Medicago polymorpha root nodule microbial communities from Los Angeles, California, United States - elongated nodules | ecosystem: Host-associated > Plants > Roots > Nodule | place: USA...
TTATTGCATGAATGTTATAAAAAAAAAAAAAAAAAGTGGAAGACTCATCGAAACAAAAAGAAGGAGAAGAGAGAGAAGTAGTTGACAATTTATTTGTTATGAGAGAGAGATAGAGTGTGTGCAAAAAAGTAGGAATTTGTTGGAGAAAGAGATATTAACAAAAATTTGTTTGGTACGAGATAAAAATATAAAAATAACGTATTAAATTTATTGAAAAGATAAAATATGTGCGGAAAAATATGATTTTATTGGTAGATTAAAATGAGGGTATAATAGAAAAAAAATCCAAAAATTCACCTCTTTAATTTAGTGTTACTATTTTAAAACGACACTTAAAAAAGAACGAAGAGAGTAGTAGAAAAAAAAAACAAATGCAAAAACAAGTTGTATTAGGAATTGTCTTTATCACATATTTTAGAATGGGATTGGTCATAAAAAATCATGGGCTTTACGGTCTCATCTCATCTAATATGTTAGTTTGAGTCTTGTTAACTGGTATCTCGTGGCACTGGTTATGAAATTCAAAAATAGAATTTTTGTCTTAGAAATATAGGCTGTTATTTTTTATTAAGTAATAATTACACTACTTTTTAATAAAAACTTACTTTTTTTGTTGTTTAACCAATACTCTCAGAGCAATGGTTAGCATTCTCCTATTAAGGGAAACTAATAGTATATCAAAGCAACGAGAAAAATGAAATGAGTCGGAATGGTCTATTAACCAAGATATCTCCCATAGTGGTGAAACCAAACTTAATAATGTGCATTCAAAAACCAAGTGAGTCGGCCATATATTATTAGTTTCTCATCTTAATAATCATTTCTGATTGTTACCTCCAACGTCCACATTGTCCCGCGTGTTTTAAATTACAAAGGATTGGTTTATCCGCCCTTCCGATTCCCAAAACCTGAAATTCACATTATAAATACCAGTCATAAGCATATCCCACCTTGTATACTTTTGAAACATGTACTCGCATTTTCAAGACTTTCCTATAGGTATTTTTCATAAATCTTCCACCATTGGTACCCCACTCAATTCGACCTTCATGAATCCAGTATGATCAAGTGTTTCAACCAAAACCACAAAAGTATAACCTTTCAAAACCAGAACTCACTCAAACAAAGCACACATGGGACATTTCATATGAAGAAAAATGAGACCTTATGGCTCAGTTCAACTTGGTTCTTTAACCTCCAACGCTGCAGCTTTACCTGAAGTCAATATATCTACAAATCACCATAATACCTACACCTGGAGTGTAGCCAAAAGGTTGCGTCCCTCAGCAGTCAGTGGAAAACAATTTTCTAGGTGAATGCAAAAACACCAGCACCTGGTTCTTCGGTGCAGATCTAATAGAGTACTCCCTTCGTTACTAATTATGTGGTCTATATTATGAATCACATACATCATTAATTGAATGAACCTAAAAAGTAAAATTTGCTTATAACTAGAAACGGATGGAGTATTTGTGATGATCAAAGAGAGGACTGGGAAATTAGAAGTTGGTACTTGCGTAGAACTTGACAAAAGGTTTGTCGGCTTTGGCAAGGAGAAAAAAGAAGCTGAACGCATAGACCGATCATGAGAATCATGATGGACATGTTGGTACGTACATGAAGACTTTCGTAGGGAATAAGCCATACAAATAAATGGAATGTATTAAGAAAGGAATTGAGGTTGATGGACTTGAGGAAGGTCAAAGGAATAACTTCAAACAAGGGAATGGATGAGGCAAAATATTTTGGCAAAGTAAAGCCTGAATAGATTAATGCATGGAATTTCTAATTAAAATTCATAAAAGAATTTGTTCAAAGTTATAGCTTTGTAAGATGGAAGTGCTCCATTTCCCTTTTATCCTTATCTCTTTCATTTCTGTTTTGAATAAAATGATTAGTAATTTTTGTTTCTGCAATTTTAATTTTTGTCTTGCAATTTTCAATTCTTAGTATAAGACGCAACTCCTTATTAAAAACTTCGAAAGTGAGTCCTGATTATACAACTCATTTCAAGTTTGAGGGAGTGATTAGAAGTTGTAGGCCTTAAGTGGTTTTCTTTTTATGATTTTAATTATAGCTCTTTCTTATAAAGTGATGAAGCTTATGGTTTAGCACTAAGTTAAAGGCCTATGATGATTTTTTTATAGTGAATGAAACCTTGTCGGTAAAATATAAATCTAAAATGCATTAAAAAAAGTCCAAGTTAGTGTGGGAAACAAAAATATTAATAAGTAAGATTTAGGTGATTCACACTCACCACTTTCCCAAAATAGGTGGGTAGTCCACAAAGAAAAATTGAGTTACCTATCAAAGTAAGATTAAGGTAACTCACACTTACCACTTTCTTAAAACAGGTGGGTGACCCCCCAAAAACAAAGAGCAAACCATTGACGTAAGGTGGGAGTGACTCACCCTCATTAACACCCCCAATAATGACCTAGTTTGACTCTTAAGAAAATAGGAGATTATTGACGTAAGGTAGGAGTGACTCACCCTCACCAACACCCCAAGAATTACCCGACCTTCCTCTTGAATAAATAAGGGAATTATGATGTCGCCTTGGAAAGCTATATCTTTGTGAAAAACCAATGGATAAATGAATATTCCCACCTAGCTTAGGTGAAAGAGTTGTAACATTTGATTCACATGTTTGATATCATGGTTATAATTTTTCTTTATAGTGTTGTTTACATAAAAGCAATAAGAGGTTGTAATGGACACACACACACACAATTTCAATGTGGGGAATAATCAAGAATTATGTCACAGGGGGATGACTCGAATTTGCTTGAGTATCTATAGTCGAGGTTAACGCACTCAAGAAATACCAATTGCATGATTACTATGAGTGGGCTATGATTTAGGAACTATTTTAGATCAATGTTTGAGGATCACTCGAGGACGAGCAATGTTCAAGTTCGAGGGGGTGATAACCGATAAAATAGTTGGTTATCAGGTTGCACTAAGCTCCCATAATGGACAAGAAATTGAGTGATTGGATTGCCTAATACATCTAATAAATGGCTATTTAGGATTTTATAGTTTAAGTTGTTATTAGTAGTATTTAGTCCTCTTGAACTAATAATGCTTCTCATGGATGTTTGATGATGTAGGTTAAGGGATGACTCTGAAGATACGGAAAGTTGCAGCACGAATGAAGATTGTTTCGCTGAAGACATGGAAAGCTGCAGCGCCCTGGATCACTAGTCGGGTCGTAAAACTAGTATGGACCCAGAGGTCCACGACTGACCATTGCTTAACGAGGAAGAATCTAAGTTGTCTCGAATGATTGGAATCTTATGAATAATAAAGAAATATGTGAGGAGTGGGTAGGATTTGATAAGGACGTCCCATGTGTAAAATGTTCAAAGGGTATAATTTGTCGTGGTTGACCTTGTACTGCAAAAGGACAACCATGTGTTGATGCCAAGAGTCCAAAAATTTGTAATAGAATTGGAGAGGCCAGGTTACGAACAAGGATAGCAGCTTTAGAGTTCTCATTTCCTCTCATTTTCTCCACAGATGAGCATGGTTACTAAATTATAGAGGTTTAAAGTTATATTACTTGGTGATGCTTTTAGCTCACCGCTTTCGTTCAAGGATTGCAATCTTGTATTGACTCTATTTAATCAATCGATTTAGTTTTTCATGTTTTCATTTATGTTTATTTTCATCTCTATCTTTGAGATCCAACTCACCGTGAGCTAAACCCCTTCTTGTGGTTTGAACATGATGAGGTTTTGACATTATTTACTTGCAATATATAAAGCTATAACGATGAGCTTCTTTCTAACAAACTGATTTAACTCAAAATCTTTAGAAAAGGTATTGATCACTTTTATTTCTAATGTCATAACTTCCTAATCCTTAATTAGTATGAGAGTGAGACTTGTTTGTTAGATATGAATTTGTCATTAAGCATCGAAAGGTGAAAGGATCAAGAGAGACTGTTTTAACGTTAACTTGATCTTAGAAGAGCCAGGAAGCTATAGCTAAGCGCTAAGATCTTGGTAGGACTTTTGTAAGAGGCCAAAGGGCTCAGGTGAAGTACACTTTTGTGGAAAAAGTGAGCACCTAACCTAGCAATGTTGCGTGTTAATTTATGTGTAATCGTACCCCTAACGGTGTGCCGTTACGACCCTAACACGATGGATGAGGTAACAGTCCCCATGATCACCAGATTGCCAGGAAGCCGTAGAAAGTTATAGTTTTGTGATTCGCAATAATGTTTTGTTGTAACTGAACATAGTTTAAACCACACTTTCCATCTTGAGAATTTCTAAACCTTTTTGATTGTTTTCCCAACCTTTAACTTTTTATATTTAGTACTGTGGCAAATGATTTATTTTATTTTCTTGAAAACCAGTTTTCTACTAGAAAGCTATAGGAAGCTACAGCTCCTCAGTCCTTGTGGGATCAATATCTTTTTATACTATAACTTGGACGGTGTATACTTGCATTCGGTCTTTCCACCTTAAAATACTTACAATGTTTTGGGAGACACCACCAATGTTAAAATATTAATGATTAAATATGTTTTTTTTGTCCCTTTAAATATACCAACTTTCATTTTTAGTCTATCTAAAAAATTCCTTCAAATATTGGTAACTCTAAAATTTTAGTTACCAATTTAGTCCTTGTTTTTAACAAAATTTCAAGACACATGTCCCAAGCGGTTTTTTTCCGATGACATCTCATTCATAAGTTTTTGTTTTTTTTAAGAATCTCATTCATAAGACCTTAAAATCATTAATTTAATACCGAAATTAAACTATTTAAAAATATATAAAAAAATATCAAAGTCATAAGGAGGGAGAAAGTTTGATTTCTATTCGAGAGTAACTATACTAATTAATTATTTTAATTGACCAACATTATTTTAACTTTTAATTTTGAATTTCAACACAAGACTCTTCTCGAACGAGGGTGATTATATTCATAAGTCAATTTATTTAATATTTAAAAATTAAATTAAGCAATGTATGTGTTTGAATATTTAACGATATTATAAACGTATTTTATTATATTTTTTCCCTATAAATTTGGTCATTCTCTACATCTCTTACTCACACAATCGTCTTTGTTTTAGTTTCTCAAACCCTATCTCACTCTAGTTTTTCAAAACACTTTTTTTGCAAGAATTCCTTTAGCGATCAGAAAAAGGTGTGCACATAATTGTATTCTCTAGGGTTCATTTTTATCTTATGTTTTTTTATACTTCGGAGGGTTTATTTTTCTTTCAAATTTTTTTATTGATTGATAGTTGATGTCATTTTGGTTGTTAATTTCTCTCAATTTAGTTTTTTCAAAAATTCACTACAATGGTTTTTCTTCAAATTAACCATTGAGTAATGCAAAAAACCAGTATTTTGTATATCAAGTTGAATTGACCAATTGAACCAGAAATTTGCCATTTTATTGGTTGGTTCAAGCACTGTGTCCTCTAAGTTTGAACTAGACCAACACATGGTGAACCGTGGTTCAATCGATTCCTTTGGTTTCCTTTTTTTTTTTTTCAAAAATTTTATTTATAATTGTTTATTAGTCGTATGATTCAATTGTGGTTCAACTGATTGAATCAACCACGGTTCGCTCTAAATCTGAATCAAATCAAAACATGTTGAACTACGAATCATTCGATCTGTTCTTTCTCTCTTTTCTCATTTTTTTTATTAATTCTTATTTCTTAATTAGTCATGTGATTTAACTATGATTCGACTGACTGAACCAAGTGAACTACATAGCAATGCAAAAATCATTGTTATCAAAATTGGGTCACATCGATTTGTTGAACCATAGATTTACCGTTCAATCGGTTGGTTCAACCATAGTTCACTCTAAATTTTAATTAGATCAAAAACATGTTGAACCGCAAATCAACCGATTCATTTGTTTTTCTTCTTCTTTTTTTCAAATTTTTACTAATACTTATTTTTTTATTACTCAACCTATTTAAATATTGTTCAATCGATTGAATCAATTGGATCACATAGTAATATATAAATCAGTGTTTTCAAAACTAGACTGACCGATTCAATTGGTTGAACAAGGGACAACCGATTCACATATTGGTTCAACCAAAAACCATCATTCTCGACAGTTGATTCAACCATAGTTTGTTCTAAGTTTATGAGTTGTGTCAAGATTCAACCGATTTATTTTTTCATTTATTTATTTATCATCAAACTTAACTATGATTCAATCGATTAAACCATAACCTAAGCTTTTAATCCATTCTATTTTCGGTTCGATTTTTAAAACATCCACAAAAACAAAGGTGGTGAATGTTGAAAATGACATGAGTAGTGTAGGGCTATGTAACATGTCATTAGAAACAAACAACAAGGACAATTACGTAAATGAGTTGAACTAGAAAATAAAGCTCTGTTTTGAGAAATCGATATGCGTGCAATACAAACTCTCTCTCTCTTTCTCTCTCTCTTCCCTGACTTTATTCCCACTGTTTCAGCTCAGATCACTGTCTCATCTTTCTCTCTCTTCAAGTTTTTTGAACTCAGTTGTTGTTGTTGTTGATGTTCTTGAACAAGCTTAGCTTAGGGTTTCTTTCTTCTTTCATTGTTTCTTCTTATAGTACAAACCAGCTCAAAACTTCATTTTTCTTCAAACCATCTTTCTCTTTCTTCTTCCTCAAGCTCCATAGAGGAAGAAGAACCACTTAAGTTAAAAGGGTCGGTTCAAAGTTCCAATTTTTACAACTTTTTTTATGGCTTTTACATTGGGCTTTTGCCCAAATAAAAGAAAAACGCGTAAATTTAGTTGAGAAGCTTCCAAGTCCAAAAAAAAACTGTTTTTTTTACTTCTTCTAGAGATAAGACAGCAAAAAAATTCCGGTTTTTTTGAGACAAAAAAACATTTGCTGCCACTGGTTTTGTTGAAAACCAGAAGAGGAAAAAAAAAAGTAACGGTTTTTAAGGTTGTATGAACAAGGATTTCATGTTTCACTATCTGGAACTATTGGTGTTTAGTTCAGTTTCACTTCTCAAGTTTCTGTGATACTTGGTTTTTTTAACATATTTATTTGTTGTTGTAATTGTAATTGTAATTGTATTTGTATTTGTACTTGTATTTTGTGTGTGTATTGTACTATAAACATAACCCTTATTTGGGGTCTTAAGAGTGTTTTGTGTTGTGTTGTATTGCCCCTTTTGGTTTTATCTTAGGGTGTGATTGTTTAAGGTTTTTAATTTGAGATTAGGAAGAAGATGGCTATGGCTGTTGCACAACAACAAAGAGATAACAGCATTGAGAGACACCTTGATTCGTCTGGCAAATATGTGAGGTACACTGCTGAACAGATTGAAGCTTTGGAAAAGGTTTATGTGGAATGCCCTAAGCCTAGTTCATTGAGAAGGCAACAGCTGATTCGGGAGTGCCCGGTTTTGGCCAACATTGAGCCTAAGCAGATCAAGGTTTGGTTTCAGAATAGGAGGTAATAGAGATTCTGATTCACCTTTTTTTTGTTTTGTTTTGTTTTGAATTTGTGCAGTGTGAATGGTTTTGGCTTTTTTAGTTGTGTGATTTGATTTGTGGTTTTTTTGGTTTGCAGGTGTAGGGAGAAGCAGAGAAAAGAGGCCTCTCAGCTTCAGAGTGTGAACAGGAAACTTTCTGCTATGAACAAGCTGTTGATGGAGGAAAATGAGAGGCTGCAGAAGCAGGTTTCACAGCTGGTGAATGAGAACGGGTTTATGCGCCAGCAATTGCACACTGTAAGCCCTATCATTGTCCATTTTCATTCAGTGCTATAGTTTTTCTTTTTGTTGCAAATTGATCACTGTCATTGTTTGATTGAGGCATGTAGTTGTTGTATGAAATGATTTGAATTATTTCAAATGTTAATTTGTATTGTTACTTACTGTCATGTCATTGCAGACCCCAGCAGCTCCAAATGCTGACGGTAGTGGCGTTGATTCCGCGGCTGCTGCTCCTATGAATTCATTGAGAGATGCTAATAGCCCTGCTGGGTAATTTTGAAGTTCTTGATTTGAGTGCTTTTTTATTTTATTTTATTTTATTTATTTCGCTTGTTGAGCTTTCTTTGATTGATCTTTGCAGATTCCTATCAATTGCGGAGGAGACATTGGCAGAGTTCCTTTCAAAGGCTACAGGAACTGCTGTCGATTGGGTCCAGATGCCTGGGATGAAGGTAGAGAATCATGCTTCTAGTGGCCAATTGGTTTTTGCTTTTACAATTTTTATACTGTGATGATTATGACGTTGAGGTTAATTTCCTTCCACTAATATCTCATACTATATTTACTTTCAACCATTGTTTGTTAGCCTGGTCCGGATTCGGTTGGGATATTTGCCATTTCTCAAGGTGGCAATGGAGTGGCAGCTCGAGCCTGTGGTCTTGTTAGTTTAGAACCTACTAAGGTAATTTGGATGGATATTTTCAGTAATTTCTTTTGATATTATTTATGAAGTTTGTAAGCTATCTGAATTTTGAATTGCTGAAAAATTTCAATAGATTGTGGAGATCTTAAAAGATCGCCCAACTTGGTATCGTGATTGTCGGAGTTCAGAAGTTTTCACAATGTTCCCAGCTGGAAATGGAGGAACTATTGAACTTGTTTACACACAGGTGAAGAATCAAATGTGAATAGGATGCTTTATTTATTATTTATTGAGCATTGTGCATAAACATTTAGTTTGCTGCAGACATATGCTCCAATGACACTGGCTTCTGCTCGCGACTTCTGGACTCTAAGATACACTACAAATTTGGAAAACGGCAGTGTTGTGGTGAGTATGTTTGTTGTCAAATACATTACTATTGTTGCATGGGATTATATATCTATCTGCTTCGATTTAATATAATTGCACTTTTGAAGGTTTGTGAAAGGTCACTGTCTGGTTCTGGTGCTGGCCCTAATGCTGCAGCCGCCTCACAGTTTGAGAGGGCTGAAATGCTCCCTAGTGGCTATTTGATTCGACCATGTGAAGGTGGAGGATCGATCATCCACATTGTAGACCACCTGAACCTGCAGGTTTGAGTTCTTGACCATTAGCTAGAATGCCTACTATATTCTTATTTTCTTTAAATATACATTAATTAACAAGATTATCATTTTTTTTCTAGGCATGGAGTGTGCCAGAAGTGCTGCGGCCAATCTATGAATCGTCGCAAATGGTAGCTCAGAGACTGACAATTGCGGTAAGCATAGTATTATTAATTCATGATGTAGGATTCTATTGCAAGCTTTGGCAGACTAATGTGATCAATATTATGGCTTTTGTGCAGGCACTTCGCTATATCAGGCAAGTAGCTCAAGAAACAAGTGGTGAAGTGGTGTATAGCATGGGTCGGCAACCTGCAGTTCTTAGAACTTTTAGCCAAAGGTTGAGCAGGTACATCACGTGGATAAATTTATGCCTCGAAACCTATTTCAGCCTGCTTTTTACAGAATGATCTGTTGTGTTGGTAAAAATAAATTTAAACATCGTTCTTGCAGAGGTTTCAATGACGCTGTCAATGGATTCAATGATGATGGCTGGTCTGTTCTGAACTGTGATGGTGCGGAGGGTGTTACTATTTCGGTGAATTCAATCAAGAATTTGAGTGGCACTTCTAATCCAGCAAGTTCCCTTTCACTCCTTGGAGGAATTGTCTGTGCAAAAGCTTCTATGTTACTCCAAGTAAGTGCAGATATCCATTGGCACGGCGCAGTAATGGGCCTTCTATAGTTTAACAATTAGTTCTTCTAATCGTTACACGGAAAGTTTTCACTTTGCTTTACTTGCAGAACACCACTCCTGCTGTTTTAGTTCGCTTTCTGAGGGAGCATCGCTCGGAGTGGGCTGATTTTAGTGTTGATGCTTTTTCTGCTGCATCACTTAAAGCTGGCTCCTATGGCTATCCTGGAATGAGGTCTACGAAGTTCACCGGAAATCAAGCAATCATGCCTCTTGGACATACAATTGAACATGAAGAGGTATGAGAGATTTTTTGCTTGCTTGACCTTGACCATATCTTTTCATGATGGTAGATGCATATTTGCATTTGGCCAAGATTTGGTTTATATACTTTCTGTGATTTGGTTTATACTGATTTCTGTTGAAATTCCAGATGCTAGAGATTATCCGCCTTGAAGGTCTTGCTCAAGATGATTCTTTTGTTTCTAGGGATGTTCATCTCTTACAGGTGCTTCCTCTGACCCTTGTTATGGTTTGTTTACTTGCATGTTTATTGGTTTTTTGTTGTTGCGTAATTCTTATGATCACCATCATCATCATTTGAACAGTTATGTACTGGAATTGATGAGAATGCTGTGGGGGCTTGTTCCGAGCTCATATTTGCTCCAATTGATGACATGTTCCCAGAAGATGCTCCCTTGGTGCCTTCTGGTTTCCGCATTGTCCTGTTAAATTCTCAACCAGTTGAGTCACGTTTTTTGTATTTGATTTTTCTCTAACCGGTACTGTTCATATATGAAGCATAGTAATCTAGTTGATGTCATATTGTGTTTCAGGGTGATACAAAGAACACAACAACAGCAAATCGGACCTTGGATTTGACATCTGGTCTTGAAGTAAGCCCGGCAACAGCTCATGCTAACGGAGATGCATCGTGTCCTAACAATCGATGTGTGTTGACTGTTGCCTTCCAGTTTCCTTTTGAGAGTGGTCTGCAGGATAATGTTGCAGCCATGGCACGTCAGTATGTCCGGCGTGTAGTTTCCGCCGTGCAGGCGGTTGCAACGGCTATATCTCCATCCAGCGTTAACACTTCTGGTGGAGCAAAACTCTCCCCTGGCACTCCAGAAGCACTTACACTAGCTCAATGGATCTGCCAGAGTTATAGGTAAAGTCTGCATGAATCTCCGAAGTTCTCTTTCAAAGTTTCTAACATGATTCTCTATTTACCTCTCTTTCTATATCTCTTGTCCGAAAGCAGTCATCATCTGGGGGCGCAACTGCTGAGATCTGATTCTCTTATTGGTGATATGCTACTGAAACATTTGTGGCATCATCCAGATGCTATTTTATGCTGCTCTTTGAAGGTATGTCCATGATCTCATTTTATGGTACAATTGAATCTGGAAGTGTATAAATGATATAGTACTTCAAAGATTTTAATGTAACTTCTCTATCCTGTTTGGTTTTGCAGCAAGTGCCCGTATTCATCTTTGCTAACCAGGCTGGCCTTGACATGTTGGAAACAACTCTAGTGGCTCTACAAGATATCACACTGGACAAAATATTTGATGAGTCTGCACGCAAGAATTTGATCGCATATTTTGCGAAGTTAATGCAGCAGGTAATATCCTCGAGTTTGGCATCATTAGCTTTTTTTTATCGTTACAACCTCAAATTTGTTTTAAACAACATGCTATGCTCTTAGAATAAATGGCTGAATTGTTGCATGCATTTTTTTCCGTTCAGGGGTTTGCTTGTATGCCAGCTGGGATCTGCATGTCAACAATGGGACGACATGCTTCATATGATCAAGCCGTCGCGTGGAAAGTGCATGCTGAAGATAACAGTGTTCATTGCTTGGCTTTCTCATTCATTAATTGGTCATTTATATGACCTATTGCAGGATTTAAATCCCCACTTTTTTTTCCCACTTGTTGAATACAAAAACAAGGGTATAATCAGGATAGAATTTTGAGAGGGAAAAAGAATTCAGTTTTTTTTTTAATGCACATTACAAGATCATGTTTGGATCATTTTCATTGAATTAGTTTTGTTATTTTGGTACTTAGACCAAAATGATTTGATCTTGTAAAATTTTGTTCGTACTAGAATTTAATAAAATGAAGTGGGGATTTTGATGACATGGATTTTGTATGCTTGTGTTTCGTTTGTTTGTTGTAGTATCTGACAACTCACGTAAGAATATAGTACATGGATGATGCATGCTAATAAAGTGAGTGCTAACTTAAAAAACAGAATTAATTTGATGATGCTAAAGAAGTTTGTCTTCTTGTGCATTGTAGGGTCTGTGTGTTACAATCATATGTGGGGGGTACTTGTTAGCAAGTCCATATATACCATGACCCTCATTATGTCGTTTTGTTGGTCATTGTTGGAAGTGAAGTAGCTACCTCCTCCTTCTTTGGTGTCCATATAAATAGATGTCTCAATCAACAAATGGTCGAAATTCTCCATTTTTTACCCCCCTCTAGTTTTTCCATTATCTTATGTAATAATGTGAAATTGGTAATTTTTTATACAATTAAAAACTCTTCAGAACGTTGTACCCCTAAAAACTATAGTAATGGAAAGATAAAATGGAAGGAAGTCTATCTAATCATAGATATGAGTTGAGATTGCATACCTTATTACATGATTAAGGGTTCACTTATCTACAAACATGTTGGTTTCAAGGTTATTATCAAAGGAGTAACATTTTGTATGTACTTTTATGAAAGTACTTGTTACCTAACATTGAATTAGTGTTGCTTTTTGGTGCTTCTTATGTTGGATTTTCCTCGCATTCTTAAGTCGTAACAATGATGGTTGCACAATAAGCTCATCGGATTACACGGAGACCCTTGAACTAATCAGGTGGTAATTCCTTATTAGCAATTTTTTGTGTGCAAACTCCAATCGGATCGTAACCAAAGATCGGATTTTTCATAAAATGTGAACAACTTGAGCGGCCTGTTGAACAACCATCCTTAACAATTGGTGCTTTTATTGTTAGGTGGGCCACACTAATGACCATTTATACTGCGGATTAAGGCGCTCTACCGATAGTTGGGTGGATAAGGCACTCCTTATATCTCCTTCATTGAAAATCAAACAAAACATAAACCAAATACTTTTATGCACTTATAACACAATCTACCATTTAAACCAACACTTTTTCATACATCCTTCTAGTCTAGTATTAAAACCATGCAATATTAAGCAATGGAATTTATGTTACTAGAAAACTGGTAAACCCTGGGTAGTGATGCATATTCTAACCATTTGCTGTGTCAAATGAAGTCCAAATCTCACCAAATACGGAGGACACACATTGCTAGATATATTTATGAACAAGTTCCACTTCATTTTACACTAAAAAGGTCACAAACCTCAAGAACATACAATACCGGTTTCTACAACAATATAGAGTTTCAACAAATTTTGATATATGGAGTATAATCAACCATATTCAAATCTAAAATTTTAAACACTTCATTTGATCCTTCTGACCGTATTTATCAAGCTCTCTTATATTTATTTTCCCTATAACTCTTACATCCACAACAAAGACAGTGTTAGGCAGCCAAACTCTCCAATAATAACTTCATTAACAATCAAAATTAATCTTTTTATTTGTTTTCCTAACAAAAAGTAGTTCTGTTTGCGAGCATGTCACTCCAGTTTTGAATGTGATAAGATGCTCGTCTTATATCCAAAAATACTTATCGACTATAGTTAGATCAAAACCTTCCAAAAACTCTATGATAGTTTTACTTCATATTTACGTCCCTTGGTCATATCGCCCCTGTATACATCATAACCAATATTCACTACTCACATGACTATTAAAATCCCTTCCTCAAAAAAATTATTTTTTCCTTGCGTATGTATAATTTGAATCAAGCCTTTCAAATCCTCTCAATTTTTTTTTCTTAAGGTGTTGTTCTAACTCTACCTAAGAGATATATAAATACTAATTATTGACTCCTTATTTGGCCATTAATATTCTCTGCTAGAAAAATATTTCTCCTAAATGTATATTCTGAATTAAACTTTCTAAATCTCTCCTAAAAAAAAAATATCTAATGACGTTCTTCTAAGTTCTAACCATATCAAAGAGGACTATTATCCTATCTGGTATTTTTTTTATATCCACGTCATTGTCTTTCCATTTTTTTTTGGGACTATATTGTCTTTCCAATTATTATCACCAATTATACCACCCTATTTCTAAATTTCTTTTCCTACGAACCTAAGCTTTGAATCCGTAGTGTACTTATTTCATATTTTCACTCACACCCACTTTATTTCTTATAGGCACATGACATTGATATCCGTCATCATCAATATATGCTAATTCCATGGCTTTACGTGTGAGTGAGCTTATGTTTTAAGCTCTCCAAGTCTAATCCTATTTTCATCACGCACATTCTTTAATTTGTCTATAATCTTATTGTCATGACTCGTGATGCACTTGCTCATTTGACCTTGTATTGAAGCCATACATTATAAACTATAAGTTTGTGTTGAAAAGACACTTATCAACAAGTCTTTTTTAATCAAATGAGTTTACGAGACATAAATTATAAGCTCAAAATTAGATCTTGCCAAACAAACCCTTAGTATTAACATTGTTACAAAGTCGGTCGATCCAAACAATTCAACGATATATTTCTTATGAGGAAAACTTTGGCTCGAGACCGACTAGGTAGCACAAAGCACACGACAATATAGGAAGGTTATGGTTTAAGAGCGTAGGGTAAAAAAGTATCATGAGAAAGGAAAAAGCTAATGTGCACGACAAAATATTCGTTTGAAGCGCACAAATGAACTAATTTGTTGTCATTTGAGTCTCTTAATTTTAATTACTCCAAATAATTGTGGCACAGTCTCTTATACGTGTTTATTTATGAGAATATCTCACAAACATCTCAAATGTTACCAGCGTCATTCTTTTCTATGAATATTGTCTATCTTATCTAATTATGTCTCTTATTTTTACAATTTAACCCATTAATATGCACTCTATGGTCACTAATATAAGTAAAAATTGACATTTTAATTTCATTCAATAAATGATATATGTAGTCTTTAATATATACCACATACATTATTTATTGAATGAACTTAAGATGTTAAATTTTACTTATAATAATGATCGGATAGTGTACATGTAGATGAAGTGTCATGCAATACATGCGTCAGGCCTTTCGAGCCATACATATAGTTTTGTAAGATTTATTTTACAAAGGTTGTATAAGTTTATTAATGTAACAAATGATATTTGTATCCAAAAGAGAGGAAAATTTGATAGGAGGAGAGGAGTCAAGATCCTCTCCATTTAGAGATAAAGACACAATTTTTTTTAATAATAATAGTGAGACTCACTTAGTGATAAAACTCACTACATATTTTTTTATATTTATCTTTCACTAAATGACGTTATCCATTTATTTTTAACAAATGGTGAAAATTTTAACTCGGAGAAAAGATATAAAGATAATGAAATGTTGAACGAGTTTGTAAAATTTAGAAATACTCTTGTTAAAAAAAAAGAATTTAGAAATATTTATTTATTATAGTTGTAAAGTTAATGAGAGATGCAATGATACATATGTGTCTAAAAAATTTCTCAATAATTCAGGCCAATTATAGATAGTGGTGGTGTTGAAAAGACTCATGGTTTAATGGATTTTAGAGACATTATTTTAAAATATAATAATGATAAATGAAAATACGGAATAGTTGGAAACTTGAAATTGAACTGCATGACTAGACGGAGAACAGAGAATATGATGGTGACGACATATACATGAGACTTATGTTCCTCCACGTCTACGCACATTATAACATCCAATTTTATCTCAAAAATAATAATTCAATTTTTTATCGGATAGATTGCTCATTTATAATTTTTTAACAATAGTATTTAGTATTATTCAATCTCTTTAACCGGAAGTTTCATACAAATTTATTAAATATGTATCACTAATTATTTATCATCCCTAAAAAAAATTATTTATCAATAAATAATTTTATATAATTATATTTTAAATTGTAAAAACCACATATACCACAATGATAGGAAAAATCCAACCAAAGTTAAAAACCATATTTTTAAGGGACTCAATTATGTTGTACAACTTTCAATGTTAGGAAAAGTGGGGAATCCAACCTTAATAGAACTTGTAACTAGCCATTTGGTATGTGTAAGGGATTCCACAATCGATAGTGTAGTATAATGGATAATTGAAAATTAACTATTCAATTAAGATAAAATTGATAGATTAGGACTCAATTAAAATTATGTTCTTAGTACATAAAAAGAGAATAAAATAGATAGGAGAAGACTAAGTTTAAGACTTGACCATTGCTCTATAAGGAAGTCCAAAGGGAGAGAGAGGAGAAACTTCATCAATTTTCTTCCTCCGTCTTGTTAACCATTGCTCCATTTTATAGAACGTTAAGAGAATATTATCCCTTAATTGTTGGATCAAGTGACACATGTCCTTTTTCTCTAACCAATTGTTGATTCCACTTTGATGACTTGACTTTGCTTATATTTTAATCATAACAGTATGTTGTACAACTTTCAATGTAAACACAATTTATTGAACTTAAATCAATAAAAGTTCAACTAAAAAACTAATCCATTAGACAAGATAACATTATAATTCTATCTATTCAATGTGAGAGTCTTAACAATATACGTATCCCATTTTCTCGCAACTATATAAAAATTATCATAATAAATACAATCCTTAAAAAAAATCATAAAAATATGATAATGTATTTAACATTATTATTAGCAATGCACTACTATCATATTGTTTTCCCTATGTTCCCTCTATGGAAGGTATTACTATGCGAGTCACGTCATACATAAATATGAATGTCTCTTTTAGGTAAAATTCAAACATTAGTTCTACGCATTGTGAAAGTCTAATCTCTTCCGCTAGATTCAACGCTCGTTAGTACGATAATGTTTATGATTTTCCATATTAAGTGTCACATTAACTAAAGAAAAATGTCTCAGAATGAATCTTGCTTTATATTTTTCATGTAACATCAATTAATTTATTATCCTTTCAAAAAATCAATTAATTTATTCTCCTTTCTAATTAATTGCACTATCAAATTAATATTATATACATCACATCAAATTAATCATGCTTCTTACATTAGAAAAAAAAAGTTAATTATGCTTCATTATAAACCTAACACATTATTATTATTTATTTATCACAATGATTAACACTTGGTTAATAAGCAGAACATCAAGGTTTAAGAAAGTCGTTCTGAGTTTTTTTTATGGGATATATCATTTGGTATGTTGGTTAATTATAAATTCACCACGCCTTCCAACTCATGCGCAACCGAACCCAGACCACCCTCATACCTTACCTTGTCGTTGTCGTGCAATCATTAAAACCTATCTATGTTGTCAAACCTACCTCATCTTGTCTGTCTTGTCATCTTAAAATCGGTTGCGTTGCTTTTCCGACATTGCGATCTCACCACAAACCATGATTCTCTTTCCCTCCAGCGTTTCGCTCACCGTAAAAATCTCGTTTCCCCCAAAGTTCATCGACGTCGAAGATCGATGAATGGCAGCGTGGCCACCCTTGGTCAGGCCTAGAGTTTCCACTCTCTCTGGCTCTCCCTCTCTCTAGACATTTTTGAATCCCTGCAAGAATTATCCAACCAAAGGTATAATTTGATAAATGGTTTTGGAAATTTGATCCTGATGACGGCTACCTTGTCAAGTGTGATTAGTATAATTAGGGGTGCAAGTGGGTCGGTTTGTGTTGGCTTTGGCTAAACCTAAGACCCAAACCTTATATGTCACTCTGATTTGGTTGAGCCATCCGTTAAACTATTTGGTTGGTTTAGGTTACCCAAGCTATTTTTCTTTTTTTGTTACTATTAAATGACGAGTCCTTATATTTTTTTCATAAAAAATACTCAACTTTTTTATTTTCTTAAAAAGATTGAGTAGTTTATTTTCACAATATTTTATCGTAAAATACTTGCAACAAACTAAAGTTGCATGACATAAAATTGCATTAACATCAAAATAACAAAAAACTGCAACATCATAATTTGTAACTTTGACATATTTTTATTTTCGATATAGAGAATGTCTTGTGTCAATTTTGAAAATTAAACTTGATTTACGACCAACCCAATAATTCTTTTTTGTATGAATTTTTCATTTTTTAAAGCCATATCCACTCAATTATTCAACCCAATAAATTTAACTGATTTTTTGGGTCGACCCAATCCATTTACATCCCTAAATATATATAATAGCAATTTTTGTTAAGCGTGGGATGTGCAGTGTGGCAATTCCGGAGCACCTCATTTGTACTTTAGCGTTTCAATTTTCTCTCTCATCTCTTCACTTCTCTTTGATAATTCATTCGATCTTCACGGCCTCGCTTCTTTTCGATCTCTTCTTCCACCAAATTAGGGTTTACAGAACCTGACCTAGATTTCCCAATCCCCAATTCCAGATCTCTTCCTTCATGTTTTGGAAACTCGCTTCTCTCTCTGCTTCCTCCCCCGTGAGTACTTCAATTTGCTTCCGCCACTTCAATTATTATTATTTTACTTACTTTCCCAATTTTAATTTTTCAATCTCATTTATTTCTCTAATTACCGATTAATTCATTCTTATCTTAATATTATGCTAATTGCCCCATCTTAATTTCCGTTCTTTGGATCGATTTTAACTGTATTATAGCAACTTATAGATGTCATGAGGATCTTAATTGGAAAATTTTAATCCATTTTAGTAAATTAATTGATTCATTTATTTTCTTCAGTAAAGGGTACTTTAATTTTGTCATATTTTATGGGATGCTAGAATTATAATGTTTATATTGAGCAATGAAAAGCCCTTGAGCTTTAAGTAGTGTTTGGTTGATTTCCATTTGAAAATTCATTAATCATGATTTGGGGTAAATCTAATTTTGCCTAAGTTTCGACTTATGCGCAAACAGTATTTGTAATTTACTATGAAGCACATACACGGCACGGACACCAGATAGTGATACGACACTGACACGTTGACACCAATTGTATTTGAAGAAAAGGGCATAGTTGAATGTAACTACATGTGTCAGTGTTGTGTCGGATACTGACACTGACATGTCTCAGACACCGCTCACACCTTGAATCAGAAGTGTCCGTGCTAGAGAAGTTTTTTACTCTTTGCATTAAATGGAGTGTTATGATTGAACGCCTTGAAACTGATGTCCAAATTTTTTATGAGGGTAACTTAATTGAGAATTAAAGTTTTAACTCTCAAGTAGCTCAAAACTTGCACAGCTTATTTTCTTATTTCACTGTTTCCTTTTTTGTTACTGTTTAAGTGCACTTTTGACATTGCTTGTATTGTGCAGGTGGAGGCTATATTAGACAAGGATAATTTCACTTTAGAAGAGCTTCTAGATGAAGAGGAAGTAATCCAAGAATGCAAGGCCTTAAACAGTCGTCTTATCAACTTGTATGTTTCCATTTGATTTGAACCTATGAAATTTTATTCATTTTCTTGACAAGATTAACAGTTTTGTGCATTTTATTTCGAGTAAATCAACATTTTAGCCTTTGAAATTGTATGAATCGGTTAATTTAGTTCCTCAAATTTGCAAACTAGCAATTTTGTTCTTAAAATTGAACGTCAGTCAATTTAGTCCCCTTTTTAAATTTAGCATCATTGTTTTGAGGGTTCTATGTTTGTCTCTTGATGCACCAAGAGACTATTCAAATCAATGAAGTCTTCCCTTGGTTTATATGGACGTTTGCAAAAGATATATTTTGGTGGAAGGACTAAATTGATTGATGTTCTTTAGTTAAGGGATTAATCGCTATTTCAAAAATCTGAGGGACTAAATTGCCGGGTTCTTACAATTTGGGGATTGAAATGCTCATTTACTACTTTTATTTTTGCAACTGTCCTATTTTTATAAAAAGGGCAAACCTAGTATCGTCAAATAACTTCCACAACAATGCCCGTCAAAGGGCCAGATCTATTGTGGTTTATTGCTGGCATTTTTATAACTGCTACGTGATTCAAAACTGTGATATCTTAGTCACATAGCAAATCCAACCATCGCGTCAAGGCTCTCCATTGCATTTGTTTAATTTATATGTTTGTGATAGTTGGAATTGAGTAAGTACACAAAGCACTAGATGGATAGGCAATCATCAAGACGATTCAACAAAAACTAATTGATAATTTGCAATTTTATCCCTTTTAGTTTGAGAGATCCAGCCCAGGTTGAGCAATTGTTACGCTACATTATCGAAGAACCACCACAGGATGCTGAAAGTAAACGGACCTTCAAGTATGCAGTTGTTACATAGTTTTTTCTGCAATAGAACTTTAATTAATCATTTCAACTTTCTTGGTACTATCTGATTATTATTTGACTGTAATTTAGGTTTCCGTTCATTGCCTGCGAGATTTTTACATGTGAAATTGATGTCATCTTGAAGACTTTGGTAGATGAAGAAGAGGTTTGTACTTCACTCTGTTTGTTACTCTATTTTGTGATTGAAGTTGTATACATATGCTTTGCTTGTATTGATTTCCTCTTTTTATTCTTGCAATTTCAGCTGATGAACTTGTTATTCTCCTTTTTGGAGCCTAATCGTTCCCATAGTGCCTTGTTGGCTGGCTACTTTAGCAAGGTACATGTTACATAAAAGCAGAAATTTAATTTGCATGAAATTTTGTCAACCTTGCTTATCTGATAATATGTAACCAATTACTTGATGCTGCTTTATTATGCCTTTTTGCAGGTTGTTGTTTGCCTAATGATTCGGAAGACGGTGTCACTTATGAATTATGTTCAGGTAAGTTAAAAAACGCACTCATATAGTACATTTGTATATTGCTTATTCTATTTGATATTTTTAATATTACGGAGACAGAAAAACTCAACCGTTGCCATGTATGTTACATAGTCTCTTTGAGAACTTTTCATTCACGATTCAGTATACTTTTTGCAGGCCCATCAGAATGTTTTTCGCCAATTGGTTGATTTGATTGGAATCACATCCATTATGGAGGTAAACTTTTATATTTCTGTTGATCATAATTTATAACAATACTGTGATCTTGCTGATATGTAAGAATGGATTCTGAGATTCGATCATTGGACAGGTTTTGGTACGATTAGTAGGCGCTGATGACCATGTGTATCCCAATTTTATGGATGTGATGCAATGGTTAGCTGAGAGCAACCTGCTTGAGATGATTGTTGATAAATTAAGTCCATCTGTAAGTGAACCATCTATCCAAGTTTTTGCTCTTTGAGCCAGCTTTACATGTTAGCCATATGATATGATGCGTTTGCACATAGCTGTAAGCCATCCGGACATGTTTTAGCTGCATGATGCATATGCCCTTAGGTGTATCCCATCAAAACATGTTTAATGAGCTCATTGGAGGTCACACTCTTTGATTTTGGGTTTTCCCTACTCTACAAGCTTTAAATTGTTCAGGTTAATGATTACTAACGGTGTCATGAGTTTGCCCCCGGAAGTTCATTTTTCTGTTCCATAAAGAAGTTATTAATGAAAAGTCCAATGCAGTGACTCACTTTTTGTATGTGTTTGAATTATATAGGCTATTCAATGCCTTGTATTTTTAAGCATATTATCTCACAGCTTTTTTCTCCCCTATTTAAACCAGTGTCCTGCTGAAGTTAATGCCAATGCTGCTGAAACATTATGTACAATAACACGAAATGCCTCATCTACTCTAGCAATTAAACTCTCAAGCCCAAGGTTTGCATCGGAAAGCTTCATGGTTTTTCTTTTGATGTCTCTGTGTGATAATTATTATATGATATTTTTTATGAACATGCAGTTCCGTCATAAAAATTTTGGGCTATGCATTGGAAGATTCGCAATCAAAGTCGAGCCTTGTGAACTCACTTTCAGTGTGTATTTCTTTGTTGGATCCGAAAAGATCTTCTGTATCATCGCCCCTTTTTCATTCATTCCGAAGCCAACACATGTATGAGCCACATATTCCTGTAAATCCGGAGACAATTGGTGCGATGCTCCCTAAGCTCAGTAAGTGGGATTTAATGTTGTCTTTTAATATCTGTTGTCAAAACTTTATATGTTCAATTGTTCATTACCCAAGCTTTTGATTTAGGTGTAAAACCGGTTATTTCAAATGTTATGGTACAAAATCTGTCAATTTATTGTCCACATCACATCATCAGGGCTTTCCTTTCTGCAGGTGAGTTGCTAATGCTTTTGAATGTGTCATCCGATGAGAAAGTATTGCCTACAACATATGGAGAATTGAGACCCCCGCTTGGGAAGCATAGATTAAAGGTTAGTTTCAATGATTTCCCCCATCAAGTGTTGGGGAGTTGCTATGGTGCCCACCCTACGTAATCCGTGGTTTCAAACATCTTTTATTGGTATATCCTTGTTGTTTACAATTTCATTGAATATCGTTAGATGATAAGAAAACGTTTTTATAACGTCTTAATATTATGTCTGAGTATCTTGTTTATTCTCAGGATTAGTTTCTTATCTTAAGTGTATTAGTTTCTATATTTCTTAGTTGTTACTGTGAATTGTTTGCCTATATTTCTAAGCTGTACATTTTTTTTTTCCTTTTCAGATTGTCGAGTTCATGGCAGTCCTCTTAAAAACCGGAAATGAAGCTGCAGAAAAGGAAATGGTCAACTCAGGAACCATTCAACGAGTTATTGATCTTTTTTTTGAGTAAGCAAATATTAAATTTCTTTTATTTGACAGACTTGTGGATGTTAAAAAAAACATTGATATCTTTTGTGAGTCTGGATATTACTTATTTTTACTGATAACATACTTTGTTTTAACTATTCTGTGTGATCTACTAATGCAGGTATCCATATAATAATTCACTACACCATCATGTAGAAAGTATTGTATTATCATGTTTGGAGAGTAAAACTGATGCCGTTGTTGATCATCTTCTGCGAGATTGTGATTTAATTGGAAGGGTTATCCAAGCAGATAAACAATCTGTTCTCTCTTCCGACAGAAATCTGGTACATGGATGCTTCAAACTGATAAATTTGATGTTGCCATAGTCATTTCTGTAATTGAGATTAAATTATCTTGATTTTCCTAATATTTTAATGAATTTAGAAGGGAAAAGAAAACACTCCTAAAATGTAGGGAGATAACCAATATGTAGTTCACACTTCACAGTTTTTCATTTCTACACTGACATTGAGTATACCGGAACCAATTCACTAAACTTGTGTTATTTTTCAGCCAACTGTACCTGCTGCTGGAAAACAGGCACCACGGGCAGGAAACATTGGCCATATTACACAAATTGTTAACAAAATTATTCACTTGGCACACAGCCGAAGCAACGTACTGACATGTCTTCAGGTTAGCTGTTCATGAGAGTTTCACGATTCTCAGTTATTTTGTACTATTGGCGTTAATATATTAAAATATGTTAATAATGCCTTGAATTGCTATCCTTGACCATTCTGCTTAGAAATTGTTAAATTTGCTTATAGACTTGTTTCATTTTGTCAAGGATTGAGTTCCTGATATGCAGTACACCTTAGTTGTTCTTTAATTGTCATTGACATCAACATAATAGTTCACGTAATACACCTTATCAAGCTTTTGGTGTGTCTCGTGTTAACATTCTTCCCATGCTGTTTTTTTATCTCCTAATTTTATTTCATATATTGAATGGTGGACCAGCAAATATGTATTAAAAACAAATGAATTTTCATGCAACTAAACGATAAAGCCTCTGGTTGTTGAATTAACCTTGCATTGCATCACAGAGAATAGGACCATGAGGCTGAACTTCCATGTTTAATTTGTCGGTATAGATTTTTTCTTATATATTTCAACGTGGTGTTCTTAACATGCAGGAAAATAGTGAGTGGAGTGAATGGCAAGCTACCGTGCTTCAGGACCGTAATGTGGTTGAGAATGTTAACCGTTGGGCGTGCGGGTAAGCTCAGTTCTTATTTATTTTGATCTAAATCCTTAGCAACATTTTACAAGGAGGTTGGAGTTTTTTTTCTTCTCTCATGCATAAAGTCTTTGTTGGAAGTGTTGAATTGGTTGTAGTACTGTAATTGTCAGCGGCTAGGCCACACCCTTACATGGTTGGTCTTGTGACCCGGTTATCTTGACCAATAAGGGTTTGGGACTTGATTGATATTCAATAAATAACATTAGAAATATAGAGTAGTTTTAATTGTAATGTTATATATGATTTTGGCTATATTGGTGTGAGAAACCATTAGTTATGATAATGATGCGTATATATGATATGTTTCCATCATATCATATTTTATCATAAAGATGTAATACCTATAATATGGACTATCCACTTTTTCATTTTAGCAACTCAAGTGAAGTCACAATCCTTGGTTGATCCTTTTACGTTTTAGTTTTGTGATCTCTTTGTTGTGAGTTCTGTCTTATTTTGATTTTTCTTTTCATTTTTCCTTTTCCTGTGCAGACGCCCGACTGCTTTACAAGATAGGATGAGGGATAGTGATGACGACGACATTCATGACAGAGACTATGATGTTGCAGCTTTAGCCAATAATTTGAGTCAGGCCTTTAGATATAAAATTTATGGGAATGAGGATAATGAAGAGGTTTGTAGTAGTTCGCCTCCTCTTCCCTCTGCAATTCATGCATATTACTAATTTCGTATGTGCATTTTTAAATCCTGTACTTTTTAAGTTAGCTTCTCTGATTTTCCTTTTTAGTTGAGCACTGCAACTTAAATGCTGGACCAATGTTTTGATTGTCTTTGTTGCAGGAACGTGGCAACCATGACCGAGATGATGAGGTACTAGTTTTGGTTTATTCTCGGAAGCTGTTTTAAATTCATTTGGTTGACTGTGTGATTTTTTTGAGAATTCGTGTCACCCAAGTCATAGCCAAATTGGCTTGGGACGAAAACGCCTGGGAATACTAATTTGGTTACTAATTTGATAGCAAATTATCTGTTTTAAATTCATTTGGTTGACTGTGTGATTTTTTTGAGAATTCGTGTCACCCAAGTCATAGCCAAATTGGCTTGGGACGAAAACGCCTGGGAATACTTGGCCTTTTGGTTACTAATTTGATAGCAAATTATCTGTTGTATGAAATGCAGGATGTCTACTTTGATGACGACTCTGCTCAAGTAGTCATATCGTCCCTAAGACTTGGTGATGACCAGGGGAGGTGAGTCTGTTTCTTTTGTCGCATAATTGGTAAATTTGTTGGATTATGATTGTCATGCAGATTAATCAATCAGAGTAATATTATTATTTTCAAGTTAAGTTGTAAACTGGTGTTTGCCGTTGATAAATAAGTGAAATAATATCAGTGAAGGGCTAGCAACACTCACTCTAACACTTCTCAACACTATCTTAATGGGTGAAATTCCTGGTTTCCTAAATGCTCAATCTTCCACATGAAATCCATTGTATAATTATTATTTTTTCGGAAATCTTCAAGATGACTGCATAGGAGTAGGTCATGTATATTACTCACTGATTAGAGGGAGAAATACCCTTCAAATTCAACCATGTAAGAATGAGTTTCGTACTAGATATCGAATAGACAACATACTCTAATAGATCCTTTGTTAACTTGCAAATTGCTTATAGATCCTGTAATGGGTGATTTCTTGATTATCACCTGATCATATTTCCAGTTTTCCAGCATAGCTGTCGGAAAATTAATTGGTTAAAAATGTTCACATTTGGTTATAGAAGTAGAACACGTTCTTTCATTTCTTTAAGCACCGAAGATGTTTCGGTTTTAGTTTTCTACTTCATGTTGTCCCATTGGCAACTTTTTGTTCTCATGCTATTCTTATTCATCATATTCAAAAATTATATCATGGGTTGGTTATGCAATCAAAATGGACAGCATGAGGACACCACGGGTTTCATGTTTTGAATCACTTCAATATAGTTTTCAATTAATGCTTAGATGTACATTAGAATTTTATAGATGTACTCAATTTAGAAATATAATTATTGTTGACAGTTTTAATGAGAACCGCATAAATATTTGCTTAAACCAAAATAATAATTATGTATCTGTTTTACATGCTATCTACATATGGACATGTTTTTGTTTATTCTTTCATGTTTATAGAGAATTAGAAAATATTCAATAACTTCATTTGCCCACTTAATTCTGTTGCATTACACAAATTTTATGTGAATCTGTTGATGTGGAGTACTTAACATTTGATTCTCAATATAAGAAAATAACACTTCTTCTTTCAGTAGTCTGTTTACGAACTCCAACTGGTTTGCATTCCAAGACGACAGAATGGGTGATGCAAATGGAGGCACAACATCATCTGAGATGATGGATGAGATAAACTTGAACGGTGCTGCTAATGGTGGTAACAACAGTGACGATGAGGTAGTGGTTGGAGAGGATGAAGAATTGGATGAAAGCAAAAATACTATGAATGACACATCTAGCTCTAGCACAAACTTCTTCAGTGGATTACCAGGTAGCAATTCCGGGAATGGAGGCGCTTTGAACTTTGAAAGTGAAAATGCAAGTGCTGCTAATGATATGGGTTTCTTCAGATTTGAGGCATCAGACAAGGAAGAGAGTTTTGGTGATAGGCCTTTGCCTGATTGGGTGGGATGGGGCGAACCTTCAGATATGCAAGTTACTGGTGCAAGCATGAATCCCTTTGTGGATCATGATGAGTCTGGTAGCGATCTTTCTACTAAGCCCCAAATAGGTAGCCCTAATTCTAGTTCTCCAAAAGCAGAATCTGTTTTATCTAATGGTTCGCCAACTAGTAAAGATTTGATTGACGGGGTTGGTGACTCAACTCAGAGATCAGCAGCTGTACCATCACTATTTGAGGAAGATGTTGAATTTGTAGGCGTAGAGTTAGAAGGTACTGAGAAAGCTATGGAACAGGCTCTGAAAGAGGGGATAGTCGGGGAAGCAGGACCGTTGAAAAGAAATGTGTCCCCTAAAGCGGCAGAAAAGGAAAATGCTGAAGATGGCAACCCAGGGATGAAGGAATTCAACGATGCGAATTACTGGAGGGTTGACCAAGAGGTTGCTGCTCTGGAGTGATGATCATAATGGTGGTAAATCATGCTTTATTGCTGTATGGAAAGTTGGACATCAACAACACCAAAGGACCTGATTCTTGGTTTGCAGGGGCGCGTATGCAGCAAACTAATGTACAGTATAATTTTGTTTCAATTATGTCCTATTTCTTTTCACGCTTACTAGATATTGACCTTGTTTATTATTCTAAGTTTTGCTTTTATCCTGTAAGTGAGTGATTTAATTTTATGGGGTCTCCCACATTTATCGAATTCGCTCTGCTCTTTGTTTTTGGCTCATTTCCACGTTGCTAATAAGCACTCGTGTATTTGGCTGGTCCTAAATGTTCGCTGGAGCGGAGGGTTTATTTCTACCTTCTTTGTGACTTGTACGTTTTGTATGGTTAAACTGAAATTCCGCATAACATTGGTAAAGATACAATGCGTCTGAAACAATTTACCAACATTATTTAAAATTTTCTTTTGATGTAACAGTGTATTTTTATATGGTTTGACATTAAATCATCTGTTTGTCACATCAAATTGGTTTCCCCAGTATATTTTCAATTTGACCATCCATACCCTTCCCCATCACATTTTGTTGTTGAAACACCACAACTAAATGCCAGAGTTGAAAGAAAACATCAACATATTCTTAATGTAGCAAGAGCCCTATTGTTTCAATCTCATCTTCCTAAACAATTTTGGTGTTATGCTGTCAATCATGCTGTTTTCTTAATAAATAGAGTTTCCACTCCTTTACTTGGTCATAAGACACCTTATCAACTCTTGTATGATTCATTACCTGATATCAAGCTCTTCAAAGTTTTTTGTTCATTATGTTATGCTTCTACTATAATGTCTCATAGATCCAAACATGACCCTAGAGCAAGAAAATGTTGTTTCTTAGGTTACAAGTCAGGTTTCAAAGGCTCTGTGCTTTTTGATTTACATTCTAGAGAAATTTTCATCTCTAGAAATGTCATTTTTCATGATCATATTTAACCTTATCCCTCTTCTTCTAAGAAGAATTTGGAATATTTTCCATCTTCTTCACCTCAATCTTCTGATTCTTCCATTGTTACAACTGTTAGACTCATTATAGCTTTGGCATCTATTCATCATTGGTTCATTCACCAACTTTATGTAAATAATGCATTTCTTCATGGTGAGTTGCAAGATAATGTGTACATGCAGCTTCCCCCAGGTGTCAAATCATCCAAACCAAATTAGGTGTGTAAACTGATTAAGTATCTCTATGGATTGAAGCATGCAAGCAGAAAGTGGTATGAGAAATTAACTTCATTACTTCTGGCTCAAGGTTTCAAGCAAGCTAATTCAGATCATTCCTTGTTCATCAAATCCTCCTCTTCATCATTCACAATACTCCTTGTGTATGTGGATGATATCATCCTTGCAGGGAATTCACTTGATGAGTTTCAGAACATTAAAACCATTCTTCATAACTCATTCAAAATTAAAGATCCTGGCCAGTTAAAATATTTTCTTGGTTTAGAAGTAGCTCATTCTAAACAAGGAATCTCATTGTGCCAAAGAAAGTATTGCTTGGATTTGCTTGCTGAATAAGGTTTCAGAAACTCAAAACTTGTCTCCACACCTTCAGATCCTTCAATCAAACTGCATAATGATTCAAGTCCTCTATATGAAGATATCTCTTCTTATAGAAGATTAATTGGTAGACTACTATATCTAAATACAACAAGACCTGATATTATTTTTGTTACACAACAACTGAGCCAATTTCTCACTAAACCCACACAAACTCACTACACTGCTGCTATGAGAGTACTCAGGTACCTCAAAAGTTGTCCAGGCAAAGGCTTATTTTTTCCACGCGATTCCACTCTTAAACTTTTGGGATTCTCAGATGCTGATTGAGCTGACTGTTTGGATTCCAGGAGATCCATTTCAGGTCAATGCTTCTTCTTGGGCAAGACCCTCATCTCTTGGCGCACTAAGAAACAGTTGACTGTATCCAGATCTTCTTCAGAGGCTGAGTATAGAGCACTTGCAGCTGCTACTTGTGAACTGCAATGGCTTCTCTATCTCATTCAGGATTTACAGCTCACTTGTATTAAACCACCTATTATCTACTGTGACAATCAGAGTGCCCTTCATATTGCAGCTAATCCTGTTTTCCATGAGAGAACCAAGCATTTGGAGATTGACTGCCACTTGGTTCGTGAAAAGCTTCAAGCTGGTGTGATGAAACTGCTTCCCATTACTTCTCAGGCTCAAATTGCAGATTTCTTCACAAAATCCTTACTACCTCAACCC
>Ga0315914_1002344_pt1 | contig 29043 bp, 20 predicted proteins | sample MpolenodulesMG_FD_203920 | JGI IMG/M metagenome (GOLD analysis project Ga0315914, IMG submission 203920) | Medicago polymorpha root nodule microbial communities from Los Angeles, California, United States - elongated nodules | ecosystem: Host-associated > Plants > Roots > Nodule | place: USA...
AGTCTATAGTTTTAATCAAGGACGTTATCAAATAAACTATTTCACTAAACAGTAAACAAGATAATGAATATTTATTAATTCTAAAATTGGTTACATAATTGATTGGATCTCGGGCATCTCCAACAGTTAAAATATACACTCCGCTCCCCTCTTATTCAAAACATATTAGAAAATATTTCACTCCCCTCCCCTAAGAGAAGCTTGAATTACATTTCCCTCCCCTCTTATGTTAAAATCTACACTTTACTCCCTCAATAATTTTTATTTTATTTCTAATAATCTAGCAAACGAAACGAACCATGCTTATCTATTTTAATGACACCAACAATATAAAAAAAATATATAATCCAAAGTCTTTTTTTAATGACACCAACAACAATCTTTATTATAGAAAAAGTTGTTTAAGAGAATAATTGGGATAATGAAAAAGTTAGTATAAATATACTCATCCAGTCTGTTACACTTTTTAAAAGATAGAGGAAAAAAAACTTGACATATATATATATATATATATATATATATATCGTGTTTGTTGCAATTTTTTAATATTTAAATTTATTTTTATCTATTTATTACATGTGTTATTTGTATTGAAAATTGATGGCATTTTTGGAAAGAGAAAAAGTCAGCTCAAAAGAGCTGAAATGAGTTATTTTCTTTATATATAGTATAGATTAATAAACTTTAGTAATTTTTATTTTATTACCATATAGTTTTCCTTTTTCTATAATTAATAAAACATGCATTTCTCAAGATTTGATAAATTCCTAAATTGATTCTCTTTGTTAATTGATTCAAGTATGAATCAATTCACAACAATATTAAATGCTGTAATTACTAATTTCTTAGAAGAATTCAAATTGTTTACTTTTTAGGTCGTTCCATACCAAAGAAAAAGAATAAAGTTAATTGTTTATTGAAACGGAGGGTTGTTTATTTTGACAAATTTTTTCGTTAATATTACCTTGTGTCGTTTCTTTTGATGTTTTTAGATTTATTTGTATGTTGTATAGTGAAGTGTGTTTCTTCATTTTGATTGATTATACATATAACTATACGAACAATATTATACATTAATGAATTTGTTTTTTTTATTGTTTTAAATTTATGACTTAAATTTTTTTATCTTTACTTTGGTACCACCAAGTTTTTTGTTTACGCTCCGTCACTGTGCACATACAATTTTGTTTAATAATATGACTAAAAGGGACACAGTAGTTTTAGTTCTTTTATGAAACCAAAAATCTTAAAACCGATCATGGCAATTTGGTTTACATTATCGGTGGATCAAAGTAACTAGTATGATAAAACCCTCACCCGTTTATCACTTTCAAAAAAATTTAATAAAATTGTGCCTAACAATTTCATGTTGAAGTTCTAGTTGTGACCAACTTTTAAAGGGTTAAATATTTTTTTGGTCTCTATAGATATACCAACTTTTTGTTTAGTTTCTCGAAATTTTTTTTCGACTTTTACTCCCACAAATTTTTTTCCATCAACACTTTCGCGACAAAGATAAAACGTATACCTTAATGGATATCACATATAAAATAAATGGATATTTAAACTATCCATGGTTCAACTAATACAAGTACATATTTAATAGCATTTGTGTCAACATATATCCGTACCTGTTATTAAACTACGTAAATTATACAAATATATTTAGTTAAATATAAAAGAGTAAAGACCTTTTCAACTTCAATCAACAAAAATGTATGAATATTGTTGTGTTTGAACTTTGTTTTTGTTAAATGTAATGAACTTTCTTTATGTTTTTGTTGAAGCAATGAACTTTGTTACTTCACTAGTTAGAAATAATTTTTTATGCTTTTGTTGAATGTGATGAACTCTTTTTATGGTTAGAAATGAAGTGTATGAATATTATTATGCATGCATATTGTTGTGTATGAATGCTATTATGTTTTGGTAAAAGGAAGAAAATAAATGCGATGAACTTTTTTGTTAATTTTTTTGGTAATTATAACAAAAAATATTTCTTTTTAAAAAAAAATGTTATGTAGACATTGCATATACCGTACATACCTCAAAATCCGTGAAATATCCGCTTAGGAGATACACTCACGGATTTGAAGCAGACACGAATATCATATTTATATAATGAAGCCGACACAAATATCATACTATACATGTCCATAGATACCCAATTTGTTTAGTAGTAGTGTTTATGTTACCTTGTCTGATTTGAATGATCAATTGAACCAAGTTAATATTCGTCTCAACCACGAAGAGTCGACCGGTCATTGATAAGTATCATCGTCGATCTATGTCAATCGACTCATATTGACGCATTCCGTTCACACAAATGAAACTTCAGAACGATAACAATGTGAGACCCGTTCTCTATATTTGGTCATTATACTTACAAGGGATTGATCGAGACTCTACATCGTTGAGATAAAACTCAATAAATCACGGAGGAAAGATCTACTACTATTAAAACAATTACAACAATGTAGCCAAGTTAATAATGGGATGCTATCCTTCAATTGAAGAACAAATTGGCTCTGCGATGTTATTTTTATTTTGTTTTTGCCTTAATGCTTGTTTTACTTGTTGCTTCTAGTTAGTTATTGATTTGTCATGTCTGCAAAGACTTCTGTTTTATTTTGTTTTTGCCTTAATAATAAAGTTACACACGAGGCTAGGAATTTTGCAAACTATCCTCCCCTTCTATTCGTTGTAACAGTTCTAATATACTTCCAGCTTTTCTCTTAGCTCTATCGGTTCCATTTTGATAACTTTGAAATGCTTCTTCTGTTACATAGATTAAATATAGCAGTAGCAGCATCTATTGCAACTTTGTTCTCGTCTAGAACCGATAAACTAAAGAGAGTCGCGGCTGCATTTTCTCTAGCCTTTGTTTTTCAGTACATCAACAATATCTGGTATATCTCCTGCGTTTACTGTAGTACCTTTGTTACTTTTGTTGATGGAAAGATTGAGAAGTGCCGTAACAGCATGCATGCTCATGAGTTTGAGGATCCGTTGAAGACAACAGTTCTACGAGAAGTGGTATTAGCTCCTCGGCAATATATACTCGGTTATTTGCATTCCTCTTGGCCAGCAACCGGAGCTTACCAGCAGCAGCCCTTTGCTGTTCAATATCGTTACTTATTAGTTTATCCAATAAAGCTTTGATAGCATGTTCTGTCGCAATCCGAAAGTCTGGTTGCTGATTTCATTGGTAGTTAAATACCATTGTTGTCCCACCCATAAATTTTCTGCTGTGTTTTAGAGCAGGTTTTGTGATCAGCATCAAGTCATTTTTGAATGCAGGATTTTTCATATGTCTGAAAAAGAAAGTACTAAGTTTATCAATAATCATAAATGACATCATTAGAACAACGTCACACATGAAGATCATCGTGGATATATAATACCTGACCGGTAGAGACAATTACAGGATTATTCGTTAGTTCAAAAGATATAGGACATCGAAAATCATCCAGGATCTACGAAACACGGATACAAACACATACACTAGACACCGACACCGCTAATAATTTGAGAAAATCACGTAATGGTGTCAGATACGACACATATCCGGCACTGGGACACGCCTAATCCGAGGAGTGTTTGTGCTTCATAGTCCAGGAGACCGGTGCTTAATCAAAACTCTCCACTAGATCTCCGTTGCTTATGAGAACTTCGTATAATTCATTTGACTCTTTCTTCAGATCATTTGTAGTCCTCAGATGCAATTTCTTAGAGAGTTTTTTGGGTATAACAGGATCAGGGTCGTTTTCTTTCTGTGCTACTACTATATCCAAGTCTAATTGTAAATCAGCAAATTCTATTTGAGTTTTGGCTCTTTTGAACCGAGCATTCCATCTTATATGCTTGCAAAAAACAATGCTTTGAAGAAATTCAAAATCACAGCAAGGAAATATAATTGTACAAATGACAGGAAAAGATTGAAATGCTATGAAATTGCATATAGTTTGCCAATGTAAAATAAATTTACATGTTCTTGAACTTCCTCCGATATCTCAAGTTTGTTGTATGAAATATCACTCAAGAACACGTTCCATACCTTGATCCATGCAATTGGTTTCATGAAATGTTGTTTAAAACGGCAAGAGGTTCTTCACTTTTGAGTGTAGAAAGAAAGGGAATGGGTCAAGTGAGTTATTATGTACACGTTCTTCCATGCAACTGGAGTCATGTTCTTTTTTGAGAGGTGTTATGTTCAGACCAAAGTCCCACATCGACTAATGTATAAGAGAAACTGAGCTGCTTGCATATAAAATGAAATGACCTCTCCTCAAATTAAACACGGAGCCGTGTGATGATGACATAGCGAACTATTCTTTCGCCTTTTACTAAAGAATACCGTGTCAGCGTCACATTTAGCGGCATACGCTAGTTTTTGGAAGAGTCTTCTTAATTGAGGGCTCTGCGATATAGTTCAAATATTATTTTTCATCTTTGCGGAGCAGTAAGACATTGTACATTACAGTGCATTTTATGTCTACTAAAAAAATGAATCATTTTATTTATTTTGAGGGAAAAATAAATCTATTTTAAACACGCTTCACATCCGAGACTGACGCGAACACCTTACGCCGCCGTGCTACAGTGTAAGCTCTCTATCCCTTTCCTGTCAAGTTTTGGTTCTTAGTACTTTCCTTTCTCTCAGGTCAGACATTCTTCAAATTTAACAGATTAACAAACCCTAACCAGGTATGTATGGAAATAATTTTCTATAGAACTGTCACTTGAACAAAGGTTGCTAGAATCTTGACCTTGAAATTGTCATGAACCATATTTTAAAAGGATAGCCTCATAAGATTTCTAAGGATATGTTTGGTTGAGCCGTTGGTTTCCACGTTTATAATTGTTGAGGTTATAAAATGCCGAACTAAACACATTTTTAATTTGAACAAATGAATTAAAACCCCACAACACAAAAACCTAAAACTCAGCAGTTGAATCGAAAGCAGCCGAGATTCTCGTCTTCCGCCAGAAACAGTGAGAAAGCATTTTTGTTTTCTTTCAATTTTGCTTGTGAAATTAATGTTACTGATTGATTATGTTTATATTTCTCTATTCATATGCTATATTTATAAATATCACTTCAATGGTATATTACAAATGAACATGTTCATAATGCTTAAAATTGATTTCTTAACAGTTGCTATGCATCCTATCCTTTATGTAATCCAGAATTTGTTGTATTCTTTTATTTGAAATTCTTTTACAATTTTGAATTTGTTGAAGCATACTTAACTTTGTTGCATATCTTTTGTTTGGGTTGAGGAATTTGGAGGGTTAAGTTTATATTTTGAATGACAAATGATTATATAATATTTCAATCACATTTGATTTATTTTTAGAAACATTTTATAGAAACTGAATTTATGGTTTTCAAAGTTTACTTACCAGTTCTGATAGAAACTGAATTCGTAATATATTATTGACCTCAAAATGCACATTGATTTTGTATAATTCATTTGCCTTTTTTTCCCTCTAGAGTAAGAAATGGGTAATGCAAAGAAGAAGGCTCAGATGTTTGTAAAACTTGTGTCTGCTGCTGGAACAGGATTCTTCTATGTTAAGAGGAAGCCAAGACAGTTTACAGAGAAACTCGAGTTTCGTAAGTATGATCCTAGAGTTAATCGTCATGTTCTGTTCACAGAAGCTAAAATGAAGTGATATAGCACATCTTTCATCGCTTCCTTCTGATGTAATGTAACAATCCTGTACTGTTTTTTGAGACAATTTTCACATTTGATATTACAGGTTTAATAATTCCAATCTTTTTAATTTTCTGCCTCTGTTTGTTTTCTTGCTTAGACTGATTGTTAGAATGTAAGACTATTTGGGGGTTTTGTTTGAACTCACCTAAATTCATTTCTAGGAACAACTTTCGATGAAATATGATGATGAAATATTAACCCTGGGTGCTTTTAAGAAAGTATTTGGCTAATGCTTCGAATTTTTAGGCATTTTGTGTTAAAATTCTTGGAAACAACTGAAACAAGTACGGTTTTCAATATATATACTCTTAGGAATAGATATTATAATTCTTAAAATACCTCTATTGTATAAAGGTATCATCCTCAAATAGAGATTGTTATAATTTTTGTTAACCTTTCACTTTCTTTTGCTTAGCGTCTTTCCTATTAATTTTTTACCAAATCCAGTTGCATGCCTACAAGCAATCTAGGTCCCAAGTTATTATTTACACTCTATGCTTTTAATCTCTGTGCTGTGAAAGCAGTAAAGATCTCAAGTTTTTTTATATCAACCTAAGAATCTATAAAAATGCATGGTGAAATTCTCCATATAATGATTGAAATCCATGAGAATTTGATAGTTGTGGACTTATGGTTATGTTACCTCCACATGTTCGTCTGTTCAATTTTTTTGTACTGACTTGGAAACGAGTTTTGGCATATTATTACTTGGACATGTTTTTGGATGTTCATTTTGCCATAGTAGTAGTAGTATGTGCAACATTTCTAAATGAACATATTCAGTTTGGCATTGTGAAGATCCTTGTTGGATAATCGAAATGCATATAGTGTGACAAGTGATATTCTCTATTTTATCCTTTTGATTAAATACTTTAATCTTTTATATATTACCTAACTTGGAACTTCCTTCATCAACATCCCCAAATAAGCCAGCATTCAAGGAGCATGAAAACATCATTGCCTCATGTATTGCATTTTTCTTTCTTTCTTGCACGCAATTTGTCCCTGTTGATATCAACGGATTATATGCACATTTTTATTTCTCACATATATAGCATTATATGGTTATTTGTACCTTAATATTGCTTATATATGTTTGTCAAGTCCCATGTATTATATCATATATTCATATAGCCAAACTAGTCATTCTGGTACTACTGATAGAATAGGTACATAGTGTTGTTATATTATATCCTCCAATTCTCTCCACATAAAAATGGCAACCACGGTAAGTATTATCTGCAAAAGAACTGTGGTGAGCACAAAAGCAATTGAACCAGGAAAGTACTTACCCTTATCAGTTTTGGATCGTTTCATGGAGAAAAACCATATTAGGATGGTGTACTATTACCAAACTTCAGGAGACTTAGAGTTTGGTCAATTGACCAAGAAGTTGAGAGAGACTTTGTCAGAAATGCTTAGTCATTTCCCTATAGTGACTGGAAGGTTGCTAAGAGATGAAATGGGACATTGGAAGATCAAATGCAATGATGCTGGTGTTCGAATGGTCGAGGCAAAAGCCAAAGGAAGTGTCGAAGAGTGGCTACGAAGTGTGTATAGGGAAAAAGAACTTAAACTTGTTTATTGGGAAGATATGCTTCAGAAGCCTTATTATTGGTCCACCTTTTATGTCCAGGTTTGAATTTTCTGTACTGAAAAATGCTTTTGATGTGATATATTAAGAAGAGATTTAAATATCCTATTATCAAATAATTAATACACTATCAATTTTTCAGTGTATTGTTTTAAAGAGGTTTGAATTTAAGATGATCATTATTATTCATATTCATGCTTTAAAATGATCATCTTAATAGATGAATCAGCTTCTTGTCAACATTTCTGTCAGCTAAATTCTTAATCATGCAAATTCATATTCATGCTTTAAAATGATCATCTTAAATTCTGATCTTAATTTCAGCTGACTGAATTTGAAGAAGGTGGATTAGCAATTGGCCTAAGCTGCACTCATCTATTGGCAGATTCCATTTGTGCAACAAAATTCATGAAGGCTTGGGCTGACATTTCATTAGGTAACAAAATGACTTCTCCTCCAATATTCCACCCTTTACCTCCTCAAAGACCACAAAACAAAAAGCCTAATAACAACTCATATATGAGCTTAATATCTCACTATAAATCCTTAATTGAGAATCCCATTTCTATCAATGAAGCAAAGTACACTACCATTTCTATGGGCTTCTCAGACCAAATGGTTCAGGCTTGCATATCCATGGCCCAGCCCAATGATTCATTAAGCCCAATACCAACACCCTTTGAAGCACTAGCAGGGTTATTTTGGGTCACTTTAAGCAAAATCAAAGGAATGAAAAATGCACTTGTTGACATGTCCATATGTTTGGATGTAAGAAAAATCTTGGGTTTAGATGAAGGATTCTTTGGGAACTCCATGGTATATAATAAGGTGCATTTAGAAGAAAATTTCAATTTAGATGAAGACAAATTTCCACAAGCTACCAAGGCCATAAGGAATGTTGTAACTAAAATTGGCAATGAAGAAATAATGGATTTAATTGAGTGGTTTGAAAATAATGATATGAATTCATCATCAATGATGAACGGTCATAATTTGGTTTTTACTAGCTTAGAGAATGTTGACCCATACTTAGCTATGTTTCAAGACAAGTTTAAACCAATTCATGTGTCTTATTACATTGAGCCAGTTTTTGGAGAAGGACATGTTTTGATTCTTCCAACATCAAATGATGAGGGTCCATTACGAAGGGTGGTAATGGTGATACTTAAAGAAGAGGAGGCAATTAAGCTTTGTGAAGATGAATTTATTTTACAATTTTCTCCCACTATCTTGATGAAATAAGTCAATAAATATTAATGGTGCTTTATGCATGTGTGTGTGTCAATGTCAATAATGGTGAGATTATCTTGAAATAAAATTGTATCCCTACCTTACTAAGAACATGCATGTATTGCTATCATCAACACTTTAAAATGATGCTAATCACTGGTTTATAATCCTTTACTAATTTACTAAGATATCCCAGCTAACCAGCTAGGTTGGTGGTATTTTGTGTCATCATCTCACCAAAACAATTATAAAATATATTCAATCATTTTCATGATGGATACTATAAATAATTTAGTTGGGGAATATATGTATTTGGATGACACCAATCAAGGTGCCGGACATATACTTCTGACAATCTAACTATTAAGTCTATTACAACTTGATTTATTTTATGTTTTAAATGTGAAAAAGAAAAATGAATTAAATCCAATAATCCAAACTCATTTGCTCATGTTAGGTCAACTTCTTACCATCCTAATATTACTAGAAAAAGAAGGGAAATAAACACTAGTTTCAAACAATTTGAAAGTTGTCTTCCTGCATTTTTTAAAACTGATATAGAAGTATTTTGCACGTCTATACATCGAATATGCTAATACTCCAATTTTCAGTACATGTAGTATATCATATGTATAGTAAAAAAAACAATGGAAGTTGGTCTACAAGGGGCTAGTCTTCTACATTACAATGCTGTAAACTAAGGATATGTTTGGGAGTGTTTTAGAGGGGAGAACTTTGGAGGTTAACTCGATAAATCACCTTCATAAGTGGTTCATCGTAGTTCATTACTTAAAATTATCAAAAATTTCATCGACGTTTGATAATATTAATTAGAAATAAAAAGCTACGACATTTTAAACACAAATCCTATGTACAACGTCTTTAGTTTGTATTCTCTTTTTCACCGGTCTCTGTTTGTCTTGAGCAGAGATCCGGTTGTTAAATAAAATAAAACCAGCTCAAGCTTTTATTTAAAATAATAAGAAGAAGTATGCTTTAAAATAATGAGTGAGAGAGGGGGTTTGGAACCCTTTATAATCATGTATTACGAATGACTGAACAAATAAATTCATCAAGGCAATTTTGAAAAAATTAACTTCAGCGATTTCTGTTTTTTTTGTGATAACCGGGGTTTGAACCCCGGATCTTGCACATACTATATATTGTCCTTATCAGCTGAGATAAGCTCACGAAGACACACTTTTATTAGAATTGAGATAAGGGAAAGTTACATACTTGTTATCATTTTTTTTAAAATATCATTAAAGAAAAAGTCAATTTAAAACACTTTTCTTAGAAATGAGAGAAGGGAAAGTAGCACACAAATGATTTTTTTCATAAAAAAATGTTAGTAATTATTTATTATTTTAGTTTTTTTTTACTTTACTGAAATTAGAGTTCGGATACTTTAACTCCTTCAATTCCTTCAACCCTTGATTCAAAAGAGTTTAACCGTTAAAGTAGCGAGGAAGAAGGTTAAAATTCAAAAATTACAAACAATTACTTTTCCTTTACTAAGATTTGAGTCTCGATACTTTAACACCTCCAATTTATTCAACCCTTAATTCAAAACAGTTGAACCCTTAAAGTAACATCCAAATATAAAATGGTGAGGAAGAAGCTTAAAACTCCAAAAATTTACATACTATTACTTATTATTATTTTAAAATATCATTCTAGAAAAAAGTCAATTTAAAATACTTTTTTTTTTTTACGTAAAGTCAATTTGAAACTAAAGTAAAAAGGGTTTTTATTTATAAAAAAAGTAAAAATGTTTTAAAGAAAAAAAAACCTATAAAGAACTCTAAAAAACTTGACAACCGACAATGTGAAGAGTCCTCATAAAATTTGCAATTTGTAAAGCATTGAGTACGTACATACCAAATGACTTCAACTTGAAGCTCATTTCTAGCCTCACAATAAGCACACACAAAACACACATTAAGCATTATTGCTTGCATAATTCCTAAGTATATCACGGATTTTTGTTTCAATAATTTATCTCCTAAGTTCAAACTCTAAAGTCCTACCTACCCCACATTTTTTTGTTCTTACTATATGATTTCACCCTACCCTTCTGTTGCATTGTAGTACAAGAATCAAATATCAATGTGTGATCGTAAGAAAGTAATGATATTCCCATCAAAAGATAAGATTACATTTTCCATTAAAACAACTTCAACGTGCTTATCATATCATATGTAGTGACACAATGCAAGGATTGTAATTAATAAGGAACAATTTTGAGGTATGCTAGTCATTTTCCACCTTTGCTTACTTTATGGACTATTTTTCCACGTTATTTTTCTTCCTTTCTTCCTTTCCTTTTGGAGGGTATACCATTATGTAACTCTTGCTTTCTTCTATTGGTTGGCCATCTCTATCGTGTAACAACTTCATATGTTTTCCATATCATGCTTTCTTACGTCTTTGAAAATTTGACAATGCCTGTCTTATATGTCTCCCTCCATCATTTTGTTGTGCTTTAGTTTTTCTTTAGTCACTTAATTAAGCGTCGTTTTGTAGCTTTTCACACCTACCAAAACAATCGATAAATATTGTCACTTTTTGATATATTTACTTGTATTTTGCCTGTAATTTATTATCTCATTCCATCTATTTACTATTTTTTTAATAAATAGTTAAGGGTATTATTATAAATAAATAATTAATATATTTTAAACTCTGTAAGATAGTTAGATAAAAACAACATTTCTTTTAAAAGTAACAATTAAAAAGAAATAAAGGAAATACTTAAGTATCTCACAAAAATAGTTCCATTTGACTATTTCATACAACTTTATAAAAGATGATAAATTAAAAATTATTATGTTAATTTGTGTCCTAATGGCACATGCTAAAAAATTTAAATGTAGAAATTTTATATTGAGAACTGTAATATTTTAAACTTAAAGAGTTTCTTTTTGAGAGGACGAAGGTTTTGTTAGATATCGGTAGTCGGTCCCTGTGAACTTAGCTCAGTTGGTAAGGACAATACATAATATATGCAAGGTTCGAACCTCAGACACTAAAAAAATAATATTGGTAGTCGATATTGGTACCTAATAGGTACAATTTATTAAAAAAGTTGAAATGTATCTTCTTAATGCGTTTATTCCTTTCTCGTAATATTGTTCCATTTTTATAATATTCTTGAATTTATTCGTTGGTTCCTCCTTAAAAAAAAAAGCCTCGTTGGTTCCATTCTCATAATATTCAACTTTTTCTTTTTAATATTTAAATTCACTCTTGTTTTCTCTCAAGTCGAATATAACAAATGAATTTAGTTTTAATGAAATGAACTATCTTATTGAAGATTTACATTAACACAAAAAAAAATATTTAATAGAGAAAATTAAATTAAAGGGACGGATGCAAGTTGAGAAATCACCAATTTGATTAAAGATTTACAATAAAATTTAATTTATGTGTCTAACCGGTTGATAGTACATTATAAATATCGTAATGCGAAAGATTCTTACTTACATATATATGAAGATATATTAAGAGACAAAATAAAATTGGAGCTTTTTTCGGTCAAGTGAAAGATTCTTACTTACCTTTTAAAGTAAATAAGTGGGTTGTCCGAAATTCAAACCCCTAACACTACATATATATTATGTATTGTTTATATTAACTAACTTAAGTTAAATTTTTTTTAGTTTTAGAGACATAGTAAAGGAATTCATAAATTTTATAGTATAGTTCCATAACCCTTGAGAAGAAGGAGGAGCTCTTTTCCAGCAAAGTATTTTCCGTAGTGGACAAGAGAGAACATCTCGTAACATGTTTCAACATAGTGATATCAAATAGTCGATGATTCCGTCAATTTATAGTCGTTTAATTGACCCATCATCATTTGATATTTAATTTTGTTAATTGTATCTAGTCATACTAGGGAGGGGGATGCAATCATTTTTTCTAATTCTTTTAAACTTTACTTTTTTTGGTAGTGTCTTTTAAACTTTATTTAATATCACGCTAAGGGATTACACATGCTTTTCTCAGGTACCTCTCATTAAACTCAAAAAATCTCTGCTAATGTAAAAGGGGAATGTTAACGAGTGTTCTTAACTTGTACAAAGAAAAACGTGTTCTTGAGACACAGTTAATAAATCAAATATTTTTTAGAAACCTATGCATTAAATTTAATCTTTAAATTTTAAATGAATTGAATACACAAAATTTAAGAAAATATCTCTACTTTTAGATATCTTAACATGTGTCATTATGATATAAATTAACATGATCTTTAAGTATGATTAATATTGTATTGAAAATCGAAAGAATTGTTCATTTTAAGACATTAATTGTAGTTTGGAGGGAGAATCATGTATTGTAATAAAAAGATAGACTAAATAAACGAAAGTGTACCAAGACATTTGAAATAAAAAAAGATAGATAACGTGCAAAAGCAGTGAGATATAAAAGGAATCCATGTAAATATATAGTAACACTTTTGTCATAAAAATACAACAAATCATTTGAAGTATAAGAACAAAAAAATGCATACCAAAGTTTGGTTTCACTAACATCTCAGTTTGAGTTTGTAGTTGTAGAGACCAAAACAATGGAGAGCAATGAAGTATCAAGAGTTGATAGCTTAAGAAGAGCAAGTAGTTCTAACATATGGAGGAACAATAGCATGAATGTTTTCTCGACTTCTGAACGTGAAGACGATGAAGAAGCTCTTAAATGGGCTGCTATTGAGAGACTTCCTACATATCTAAGGATTAGGAGAAGTATTATCAATAATGAAGAAGGTGAAGGAAGAGAGATTGATATCAAAAAGCTTGGATTAACTGAGAGAAAGGTTCTACTAGAGAGACTTGTGAAAATTGCTGAAGAAGATAATGAAAAGTTCTTGTTGAAACTCAAGGAAAGAATGGAAAGGTATGAATTAATGTCTTTAATTGTTTGTTTATAAGTGTTTCGCCGAAGTTTTAAATTATGGTTGCAGTCATAGTTGGAGTTTCTTTATTTAAAAGCAAAAAAAGAAAAGAGAGACTGTGATCAAGATTTTAAACTGCAATTGCAGTTGTGTTGCGATTCTTGATATTGTGGAGAATCGTGAACAAATTCAAGTGATCTTGTCTTAATCGCGATTGCAAAAACATAAAAAATCTTGATGTTGCAGTCCAAAAACATAACTAATTCGCGTATTACAGAACAATAGCGATTTCTTCAAATCATGCTACGTATAAAACCTCGTTTATCACTCTACAAACAAGAGCTCATGAATTAAAGCACTGGCTTGATGCTCAAGTTATATTGGGCTCAAAACTGTTTATGATGCCAGATACATGAAGTTCAGTTTGAAAAAGAGATGAATGAATTGGTTTTAAGAAGTGATTTGAGAGTTTAAATTTTGAAGCATGGTTTCATTTGGAAACATTGATGTCCTAAACATTGAAATTGTTTTAGTGATTTTTTATGCTTAGAATTATGATTGATTTTTGTTAAACTAAATGTACAGAGTTGGACTTGATATTCCAACAGTTGAAGTGAGATATGAGCATATAAATGTTGAAGCACAAGTTTATGTTGGAGGCAGAGCTTTGCCTTCATTGCTCAACTTCTTTGCTAATGTGTTAGAGGTAATTATTCAACATGCCACTTTCTGTTTTCTACCCTTATCTTTAATTATTTATAAAATAATCTTTTTTTATTTGCTAAGGGATTCTTAAATTATCTTCATATCATTCCAAGTCCAAAGAAACCATTACATATCCTTCAAAATGTTAGTGGAATCATAAAGCCTCAAAGGTAAATTCAAGACTATTTATGTTTGGTGTTCTTTTTTGCCTTTTTTCTTGTTTTAGATTCTCCACCTAGATTTATCTTGTTCTGATGATAAACTTTTTGTAGAATGACATTACTTTTGGGGCCACCAGGCTCTGGAAAGACCACTTTGCTTTTGGCCTTGGCTGGAAAACTTGCTAAAGATTTAAAAGTAAGGAATCCGAATTTTGGTGTCATTAATATTGGCGAGGAATTTTTCATCTTTTTTTTATGGGATAAAATTAGTTGAATAATGTTTTTTTATTAGAGCGAATAGGTAAATTGGTCCTCACAATTTTAAACATCAGCCTAAACTGTCTTTAATTTTTGCAAATTGGCTAATACATAGTAACCCTAAAATAGTAAAGTGTCGGTCAAAATAGTCCACTTGTAAACTTTTACTATTAGGGACTATGACGTGACATGTTCACTGCATATGCCGCCCCTCCATGTTAAACTCACACTAATACCACCAACCAGCACTAAGTTTTTCTATGAAACTTAGGTTTCTCGGACTAATTTGCCAATAGCTGGTCCCGCATAATTGCAATTAGTGACAAATTTTTACCTAAGATGACCTAAATTTTACAGGGAAATTAGTCCCGGTATGCTGCCATTGATGTGAGATTAACATGCAACGTGACACAAAGTAGAAGTTAAGGAAGGATCATTTTGAATGATGTATACAATTTCGGGATGCATTTGCTAATTTAGAAAAATGAGGGACTATTTGACCGATGTTTACAATTTCGATGACCAATTTACGTATTCACTTATTTTATTTATAGTAACTAATTTGATTGGTGATGAAACTTCAGCAATCTGGGAGAGTAACATACAATGGGAAAGGACTAGAAGAGTTTGTTCCACAAAGAACATCAGCTTATATAAGTCAACATGATAATCACATTGGAGAAATGACTGTGAGAGAAACATTAGCTTTCTCAGCAAGATGTCAAGGGGTTGGACACAATTATGGTTAGTTTCTTCATTTTCAATAATATTACAAGAAGAACAGAGAGAAAAAAAAACATTTTTGATTAAATTTTCATCTTCTTAAGTTATCTTAATCAGAATTTTGAATTTCACTACTTTTCAGATATGTTGACTGAACTACTAAGAAGAGAGAAGGAAGCAAAGATTAAACCAGATCCTGATGTTGATGCCTATATGAAGGTGAGAAATAAGTCTTTGAAATTCCGAATAACTTACATTATAAGGAAACTGCATTTTTTTACTCCGGATCATGTGATTCATTCAAAACTATGCAGGCAGCAGCACTAGAAGGACAGGAGGCAAGTGTGGTAACTGACTATATTCTCAAGGTATGAAGAGTCTAGATTCATCATACATTATGAAAGGAATATACATAACTTGTTATGAAATGTACTATTTTTTAAATTCTTTTCCTTTTTAAAAATGTTACAGATTTTGGGACTGGAAATATGTGCTGACATTATGGTAGGAGATGGAATGATAAGAGGTATTTCAGGAGGGCAGAAAAAGAGAGTTACAACAGGTATTTTATTTATCAGGACCAGCATGAGTAAACAACACCAGAGTTTAATTTTGATACACTGTCATTGTAAAAAGTTTTAGACCATCAATAAATCATATGTCATACGTGTGATTTTAGAATTTGTTATGACTAAATTCACATGTCTTTAATGATCTGACAATTGTGATTGATTGACAGTGTAAAAAATGTTTACATTGATGGTGTATATGAATTAAACAGACGATTTATCGCCTCTCATGTATGATTTTGATTAAGGTGTCATAACTTAAAACTGAAACTTATAAGGTGGTTGACTGATAATGGTGTTTTTTTTGGTGAAAAATGTAAAGGGGAGATGCTGGTTGGACCAATAAGGGTATTGTTCATGGACGAAATATCTACTGGTTTGGACAGTTCAACAACTTTTCAAATAATCAGCTCAATCAGACAATCAATCCATATTCTGAATGGAACTGCACTTGTGTCTCTGCTACAACCAGCACCAGAAACTTATGAATTATTCGATGATATAATACTTCTCACAGATGGACAAATTGTGTATCAAGGTCCAAGAGAAAATGTACTTGAGTTTTTTGAATCAATGGGATTCAAGTGTCCTGAAAGAAAAGGAGTTGCTGATTTCTTACAAGAAGTATGAGTTTGATTAATTCACTTTTAAGTCTTCCTTTTAAAAATTATTTTCTTTCTTATATTAATGTGAAGTTGATTTTGTTCGAATGTTATGCAATAGGTTACATCAAGGAAAGATCAATGGCAATATTGGGCAAATAAAGACGAACCTTATAGTTTTGTTACTGTTAAGGATTTTGCAGAAGCCTTTCAGATATTTCACATAGGTCAAAAACTTGGAGATGAGCTAGCCAATCCTTTTGACAAGTCGAAATGCCATGCAAGTGTCTTGACCACAAAGAAATACGGTGTTAACAAGAAGGAGCTTTTGAAGGCTTGTGCTAGCAGAGAGTTTTTGCTTATGAAGCGAAATTCGTTCGTCCACATTTTCAAAGTCACTCAAGTGAGCAACATTCAAACACTAATATTGCTCATATATTTTGCTTGGTTCTTATGAATGCCATGTTCATCCTTTTCAGCTTATTTATTTAGCAATCATGACAACAACATTGTTTCTAAGAACTAAGATGCATAAGGATACTGTGGAGGATGGAGGAGCTTACTTGGGAGCACTATTTTTCACAGTCACAGTAGCAATGTTCAATGGAATATCAGAGCTAAATATGACTATCATGAAACTTCCTATCTTTTACAAGCAAAGAGATCTTCTTTTCTATCCTTCATGGGCTTATTCTCTTCCACCATGGATTCTAAAAATACCAATAGCTCTCATTGAAGCTGTCATATGGGAAGTCATCACTTACTATGCTATTGGCTATGATCCAAGTTTTGTAAGGCAAGAAGTGACCACATCACAAATCATCAATTAAGCTACAAATTTACTATTATGAAAAACTCTCTAGCGACGAAATTTAGAGACCAAAAAATCAAATACATATCTGGTTCTTATGTCAAATATAAAATATCCGGTTCTGTCGTCGCTAAATATAGTTGCAAAATCGATATACAAATTTCATATATTTCTGTTTCTAATTTTTGTTGCCAATTCAATTCTTTTTCTAGTGATCATTACTCATTTTAAATTTTATTGGCAGGCTTTTAAGACAGTACTTGGTAATCCTGTTGATTAACCAGATGGCTTCTTCACTATTTCGGTTGATGGCAGCATTAGGAAGGGATGTTATAGTTGCAAGCACTGTTGGGTCATTTGCATTACTAGTAGTTCTGGTTTTGGGAGGATTTGTGATTTCAAGAGGTACAAAATTGTAATGTAACTTAATGAATCGAGTAAATAACCAATTTTGTCTCTAAAATTTACACAATTTCTCTTACTTGTCCCTCAAGTAAACTAATATGATGAGTAGTCGCTAATGTTTTGTCACATCTACCTTGTTATTTCTTGCTGTTACATGTTGACAAAACATCATGGACTAACGAAACGAGTTTGAAAAGACATTAAAGACGAACGGGATACAAAAAAATTATTCAGGCCCTATTTATTATTTGTATTTACTTGAAAAGATGAAGTATGAGAGAGGGTGTAAGTGCAGGGATGAAATTGGTGGTTTACAGAAGCGATGAATTAATCTCTATGTTAAATCTGTTTTTTTTTTTTTGCATCAGAGGACGTGCACAAATGGTTTCTGTGGGGTTATTGGTCGTCACCGTTGATGTATGGACAGAATGCTATAGCTGTGAATGAATTTCTTGGACATAGTTGGAGAAAGGTAATGAATCAATCCCCTTTGTTTCTAATAATGAATAAATTCTAAGAGTAACAATGAGCTTTAGAAAGATATATTTATGACAAAAATAATTGAATGATGCAGGTTACCCATAATTCCAATGAAACATTGGGAGTTTTGGTAATGAAAACTCGCGGTTTTTTCCCACAAGCTTATTGGTATTGGATTGGTGTAGGAGCATTGATTGGTTATGTTTTTCTATTCAACTTTCTGTTCACATTGGCCTTACAATATCTCAACCGTGAGTACCGTCTTTCATATCTCTTTTTGAGATGTTGAACTTTACTTGGAACTTTTTCTGATCATTGAATATGTTGCATCTGCAGCATTCAGAAAGGATCAAGCAGGGCTATCTGAGGAGGAACTGCTTGAGAGAGATGCTTCAACAGCTGTAGAATTTACTCAGTTACCGACTCGAAAGAAAATTTCTGGTGTGTCCTTGAAATAATGTTATTAGATTCTTTGTTTTCTTGTTTGAAGTTTGATATTCAAGCCATAACCTATTTTTTGACTGTGATGACAAAACAGAAACAAAAATAGCAGAAGAAGAACTTATGCCATCGAGATCGTTCTCTGCAAGAGTTGGTAAAGAGAAAGCTAGCATAAGTGGAAGGAGGGGAATGGTTCTTCCTTTTCAACCTCTTTCCCTCACGTTTGATGAAATCAGATACGCTGTAGACATGCCTCAGGTACTTTACATACTTCTAAGACGTTCTATCTCACAATTCAATTAGCCTTTCTATTTTCATGTTATTGGTCATTTTGTTGTATTTAAAATATACAAAGTGTTTTCAATGCTTTTATGTATCTCAGTCACTCTCATTTATGTTTGACCGTTATATTGATTGTAGGAAATGAAAAATCAAGGAGTTTCCGAGGATCGTCTCGTACTTTTGAAGGGTATCAATGGCGCCTTTAGGCCTGGAGTACTAACTGCTTTGATGGGTGTAAGTGGTGCCGGAAAGACTACTCTAATGGATGTTTTAGCTGGAAGGAAAACTGGTGGATATATTGATGGAAACATCACAATATCCGGCTATCCAAAGAATCAAAAAACATTTGCTCGCATATCGGGATACTGTGAGCAATTTGATATCCATTCACCTAATGTCACAGTTTATGAATCTTTGCTATATTCGGCATGGCTTCGTTTACCACCTGAAGTTGATCAAGCTACTAGAAAGGTACAATAGTCTTCAAAAGCCTTAAACTAAGATTTGAACACCACAAGATTGCTCAGATTGCATTGAGATGCAATACAGTATGAGTTTAATTTGTATTAACTGTTGGTGTAATTTTTTTTTTTTTACACTTGTAGTGAAATCATAGCCAATCAAATCAATGACCTAGTATCTATGATTAAATTAAAGTCAAGCATTTTTAATGATTTAACATTTATGACTGATTGACAATGTAAAATATCTTTACACTGGCAGTGTATATATATGAATTAAATCCATAGATTATAAACTTGAACTCAATTTTATGTGATGATGCAGATGTTTATTGAGGAAGTTATGGAGCTTGTAGAGCTTAATTCATTAAGAGAAGCACTTGTTGGATTGCCAGGTGAGACTGGACTTTCAACCGAACAACGCAAGAGACTAACGATTGCAGTTGAACTTGTAGCGAATCCATCGATAATATTCATGGATGAGCCAACCTCTGGCCTTGATGCTAGAGCAGCGGCAATTGTAATGAGAACAGTGAGGAACACCGTTGACACAGGACGTACTGTGGTTTGCACGATCCATCAGCCAAGTATTGACATATTTGACGCCTTTGATGAGGTAACAAATCTTACCGTCATTAAGGTAGAATTTTGTTTTGGCCTTTTAGGTGATAAATTTCATAGTTAATTAAAAACTTCAATCTCATCCTTTTCAGCTTCTACTTATGAAATTGGGAGGTGAGCAAATATATTCTGGTCCATTAGGCCACCATTGCGCTCATTTGATTCATTACTTTGAGGTGAGTCTAATGTAAATGAAATTAAGCATATTTGCTACTATTGTTACATTGGAATGTATATATCATATTTATACTCACATAGTGCATGGATACTATAGGCTATTGAAGGAGTTCCTAAGATCAAAGATGGTTATAATCCTGCAACATGGATGTTGGAAGTTACATCAGCAGGATCAGAAGCAAATCTTAAGGTCAACTTCACTAATGTTTACAGAAACTCGGAACTATACCGGTTAGAATTCTTTCTTATATCTTATTGTGCTATGTACTTATGTTTTAAATTCCATCTATTGTTACTGATACTTTTTAATTGTTTAGGAGAAACAAACAATTGATCCAGGAATTAAGTATACCTCCTCAAGATTCAAAGGAATTATACTTTGATTCTCAATATACACAAACTATGCTGTCCCAATGTAAAGCTTGCTTATGGAAACAACATTTATCGTATTGGCGAAACACGTCATATACAGCAGTTAGACTGTTATTTACAACACTAATAGCTTTCTTGTTTGGAATCATATTTTGGAACATTGGCTTGAAAAGGTATGTGCAAAAAGTAATCTATACACTGACATAATAATTACTATAGCAATGTGAGAAATGAAATTCAAAAGAATTGTATTGCAGGAGAAAGGAGCAAGATCTTTTCAATGCAATGGGATCAATGTATGCTTCTGTTATATTTATTGGAGTACAAAATGGTGCATCAGTGCAACCTGTAATAGCAGTTGAGAGAACAGTCTTTTACAGAGAAAGAGCTGCTGGAATGTATTCTGCTTTGCCTTATGCAGCAGCACAGGTAAAGTAACAAATACTATGACGAAAACATAGACAAATTCTCCCTCTTGAATGGTAAATTTGTAAAAAAATACACCAACTGTTAACGATTTTAATACTACTATCAACTTTATTAATTGTTTTGATTTAGTCAATAAGTATTGTATTTATATAGGAAGGTAGTATGATTTAACAGTTGAACTATTGTATTATATGTGTAGATTATTATAGAGCTTCCACACATCTTGGTTCAGACCCTGGTATATGGGATCATTGTATATGCCATGATGGGATTTGAGTGGACAGCATCAAAATTCTTTTGGTATATTTTCTTCAATTATTTCACCTTCTTGTACTACACCTTCTATGGTATGATGACCATGGCCATCACTCCCAACCCACATGTTGCTGGCATACTGTCCTCCTCATTCATTGCAATATGGAACCTTTTCTCAGGCTTTATCATTCCCTTATCTGTAAGTCACAATCTTCACATCTTTGATCCATTCTTGCATCATTATAGTTTATTAGACACAATTAATCAAAAGTTTAGGAAAACATTATAATAACTTTAGCATGAGTGTCAACTATTATTATTAAACTATTGGTTAGTTGTGCCTACTTATTAAACTTTCCAAGACTTGAATCCTATGTATCTCTCCATTGATTTGGACTGCCTGCAGGCTGCAGTCACAAATCAACACATCATGACCATTAGATCAAGATCTGACAGTCCAGATTTCAATGCATATATTTTTAAAAATCTAAAATATTGAGTTTGAAATATGGACCGTCCATTCTTGATCAAATGACCACCAATGTGATAACTACGTGAATGCGTGAAATGCCGAACATAGACAATCCAAATCTATCCTTCCATCCTCTTCTGTCAAATCTTAGTTGTTGGACTAATTTAACTTATAAGACTTTTGGTCTCTATTTATTAGATTAATCCAACGACTGAGATTTTGCAGGAGGGGTGGAAGGGTTGCTTGACATCTTTTGTTTAATACATGACATAAACTTATTTCTAAAATTGATTAACAATGACAGAAAATACCAATATGGTGGAAGTGGTTCTATTGGGTTTGTCCTGTTGCATGGACATTGTATGGATTGGTGACTTCTCAATATGGAGACAACATGAACAAACTTGAGAATGGTCAAAGGGTTGAAGAATTTGTGAGGGATTACTTTGGTTTTGAACATGACTTCCTAGGAGTGGTTGCAATTGTTGTGGTTAGTTTCTCAGTGTTCTTTGCACTTATCTTCACCTTTGGTATCAAAGCATTCAACTTCCAAAAAAGATGAAATCACTTCAAATATGATTCTTTGATAAATAGATTGTTCCTAATGCAAATTCTAGGCTGTAATGTCCTTAGTATCATAGTTAGCAAGTCCTTCCTATTCCTAGCATATGAGGAAGTGCAAAGTGCATTCCTACAAATGGGAAAATATTGTTTTTATTATTAGAACTTTATTTATCTATGCTACCACCTGGCATGTAAAGCAAAAGAGTTACTCTAATGTTAGAAAAAAAAAAAAAAAAAAGACTAGAATTTATACATTTTACCATTGTTTATTATAGATTTAAATGCATTCACACTTTTGATTTTATAAAATTAATGAGCGAAACACTTTTTCATGGTATAAATTTCTATTTAATGAGGGCGATATATTATTTTAAAAAGAGACAATCATTATAATATCAAAGATTTAGCAAATATAATCGGAATAGTAGTGGGGGCAGTTGCCCCCAATTTACTCTACCTAGGTGAACACAATTTAAATGGTAGCTTTAAGGACAATATTATACAGGAATCATTAAACTACTTGACAAAAAAAAAATACAAAATATTCAAAAGAAAAAGTAAAAGAGGTGGACACTTTCAAGAAGTTACTGAATTTGTATCCATTTGTTATCGGGTACATTTGTTTTGACTTAAAAAATGTTGTTTTAAAAAATATATAGAGATTTAGTTTTAGAGATTTTTGAGAAAAGCTAAAAAGTTAGCTTCTGTTTGCTTGCCATCATAAAAGTCCTTTTTTTTTTTTTTAAGATTTGAAACTTTTACACTTAAGTTCTTTGTTTTTATAATAGTTTTATAGTATGATTTCTTGAATATTAATCAAAATATTAGTTATATTAAAAGACAAGTTAATCTTATTGTTCGCGATCCTTACAAGTGTGTGAATGTCTTATACTAGTCAAAATTATAGGCTTAATTTTGTTAAATGATGATTTCTTGAATATTAATCAAAATATTAGTTATATTAAAAGGTAAGTTAATCTCATTGTTCGCGATCCTTACAAGCGTGTGAATGTCTTATACTAGTCAAAATTATAGGCTTAATTTCGTTAAACGACAAATAAATCTTGTTGGTCACATGCTTGCTAGGTAGCCAAGGTCTTACTTTAGTCCTCATATATTTTTTCTTTCAAAATGTATTACGAACATCACTCTTAAGAAAATGAAATAAGTTTGTTTCTTAACCAATTGAGTATGATAATTTAGAGTTTATCGATTTATCAGTTTCGTATTAACCAATTGAGCTTGATCACTTATTTGTTAATCTTCTCAACCTTAAACCTACATGCAACGGTTCCAATTAATCAAACTTTAAAACATTTTTCAGAGGAAATCAAACTTTACAACAAAATAATTGGTTCTAAAAATATTACATTTATTCGTCAATTTCTTTTACAGTTAAGCCAACAACTTATAGTGAAAGTTGAATATGTCATCCATGACGTCAAACTTTCATTTTCTATTTTTTTCCTTCTCCTACGGGGTTTCTCTAGTTAGAAAGAAGAATAATTTAGATAAAACAACTCGCAATGGACAATCAATCATTTTTTACCATTTAGACATATTATCATATTAACATTTTAAAATTCCCTTTTGTTAACAAAAAAGTATTAATTTTTTAAAATATTTACACAAATATCTAAATGATAAAATCTTATTGAATGTGCCAATAAAATTATTTCATATTAATTGAAATTGCATGAATAGTAAAAAAAATAAATGTCAAAATTGTTAGGTCGAATGTCTTGATCCAAACTCAAACATCTACTCATCCATTTATATGTGTGCGTTTTTAATGACTATTGTTATTCTTCTATCTATCAACATTAAGTTAAGAGAAGTATACATAAATATAATATTCTTTAAAGAAAATACAAGAATATAATATAATGATACAATTATACATCAATCCGACGTAAGCTAGAAAACTCCATAAGTCTAATGTCTTTTTTTCTGTTACTCCATATGTCTAATGTAACAAGAAACGGCATTTAAAATCTAATTTTAAATTTGGACACAAAAAAATAAAATCTAATTTTAAATTTATTATCATAGGTTTGATCGGAACTGAATGTATATATCCCAACAGTATATGACAAAGTGTCTTTGTTCGATCCTAGAGGTTTCCACATCCAATGATGTATACCATATGCCAAATGTCAATGTTCAAATGGAAAATATTATATTATATATAAAACTTTTAATAATATAAATAAGAGACACACGACTTTCTTGATTTACAAAATCAAGATGAGTGATACACATTATTTAGACAAAAAGTGATCATTTTCATTATAATTGTGATGAGTTAGCAGATTAATCACTGTAATATTTGGCGTTTCTGAATGTAAGGTTACTTATATACAAATGTAAATTGACAATAATCGTTTTTACCTAAGTTTTATTGAACAATAAAAAAATCATTTCTAAAAATAAACTTATCCAATCAAGTACATGTTTTCAAACTCAAACAAAAATTTGGACCATAATTCAATGTTAGTGTTTTCAAAACATTGTCAGCCTTTGTCTGTTTCTGATCAATAAAGTCAATTTGAGTTTTTAATTTTTTATTCCAAGCTTATAGATTGATTTCATTGAATTCTTAAATAATCTGGTGCCGTCAGGCCAGTTAATTTTCTTTTTCCTCCCTTTCTTTCACTTATTTACCCATTTCTAGTTTTGACATCAAAATTTCACTATGTTTTTTTTTGTTATCTCTTGGGCAGCCTTTAAATTTTGCATATCATTATTTGTGGCATGTAATTAAATTTGATTATAGATTTCATGCTCTTACACACTCAGATATACATTGATTGTAATCGTTGAATAAAGATCAAATTATCAATATTGTGATTTAATATTTCAAATTCTATTCATTACTATAACGTGAACCATCTCAACTTCTTTTATAAGTTGGTCATTATCATATTTATTACAAGTAGACGTTAGGATTGAATCCCTCAGATTAGTTGGTCTTTAGATCGGATATCGAGTTTTAAAAATAATAATAATATGATATAGCACATACAAAGTCATAAAAAAATAGTAATATTGGATTAAATATGAAGAGGCGCAATAATAAGAGATAGATACCATTGGAAGATTCTCTTAGTTTGCTTTATCATTTCACATGTCTTTTACACTAACATAGCTATTAGTGCAACTTAAAATACAAGTACAAACATAAATTCGACTTTTTGTCTTTATCATTCTGTTCCTTTATCCATTTAACTAATCTAAAAAATTTCAACTCTAGTTAAATCCCCCACTATAAATATACCATAAACATGGAAGAATAATATATACTTTGTATATGATCAGATAAATGGAGAGGAGTGACACTAAAACATGGAAGAACCATTGCATGGATGTTTTCTCAAAATCTGAACTTGAAGATGATGAGGAAGCTCTAAAGTGTGTTGCAATAAAGAGAATTCTTACAAGTAAATGCTTTAAGAAAAATGTAGAGAGCAAAGGAGAAGGAAAAGGAAAAGATGTTGAAACCATTCAACTTAAGATGGTAGAGAAAAAGGCATTGTTAGAAAGACTTGTGAAGATTGCTGAAGAAGATAATGAAAAGTTCTTGTTGAAACTCAAGGAAAGAATGGACAGGTATTAATAATATTTCTTAATTTGGCTCCATTTTGATGATTAGTTCTTGTACAAAAAAGATTATGGTTTTTTACCTTTGAGGTGTCGGATCAGTGGTAAAAGTTTGACCTTATAACTTTAAGGGCCGGAATTGTTTTATGTCTTTTTGTAAATATCCTATTGATGAAGCATTGACTTTGAAAATTTGATTGAAATATTTGTTCTTATATTGTTTTGTTAAAATAAACCTTGCACAGAGTTGGACTTGAACTTCCAACAATTGAAGTTAGATTTGAGGATATAAATGTGGAAGCACAAGTTTATGTTGGAAGAAGAGCATTGCCTACATTATTTAACTTCTTTGTGAATGTGATAGAGGTAATTCAATATTGCAAAGAATATTTCATACTTATTCATTGGATTATTGTATCTGATTATTCATTCTATGCAATTTTTTGTTTTTTAAGGGGTGTTTAAATAATCTTCAAATAATTCCAAGTCAAAAGAAACAGTTACATATACTTCAGAATGTTAGTGGAATTATAAAGCCTAGAAGGTGAGTTAAAGACAGTTTCTTTGTTTTTCATTTTGTGATTATTATTTTAGATTAGATATTACAATAAATATCTATTTTTACTTATTTAGATTTTGAGATTTTTGTAGGATGACATTGCTTTTAGGGCCACCTGGTTCTGGAAAGACCACTTTGTTGTTGGCATTGGCTGGGAGACTTGGCACAGATTTGAAGGTAAATAAACTAAGGTTTCAATCATTTTAGGGTAGAAAGGGGGGTTCAAATAGTATGCAGTTCAGTAATTCTAAGTATCAATGATTAGTTATAATAACCTATGAATCACTGACACAGACACGATATTGATGACACCCACACATCTAAATCAGTAATAATTTGAAAAATGACGTCATCGAATATAATCACATTGTCGGTGCCTGACACTAACACGGACACCAGAAACGGAAACAATTTCGGCTATTGATTTCAAATCGGAGACTTAAAGTCAAAATTAACAAATCAGTTTTAAATAATCTCTGCCTTTGATTCAGGTCAGATGGTAGATATTCAAAACTATGTGATGCATTTACTGGATGAATCCATTTCAGATACTAGACAATACTATGCCATAATGTCCATTTCCATTTGAAATTTACTGCATGGAATTTGAATTTACATGATAATAACTAATTTGATTGGTAGTAAAATTTCAGCAATCTGGAAGAGTAACATACAATGGGAAAGGACTAGAAGAGTTTGTTCCACAAAGAACATCAGCTTATGTAAGTCAATATGATAATCACATTGGAGAAATGACTGTGAGAGAAACACTAGCTTTCTCAGCAAGATGTCAAGGGGTTGGACAAAATTACGGTAACGAAAGAGAAAAGAAAAAATCTTTTAAATAAATCCAAATCTTCTAAACAGGTCTTAATCAGAGTTTTGAATTTCATCACTACGCAGAAATGTTGAATGAACTACTGAGAAAAGAGAAGGAATCAAATATTGAACCAGATCCTGATATTAATGCCTATATGAAGGTAAGAATTAAATAATCTTTTTGGATTCACTTATCTGATCTTATCTACCGACATAGTATTTGTGAAACTGTTTGGGATAACGTATGGAAAGAGCCTATGACATGTTCATAAGCTTATTTCCATATAATTCCATAAGCTCTCCACGATAGCTTATGAAAGCAGCTTATAACTTATATTAAAATAGTTTGACTTTACTTTATCTTTTGTCATTGAAATAGCTTAGACATAAGCACTTACATTGTAATCACTTATGCTATAGGTTCTTAGTTAAACAGTTTATCTAAACAGAGCCTAAACTATGTTTTGAATCCTTATGTTTGAAATGGTGATCATGTTGAACTGTGATAAAGCTTCTTAATTTGTAAGCTAGTAATTCACTCAAAATATGCAGGAAGCAGCAATAGAAAGCCAACAGAACAGTGTAGTCATTGACTACATTCTTAAGGTAATAGTCGAGATTCACCAAATATAGTTAACTTGTGAAACAAGAAAAGGTTTTAATTTACTCCTTTGTGATATGTTGCAGATTTTGGGACTTGATGTTTGTGCTGACACAATGGTAGGAGACCAGATGATAAGAGGCATCTCAGGAGGCGAGAAAAAGCGACTCACGACAGGTAAAATCTATTTGACAAGGAAAAACATGACAAAGAAACTGAATACCTTAATTTGAAACATAAACAATGGTTTATGATTAATAATATTTTGTGAAGGTGAGATGCTGGTTGGACCTATAAAGGTGTTGTTCATGGATGAGATATCAAATGGTTTGGACAGTTCAACAACTTTTCAGATAATCAACTCAATCAAGCAATCTATTCATATTCTAAATGGAACTGCACTTGTTTCTCTTCTACAACCAGCACCAGAAACTTATGAACTATTTGATGATATAATACTTCTTACTGATGGACAAATTGTGTATCAAGGACCAAGAGAAAATGTACTTGAGTTTTTTGAATCAACCGGTTTCAAGTGTCCCGAAAGAAAAGGCGTTGCTGATTTCTTACAAGAAGTATGAATGTCATTCACTATAAGTCTTCCTTTGAAAAATATTGTTTTTTGTTTTTTTCAATAAATTTTCAGCTTTTTTTTTCTCCTAATGTAATGCAATAGGTGACATCAAGAAAAGATCAATGGCAATATTGGGCTCGTGAAGATGAACCTTATAACTTTGTCACTGTCAAGGATTTTGCTCGAGCCTTCGAATTATTTCATGTAGGCAAACAACTTGGAGAATAGCTGGCCGATCCACTTGACAAGTCTAAATTTCATTCAAATGTCTTGATCACAAAGAAATATGGTATTAACAAGAAGGAGCTGCTAAGGGCTTGTGCTAGCAGAGAGTTATTGCTTATGAAGAGAAATTCTTTTGTCTACATATTCAAAGCCACGCAAGTGAGTCCAAAAATCTGATCGAGTAAAGGACTCCTCGTGCAGTTATGCCATAAAAATGTTAAATAAAGTGTTTCATGTGTCATTTTCTTCTTATTTTTATCTTTACTTTTTGTGACATTAAGCAAGTTGTCTTTCATCCTTCTCAGCTTACTTATTTAGCTACCTTGACAACGACATTATTTCTACGGACCAAGATGTATCACTCTACCATTGAGGATGCACAAACATACATGGGAGCACTATTCTTCACGGTCACTGTGGCAATGTTTAATGGAATATC
>Ga0315914_1002345_pt1 | contig 29033 bp, 16 predicted proteins | sample MpolenodulesMG_FD_203920 | JGI IMG/M metagenome (GOLD analysis project Ga0315914, IMG submission 203920) | Medicago polymorpha root nodule microbial communities from Los Angeles, California, United States - elongated nodules | ecosystem: Host-associated > Plants > Roots > Nodule | place: USA...
TTAGTAAAAACTAAAATAAAAGTGATTAAAGCAAAAGAAGAAAAATGACTAATTAAAAATAAAATTTAAAACTAAAATTAAAATTTAAAAATAAAAGAGAATTAATAAAAGATGGAATTTTAAAAAAATAAAAGTAAATTAAAAAAGATAAAGAGAGAAGAGGGTCTGAATCGGGACAAAAAAGAGGTATTTTAAAATATCTGTCGAATTTTTCATTGAAATGTCAGAGAATATTCCGGACCAGAGGGTGTATGAATGTAGGATGTTAGGTCAAAAATTGGGGTATGACACATATATCATGAAGCCAAGTTCATCAGAGCTACGAAAGCAAAACCAAGGTTCAAAAAGGTAAGAAGACCAGAACTAGACTCAAAAAGTTTGAAGCACCCACTATGATTAGAGTTTGGATTGGCTTTGGGGACCGTGTTGGTGTAGAGTTGTTGTATGGCTTGGTTATCTGAATCTGTTATCTGCACCTTCTTTTCTTGCAATGGATCTATTGATGGGTACATAATAGACTCCTCATCAGAAGAATGATCAAGCCCTAGTAGATGACCTATTTGATGCATGGCAACAGTCTCCAAATCGAAATACTGAAGGTCCCACTGCCTAGAGTAGGTGTCAGTTGGCACCTCCCAGAACTTTAAACGTTCCAGACGTATCATACCTGATTTCACATTCGAATCAAGGTTCCTGCTGATGAAAGAGTCACCCACTATAACATTATCAACAATATCATTGTTGGCAATATAGTAGAATCCAATCTTAATGTCAGCATCGTCGTATGATGTTGTCTCGCTAAAATTTAGGACCCTAGTGGTCTGCGACCATCGTGTGAAGGCATTTCTAAACCCTTCGAGCTTGTCGAGTGAGATTTTGTCTTCCGGATGAAAACCATACGTAAGCTTTTTCGTGCCCTTGGGAAACCACTTGTTTCCTTTCGGAAATGATACATTACTTCCAACATCGAAGCCATACTGGTAACGCATATCAGGAATACCACATCGTTGTAACGAGATTTTTTGTAAAGTCTCTTTGTTTAGGTGACCAGTAACTTGGAGATTGAAAAAGTCTTGGTAGGTCTTAATAGCGGATCTTGTTTCCTTGTCTAGAACGTCATCAAAGTCCTGCGGATATCGCCAGAAGTAGCCGAAAGTGGCCAAATGTTTTTTAATTTGAGACAGGCCTTTAATTTCTACTATTGGCTGTGCATCTGATGGAGGAGATTGTTTGATCTTGTCTATTTGTTTGACAAGAGAATGAGACAATTGAGGGATATAACCTGAAAGGGTTGTATTGACAATGATAAAGAGGAGGGATAAGAACAATTCAAATTGATATAACTTCATCATGTTCATTAATGATTAATGCATAGACAAAATTGTGAGTGTGTATGCATATATATGAACTGAAAAAAGGGCAAGAATCAGAGGGTTTATAAAATAATAGTAAATGAAATAAAATAGAGGAAAAACTTTTTAACTGGTAGTTTAGACATCAAAAGTCTTTATAATTCAATTTTATATTTTGATGGTGATGGTTTGTAATTGTTGATTCATATGCAACAATTAGAGGTTAATAATTCAGACATTTTTTAACATTATTCTACATTAGTATATGATTTCAAATATGTTAAAGAACAAGTGATATATGATTTCAAATATGTTAAAGAACAAGTGATCCTTGAAAAACTGAAGTACTAAGTAGTAATGAATCAACCAATAACTAGCACATTGTTTTTCTTTTTACGGTATTGTTTTTTACTTGTCAAGGTCCAATTCTAAGACATGAGTGCCCAATAAGCTACCTGATTCAAACGCAGTACACTAACGTCAACATAAAACCACAAAATAGAGAATGGCAACCAAAGACAATGTGGACCCTTTGATCACAATCATACCACAATCCATCATCATCATCGTTCTTAGATAGATCAACTATGTGACATTGTTATTCACGTTGTTTTAAAATTGTTATTGGCAACTGATGCGGAGTTGATGCAAATCACCACAGCGGCGTAAATTAATTTAATATTTGAACCACATTTTTTATTCATTTTTTAAAAAATTATTCGGCAAGATTCATTTTTAATGCATTGTACCATTTTTAATGCATTTTTGAAGAAGCGAAACTAGCCTAATGAAATTGACACTGGAGAGAGTCGAACTTAAAATTTTGAAAGGAATCCACTCCAAGGTACCTAGTCAACATCATCAGACCAACTCAAGTGAGTCATCTATATTAATCATTTGAAATTTAATTAGAGAGAAACAACTATTATCATAAACATGTCTGTTTGTCTTCTCTTTTAATTGCATTTATCCGTATAAATTATGAAAAATAGATTTTGTGAAATTTTGATTGAAATTATAGATATAGATAATTTAAACTTTCATAATGTAACAATTTATATTTATATTTTTCAATGAAACTATCAATATATCAAATATAATATAAATTTTTATATTTTTGAATGAGACCGATAGTAATGACACCACCAATATAACAAATATAATATAAATTCTTATATTTTTAAAATGACACATATAATATAACATTCTAATAATACACAAATTTGTTCAAGAGTAGAAATGAAAGCGTCAAAATCAATACAAAGACATACATTTTCTTTATATTTTTCTTGGGTTACATTCTTTACATATAGTAGAGATAAACCTTGTAAATAATGGTCTCATGAATTTAACTCAGTTGGTATGGATAATGCATATATGCAGGGGCCATGGTTCGATCCTCGGACACCCTAATTCTTCACATTTAAAATGTGTGAGCTCCAACCACTAGACTATTTGACAAAAAAAACCTTGTAAATTATGTTTGGTCTTTCCTTAAGAAAAATGTTCGGTTTTGCCCCAAAAAAAAGTTCGGTTTTGATCAAAACAAGTAGGAAACTTTAACGTGTATATAATTTTTTTGGTAGAATTAACGTATATATTATAATAATAATAATAATAATACAAACGAATCACAACTGATTTTTTTAATTAAAAATAAATTTCACTAAAATAGAGAAATACACTCCACGACAATTTTGATCGTAAAAAAGTCGTGTTGTCACAATTTAGAGAGATATTTTCATCTAAACTAAAAGAATCACTATTTTTTGGTGATATCTAAATTTTGAAGAGCATCAAGATTTGTCATCATAAATAATTAACTAAAAATCAAATATTTTTAAAATATAAACCACGTGTTTTTATACCACGTGGTGGAATTGTGTGGACTGTGGAGAATAATATATGTCCCGGACATAACTCATATTTATCTAGGAAGATAAGAGATCTTAAGGTGATGGTGGATCAATGAAAGAAGTTGTATGGGTGGAGATTTTATACCGAAATTCAAAGTAAAGGAGACAATAGATTGTTGGGTGTACCTCGCAAACATTCTAACACCCAAGTTAATATAAGATCAAGGTGAGTGTGAAGGTCACATTAATACATACCTTGAATAATAGTGGTAAGAGGTTTATAAAGCCTAGATGATCGAGTATTAAGTTTTCCTAATACTCCATGGTAGAATAGTTACCTCAAAGTCAATTGCTTGTGCCGTAAGATTAACTCTATAACTGTTTTTGGTGAGTTGACTTGTAAGATTAGCTGAAACTAGCAATGCGAAGAGCCTTCATACAATGGTGTATTTGACTCCTAAAGCGTCCACATTTGTTCCACTATAGATAGTAGAAGCTTGCGCATTTGATTCCTACCCCTAAATTTTGAAACTTTTCGCCATTATAAATCCAAAGCAAATAATCAAGCATAAAATCAACTCTCTCTAAGTGTTTCCTTGCATCTTTAGGGTCGGTAATTATATATCTACATGTGATTGGGGGGGTGGGGCGTGGGGTTGAGTGAAAAAATGCTTAGGCGATTTTTAGGCGAGTTTTTAGGCAAAATATCACTGTTCACAAACCAGCTGTTTTCAAGCTTTCTTCTTCCTTAGGTAAGCTTCCTAACCACCACCACCATCCCACCGCCACCTCTTTCTTCCCACCAAACACCATGACAATGAGTATTATACCTTGGCCTTGCCTTATTGACTACCCAAACCAAGCAGATCCAAACAAAACGACATCAAACTCTGACCTAGTTAACCCTAACCCTAAAATCACCTCCAAAGTCAATGTTCCTGATAAAACTAGTGTGATCCAAACAAAAATTCCTTGAATCAAGGTGTTACTCAACCAAAACCAACTGAACCCACACCAAAACCAAACCAAGCTTTCCAAAAACAAACAAAAACTTTTGTGCATGCTCTAAGAAATTTCTGCGATATTCCAAACTCTCAGCTACCACAACCTATCCTCAAAGGTGACAATTTTTCTATCTCCATCCATGAGGAGGAGTATGTTGCAAGAATGAAGGAATGCATGTATAATATGCATGCAAGGATCATCTGGCCTAAAGGGTCTACTCCACTCACTGTTTTTGCACTGAAAATGAAACTGACAACGATGTGGAAGGATCTAGATTTATAAGGGATAACCTCCTTGAGGAAAGGGTTTTATGAACTCTTCTTTTCAAGGTTAGAAGATGCTAAGAAAGTTAGATAAAGTGCTTCATGGAATTTGTCTCCATGTATTTTAAAATTATTTACTTGGACAAAAAAATTTAGCCCTAGCATGCAAAGTAGTACTTCTGCTCAAGTTTGGGTGAGAATATATGGCCTGGAACAAGAGTATTGGCGCCCTAAAATCTTGTTTGCTATTGCAAGTAGTATAGGAACACCTATTTTCACAAACTATGCTTCTACTAAACCTAGAATTGAAAGAACCTTTGGCCATTTTGATAGGGTTTTAGTAGATATAGATGTTAGTCAAGTTCCTAGATATAAGGTTTTAGTGGAAAGGAAGGACTATGCCTTCTTTGTTGAATTTAAGTTTGAAGATATGCCTGGCTTTTGTTCATACTGTAAGAAAGTTAAACACTATATTGATGAATCTAAGCATGCTAACAAGACAGTGGAGGAAAAACAATGTGGAAAATCCAATGAAAGGAAAACAAGGATAAAAAATGGAGTATGTTATGAGGAAAGATGGAAGAACGGAACAGGGGAACCAACAGGAAAACCCTATCTTGGTTGATGAAATCAAGGACGCAGGTACTAGTATACAACAAAAAAGTCCCCATAATCAAAATAAGAATGGCTCAAATACAGACAAAGGGAAAGAAAAATCAGTACAAGGAAATAGGTTTGATGCCCTTTTGTGCAATGATGATGATCAAGATGACAACAATAGAAATGAGATGAGAAACAATGATATTCAGTTGGAAAATGAATTAATGTTGAATTGGAAACCTGTCATAAAAATAAGTATGATGAGGAAGAATCAAACTCCCAGGACTTTGAGTTTGTTGATGCCACTCAACACAATGAAGATTCTAATGTGGAAGAAGAAATACATGAAGATTTTGATCAGAATGATGCTTTTGAGAATGTTAACTTGATGGTTGATCAAGAGAAGAGACAAGAGCTAGATAACATGAATAGAGTTTTATTGAATCAGTCATGGGTCAATATTGTTGAGGATGATGAAGCAGAGAATAGACTCCTTAAAGATATTGAAGCAGGAGACACTAGTCATATGGTGCAACCAACAAATAAAGATGATTTCCAACTGGTTCAAAGATCAAAAAAGAAAGGTACACAAAAGAAAAATTCACTTATCTTGAGTAATTATTCAACTAGGGCTAAATCTAGTAACCCTAAACCTTTCAGATGAAGATGTTCTACCGGAACCTAAGGGGTTTAGCCAATTCCCCATCAAGATTGGTTCTAAAAAGATTGATTTTAGTTAACAAACCAGATTTTGTTTTCATTTGTGAGTCCTGGATGAAATTTGATGCATTTCCCCCCTTCTAGCTTCATAGATTAGGTTATAATATTTTTTCCTTCAATGAAAGAAGAAATCTTCTTCCTAGTTTATGGTGTATATGCTATTTAGACATTAATCCTCTAGTTGTGGATATAGATGATCAACAAGTTCCTTTCTCTTTTTTAGTTAATAGTACAACTCTCTTTGTGACTGCTATTTATGCTTCCACTAGTAATTTTAGAAGAAAGGAATTATGGGTCAAATTCAACTTACATCAATCTCAAAATAATGCTCCTTCGTGCTTCATTGGAGACTTCAATACACTTTTGGGAACTTGTGAGCACAATGGTAGCTTCTCATCAGCCAGACCACCAATGTTAGACTTTCAAAATTGGACAGATACCTTTGATCTGTAGCACCTTCCAACTAGAGGAGCAACTTACACTTGGGATAATGGAAGATCGGGAAGAAGGCACACTAAAAGAAGGTTGGATAGAGTTGTTTGTAACCAGTTATGGTTAGATTTTTGCTCTTTTATCTCTTGCACAACACTGATGAAGGATAGATTAGATCACTATCTTCTATTATTGGAATTCAAGACTGACAACATTCAATTTTCCTCAACCTTTAAATTTCAAAAAATCTAGACATTACATAATGGTTGTAAAAAAGTTTTTATAGATAGCTGAAGTGAAAGAGTTGTTGGAAATCACATGCATATCCTGAGTAACAAGCTGAAGCACCTCAAAACAAAGTTGAAGATATGGAACAAAGAGGTTTTTGATAATGTCCACCATTTTGTCAATTATGAGCTAACCCTAATCAAAACCAAAATCAATAATGAAGTTCATTCAGACTCCCTCATGAATGAAGAAAAAAATGCTCAAATTAACCTAGATGAAGCCTTAGCCAAACATGAAATCTTTTGGAAGGGAAAAGCAAGAATCAACTGGCATATGAATGGTAATAGAAACTCTAAATATTTTCACAGAATCACAAAAATTAAGAACAAAACAAAATTGATTTCTTCTATCAGAAATAATGAAGAAATCATCACTGATCCTGATAGAATCTCTGAGCATATTGTTTTATATTACAGAAATATTTTTTCTTCTAACTTTGTTTTGCAGGATTCAGCTATTGTGGAGGAGGTTATTCCCAATATCATTGATAAGCAAACTAATAGGCTTCTCACCATGCTCCCATCAAAAGAAGAGATCAATGATGTTTTTGATTTGAATAATGAAGGTTCCCCAGGTCCAAATGGGTTTGGTGCTTGCTTTTTCCAATTTTATTGGGATATTATTCATAAGGAGGTGGTAGCTTCAGTCCTTGAATTATTTCAAACTGGTTGGATAAACCCTAACTACAATGCAAACACTCTTATTTTGATCCCTAAAACCCCTAATGTTGATTCAATAGATCAATATAGACCAATTGCCCTAGCTAATTTCAAATTCAAGGTGGTAACAAAAGTCATAGAAGACATGCTAGCAAGAAATCTTCCAAATATCATTTCTGAGGAGCAAAGAGGGTTCATGAGAGGCAGAAACGTCAAAGATTGTATTGCTCTTGCATCTGAAGCAATCAATGTTTTGGATAGAAGAAGTTTTGGTGGCAACTTGGCTTTAAAGATAGATGTATATAAGGCTTTTGATACTCTAAACTGGGAATTTCTCATTAAAGTATTAAAAGCATTTGGATTCAATGATAAGTTTTGCATGTGGATCAGCTCAATTCTTCACTCAACTACAATTTCTATTTCCATTAATGGTGCACAACAGGGACATTTTAGTTGCAATAGGGGGGTAAGACAGGGAGATCCCTTATCTCCCCTTCTTTTTGTCATTGCAATAGGAGGGTAAACGATTGAACTAAATCTTTTTAGATTAGAGTTCTAAGATGAACCTCTGTATATTTTTGTTGGATATTTATTTATTTATTTATTTAATATGTCGTTTATTTTATTTATTCTTTTGTTCGCTATTAAGTTCTATTAGGATGTAGTTTTATTTCTATGAGAGGTGCAACCCTAAATTAGGTACATAGGTTGTGATAGGGCCTAATATTGCTATCACTAACTGGATGCTAATATCTTGATATTTATATCCCTTTATTGATAACTATATGTCTAGAAAGTAAGTAATTATTAATTAACCAAAGATGTCATATGAATTTTTGACCCTAGGCGTAGGTACTTAATGGATAGATCTCATTGAGTCGGATGGTGCCTTACTGAACCTAGGAATTAACTGGTTAGTAATTAGGGAAACAAGCACCTAGTTGTCCAACTTAAGGCTATAACCTAGTAGAACCATTCTCTTGAAACCCTCAATAAGGTAGACGAATATTAGGGCTGCCCATTTGTAGAACTACTAAGTAAGTGTAGAGAGAGTGTGATATGAGTGTCCTAAGATTCATAGATGGGCAGACCTAAGGGAACCTTGGCCTTCATTGCCTTGGGAAACACTAGAAAGCCAATATTAAGTTTATGTTTCAATTACCTTTGAATTAGCAAGACCCCACACGTAAGGATCATCGTACGATCAAAAGGTGCAGTTAGCCATCAGAGGGAAAAGTCTAAATAGATACTCAGTGTTAAATCACATTGGATCAGGTGGTGCCTTATCCATTTAGGAACATCCCAACGGCCTCATCACTTGTATAGTCTACAGAAGATAAATAAATGCAACATATCTTTACTTATTATCCAACAATGAATATACAGAGCGGATTCAAAGAATCCTAACCACTGCTTACTTTTCTACAATCAAAACAGGTAAACTTGCTCTGTTGCAAACAGATAAAAATTGCAAGTCTCTTTAACCCTTAACTTTTATATCATCAACTTAATAACAATATCTAAGGCGAGTTGTTTTGGACGAAAGGACAATCTCTGTGGATACGTTAATCTACTTATCACTTTATTACTTGCTAAACGATTAAACAAGATGAACAAAACATGATAATAGTTTTGTGAGTCTTGAGACGATAAGCTTTATACTTAAAAGGGTCTCAATGATAATCAACCATGAAAATATGCTTGATTATTATTGAGCTACACTCATGTTTTATGAAAGGAAACATGAAATACAAAAGAATATCTTGTCTTAGAAACGAATTTAACATAAAATAGAGAAATAGATAAAAAATGTTTAGTATTTATCATGATGATTAGACCACGATCCTAAGGCCTTTTTATAATATTTGAATTAAAAACAGGCAACCATTGAACTTAACAAACTTAATCTAAGCTAATAAAAAATAATAACTAGATTTGTAATCACATAAACTATGTGGATCGATGATTTTTACTACTCGATTGAACCGTACATGTAGAGTCATATTTGAGTGGTTGAAATCCATATTTACATTTGGAGATGTTAAAAGTTAGACTTGTGGTAACATCATATTTGAGTGGTCACAATACCATATTATAGTGGTCTTAGTACCATATTAGAGGTGTAATTCTCGAACTGTTTTCTACAGTGCAGTAGATAATCACACAATTGTAGTTGGGCTTGTTTTATAATGAAGGCGACGTGGTTGATATACTGCCTGGCAAAATTTTGGGCAGTGCTATGAAACATTTTAAAGAGAGCGACTTGGTCGTGACTCAACCTAATGACAATTTTGGTAGATGAAAGTTCTTTTTCAAAATAGAATTTGAAAATTCAAATACAATAGTTTAGAAATTCAAACACAATAATTTTAAGACGAAGCAATTGTAAAAGCAACAAAACACATTCTCTTGTAAATCTATGAAGAAAAAAAAATCAATGTTTTATTTGTTGAGCAGAGCATAGTAAACAACTTATCACACTAGTACCCTTTTTTTAATGACAAAATTTAACTTCTGATATGTCCGGTGAGAACGGTTGAATCACAACGGTTGTGAAGAATGCTCCGATGATCGGTAACGGCCTCCGGTGCGGCGGTGAAACGTCTTCTATGGTGGAACGAAATGTGCCTGCAGACAGGTTAGCACTCCAACGATCAAGTCAGTAATGGAACTGAGAGAAAAGTCTTAGGAGAGTTGTGAAAAGTGTTGTGTACCTTGAGGGTGAAGCAAGTTCACCCTTATATAGGCGCGCTCTTGGCATAACTGTCTCCGGGTTATGCGGCGTATGATTAGGAACGGGAGTAGACACGTGTAACGTGATCCCGGCAGGGAGGCTTGCTCTTGTGTGGCACGGCGCAGTCGAATTGGAATGCTCCTTTGAGTACGAGGCCTTGAGGCAGTGAAATATTGTACACGTGTAGTCGGGTGAGTAGTCCAGAACATCTTCCAAAGAGAACAATACAAAAGAGAACTTGACCTTGAAAGAGTGTAGTAATTGGAACTCGTAATGGTCAATTGTAGTCCCATAGGGGCATGTTTCTGGCTCCTTGACAATCCCGAGCATTAAGATTTTATGTATAAAATTATAAAGATGCATGTCTTCTTTTTTTATGTTCATTGCATTAGATTTGGATATAAAATCAACTGAACAAATGAGCAGCACATGCTTTGTAATCTTGGAGGAAAAAATTAATATGAGTAAGAATTTACTTGTCATTCTTTAGAAAGACGAAAAAGAAGGTGCTCGTCGTTGGAGCAGGAGATGAAGAGAACTTGTACTGGTGCTAGACTCGAATTCACGTTGCAAACGGTGTGGAAACTGGAATGGCGTGGTGTTTTGGTCACATTTGAATCTAAAATAATCACGTTCTTTCTTCTAATCGAATTGAAATGTTTCCTTTATTGCCACATTTCTCTTCAAAACGTGTTGATGAAGTTTTTCTAAATGTAGCAAAACTAAAATTGAGCTTCTTTAATCAAATGATTGAGCTCAAGTAGTTAATATGACCACTTAAGGAAGGAATTCTTAAGGAGAATCCGAGTTCGATTTTTTGATGGAACAATTTTTTATCAGGCTATACTTACCTCCTGATCAAACTCTCTAGATTTATAGAGTCCCCTTCCATAGGAATTAGAGGGTTAACCCAATTTTTTTGGGCTTCTGAAAGTAAATTTGTTCGTGAAAACGTGCAAGTTTAAGCAATTTTAGTTGTGATTTCACTAAAAACAATTTTAGTTCCTATTTAACACAAAAACCATACCTAGAAACGTAGACCTGGTGGAGTTTACGGTTTAAAACACAATTTAATCTTACGGTGGCTAGCTAAGATGTTACTACATCAAATCCATTACATTTTAGTATGGTTTAGTATCATTTTTCAAATGTTGCTAAATATCCTAACAATATTGTAGTAATTTTTGCACTCAATTGGATATGTAATCAAATTACAACAACCATATATCATGATATCCCCCATAACAAACTACTTAACATCAACGGAAAATGACACATGAAGTGAAGTACACAAATTAATGATTTAACTTAAGTAAAAGTGAGTCACTAATCAAAGGATATATTAATTAGAAAGCCAAGTTCATCAGAGCCACGAAAGCAAAACCAAGGGACAAAGAGGTACCAAAACTAGACTCAAAATGTTTGAAGCTCCCACTATGATCAGAGTCTGGATTGGCTTTGACAGTGTTGGTGTAGAGTTGTTGGATGGCTAAGTTATCTGAAACTGTTATCTGCACCTTCCTTTGTTGCAATGGCACTATTGTTGGGTACATAATAGACTCCACATCAGAAGAGTGATCAAGTCCTAGTAGATGACCTATTTGATGCATGGCAACAGTCTCCAAGTCGAATTGCTGAAATTCCCAGTACCAAAAGTAGGTAGTTGGCAACACCCAGTACTTTGAAGCGTCCAGACGTATCAAACCTGACTTCCCCTTTGAATCAAGTTTCAAGCTGATGAAAGAGTCACCCACCACAACATCATCAACTGCATCATTGTAGGTAATATTGCAGAATCCAATCTTAATGTCAGCATCATCGTATGATGTTGTCTCACTAAAATTTAGGACCCTAGTGGTCTGCGACCATCGTGTGAAGGCATTTCTAAACACTTTGATCATGTCAGTTGAGATTTGGCTCTCCGGATGAAAACCATACGTAAGCTTTTTCGTGCCCTTGGGAAACCACTTGTTTCCTTTCGGTAATGATATATTAATTGCATCAGTGAAGCTGTACTCGAAATTCATATCAGGAACACCACATCTTGGTAACAAGATTTGTTGTAAAGTCTCGGAGTCTAGGTGACCAGTAACTTGGAGATTGAAAAATTGTTGGTAAGCCTTAATAGCGGATATTGTTTCCTTGTCTAGAACGTCATCAAAGTCCGACGGAGATTGTTGGAAGTAGCCGAAAGTGTCCAAATGTTGTTTGATTTGAGATAGGCCTTGAATCTCTTTTGTTGGTTGTTCATCTGATGGAGGAGATTGTTTGATCTTGTCTAATGTCTTCCCTATTTGTTTGCCAAGAGAAGGAGACAATTGAGGGACATAACCCGAAAAGGTTGTATTGACAATAATGAGGAAGAGGGATAAGAGCAATTCAAATTGATATAACTTCATCATGTTTCATTATTAATGCATAGACAACAAATTGTGACTGTATATGCTTATGAACTGAAAAAAGGGCAAGAATTAGAGGGTTTATAAAAACTTTGAAATTGGTAGTTTAGACATCAAAAGTCTTTATAATTCAATTTTATGTTTTGATGGTGACGGTTTGTAATTGTTGTTTCATATGCAACAATTAGAGCTGTTAACAATTCTGACATTTTTTGACATTGTTCTGCATTAGAATATGATTTCAAATATGTTAAAGAATAAGTGATCCTTGAAACATACATACAAGAAGTCTACTAAGGTCCAAAGAAAAACTGAAGTACTAAGTAGTAACGAACAGACAATGTGAACGTTTGCCTCTTGTGCAGTTCAAAACGAAAGAAGCAAAGGTCAAACTGAATCAACCAATAACTACTTCTAAAAATGGATAATTTGATTGTAAATAATATTGTTTTACTGTTTCAAAAAATATTGTTTTGCTTTTACCCCTAAAAAAATATCGTTTTACTTTTATATTTGAGAGATAAGATATATATTAATTAATGCTGGCCTCCTAATCAAACAAAGTTGACTATAACTAAAAATCTAGTTCGATAATTGGTGGAAGCAATTGGACTACTGACCGAACTCTGACAAACATAGCATTTTTGTTAATATGGTTTAGAATAGAAAACTTCTCTTTTCTTTTTAAATAAAGAAGTTTAATTGTTGACACTTGAAAATATAAATAATACTCAATCAATTATATTCTATTAAATAATATCATAAATATATGTTGCAAGGAATTAAAATTTGTTTAATTATGATTAAGCTTTTAAATTTTTTAATAATTTTCTACATACTTATTTAAAATATTATAAAAAAGTTCCTCCCCAAGTTAGCTCTGTTTACCGGTGTTTTCGGCAAACTACGGGTTAGTTCTAATTATTACAAGCGAGACAGAACTAGAAATCTCATGACATGTTGTGCACAGGTTTTGATCAAAAACGGTTTGAAAAAGGTCACGAAATGTACTCAGGTTACTTAGATGGCATGACGGGTTTTAGAGTAAAAAGACATTGTCTCTTGACAGATTTGAGGTTTACAAGTAAAAGCAAAGGAAAAGTAAAAGATAAAGGGTAAAAGCTTAAACGCATAAACTTAAAGGAAATGTAAAATGCATTGCATTAAAAGTAAAATGGTCTACAAATCAGTTTACATACATTATGTATAATTCGTTTCCCTATGCGCCGGTAGTTTGAGTGTTGTAGAATTTCTATAAATGATTTGCGACTCATTTTCCGACTAGGAAACTCTTATTTATACATAAGGAAAATAACTGGCAAAAGACTAATCCCACGATCAACACTTCCTCCATCTTGGACAACCGCTTGTCCCCACGTTCCCACTAAGGAAACCGCCTTTGAGCTTGAAATCGAATCTTTCCCGCCTTGATTTCTTGACTTCGACGCAATTGTGCTTTCAGCCTTGCTCTGTCTAACTCTTGGCATGTGCGCAAGGCTTGCTATCTTATCGAGATTCTCAAATTAAAATGAGAAAGCTTTCGATTCCTCCAAAGTTAGAAGTCAACCAAATTTTGACCATATTAAATAAGTATGTCGAAATTACAGACTAACAAGCTCAAAATTTCATTTTTAGGTCCGAATTTACATTAGCTTTATCTCAAAATTTTGGCTTTTAAAATATTTCATATTTAATTCGATACACGTTAAAAAATTATAATTTTGTATAAAAGAGATTATTGTTATGTTCTTAAAATATCTATAAAAATTCATTTAAAAATATAAAAGTTTAACAATAATTGAACAAATTTTAATTTAACAGGGACCAACACATACTTTTAGTCCTTGTAAAATTAAAATTTGTTTAATTACACTTAAACCTTTAAATTTTTAAGAGTTTTTACGTACATATTTAGAAAATTATACAAAGTTCATCCGCAAAAAATGTAGGTTCAATGTAGATTCAATCTCATTTGAGATTGAATCAACTTCGTATTCCGATTGTGCTAGACTCGAATTCACGTTGCATCGGTGTGGAAACTGGAATGGCATGGTGTTTTGGTCACGTTTGAATTTAAAAGAACCCCGCTCTTTCTTCTCATGGAATTGAAATGTTTCCTTTATTGCCATGTTTCTCTTCAAATCGTGTTGATGAAGTTTTTCTAAATGTAGCAAAACTAAAATTGGGCTTCTTTAGTCAAATGATTGAGCTCAAATAAGTTAATATGGCCACTTAAGGAAGGAATTCTTAGGGAAATTCGATTTCGATTTTTTATCAAGCTTTACTTACCTCCTGATCAAACTCTGAATTTATAGAGCCCCCTTCCATAGGAACCAGAGGGTTAACCCAATTTTTTTTGGGCTTCTGAAAGTAAATTTGTTCATGAAAACGTGCAAGTTTAAGTAATTTTAGTTGTGATTTCACTAAAAACAATTTTAGTTCCGATTTAACATTAAAATCATACCTAGAAACGTAGACCTGGTGGAGTTTACGGTTCAAAACACAATTTAGCATTCCAATAGAACCTTTTAGTAACGTAGGTTTTATCTTACGGTGGCTAAGATGTTACTGTATCAAATTCATTACACTTTAGTATGGTTTAGTATCATTTTTCAAATGTCGCTAAATATCCTAACAATATTGTAGTGATTTTTGCACTCCAATGGATATGTAATCAATTAGAATAATCATATATCATGATACCCCATAACAAACTGTTTAACATCAACTGAAAATGACACATAAAGTAAAGTACACAAATTAATTATTTAACTTACGTAAAAGTGAGTCCCTAATCAAATGATGTATAAATAGAAAGCCAAGTTCATCAGAGCCACGACAGCAAAACCAAGGGACAAAGAGGTCAGAAGACCAGAACTTGACTCAAAGAAGTCTCCACTATAATCAAAGAAGTCTCCACGAAAATGACTATAATCATCACGGTCTTGATTGGTTTGGTTGGTGTAGAGTTGTTGTATGGCTTGGTTATCTGAAACTGTTATCTGCACCTTCTTTTGATGCAATGGCATTATTGTTGGGTACATAATAGACTCCACATCAGAAGAGTGATCAAGTCCCAGTAGATGACCTATTTGATGCATGGCAACAGTCTCCAAGTCCGAGAGCTTTGAAGCGTCCAGACGTATCGTACCATACTTCACATACGAATCCAGACTTTTCAAGCTGATGAAAGAGTCACCCACCACAACATCATCAATTGCATCATTGTAGGTAATATTGTAGAATCCAATCTTAATGTCAGCATCATCGTATGAAGTCGTCTCGCTAAATTTTAGGACCCTAGTGGTCTGCGACCATCGTGTGAAGGCATTTCTAAACACATTGACCTTGTCGATTGAGATTTTGCTCTCTGGAAGAAAACCATAGGTAAGTTCTTTCGTACCCTTAGGGAACCACTTGTTTCCTTGTGCGCGAGCAAAGCTGATATCGGGATTTATATCGGGAACACCACATCGTGGTAACTTGATTTGTTGTAAAGTCTCGGTGTCTAGGTGACCAGTAACTTGAAGATTGAAAAATTGTTGGTAGGCCTTAATAGCGGATATTGTTTTGTAGTCTAGAACGTCATCAAAGCCCATCATATATAATCCTTGGAGGTAGCCGAAATGGAACAAATGTTGTTTGATTTGAGATAGGCCTTGAATCTCTTCTGGTTCTGTTTGTTTGCCAAGAGGAGAAAATTGAGGGATATAACCCGAAAGGGTTGTATTGACAATGATGAAGAGGAGGGATAAGAGTAATTGAAATTGATATAACTTCATCATGTTCATTAATGATTAATGCATACACAAGATTGTGAGTGTATATGCATATATATATATGAACTGAAAAAAGGGCAAGAATTAGAGGGTTTATAAAATAAAAGTAAATGAAATAAAACATAGAGGAAAAACTTTTAAATTGGTAGTTTAGACATCAAAAGTGTTTATAATTCAATTTTATATTATGATAGTGACGGTTTGTAATTGTTGTTTCATATGCAACAATTAGAGGTTAACAATTCTGACATTTTTTAACATTGTTCTACATTAATTACTATATGATTTCAAATATGTTAAAGAACAAGTTATCCTTGAAACACACCTACAAGAAGTCTACTAAGTTTGGTCGAATGAAAAACAGAATTACTAAGTAGTAACGAACAGACAATATGAACGTTTGCCTCATGTGCAGTTCAAAACAATAGAAGAAAATCCAAAGGGCAAACTGAATCAACCAATAACTAGCTATGTTTCATTGTTTTTCTTTTTAAGGTATTGTTTCTCACTGGGTTAAGGACCAATTGTAAGACATGAGTGCCCAATAAGGTACCTGATTCAAACGAAATACACTAACGCTTATGAAGCATCGATACGCCTAAATGGCCACCGAATCGCACCCGATACGTACCGATACGCCGATATTCGCCAATACGTCGTTGATACGTGTCGAAGGAGTATCGGAATTTTTCTAATTAAAAATCCCGATACGTCGTCGACACGCTGCGATACACCTCCGACATGCCTCAGATACGTCTCATGATTGTTCAGTATTTAGTTTTTCACCTCCCTAATTACTATTCTCTGAATTTAATTATCTTCTCTCTTTACTTTAATTGATTCAAGCAAACCGATTTAACTTATTTACATTTTTCAAGATTTGTTTATTTTTCCATAATCATTATACTGTACAAATTGAATTCACGGTTGTGCATATAACTTTTTTTAATTACACCAATAATAATGACATCATCAATATAACAAATATAATATATTTTTTTTGGCTTTAAGATGTGTTTCGTTCTTGCAATTAGGCGTCATTTAAAAATCCGTCCCTGTAATCGCTAATCCTGACAATTTACCCTTGCATTGTTTAATCAATTAAAATTTCGTCCTTTGACCAACTTAATCACTGCCAAGTCATCTGTTTACTGACGTGGCGCTGTTAAATTGGTTTTCACTTGACAGCTCATCCATCTGGGCATGGGAATGGACAAAAATACCCCTGGACTCATCAGACAAATGCGAAAAGACCAAATACCCCCTGACTTTATCTTCTTCTTCACAGATCCTTTTCTTCTCTTCTTCGCACACTCTCTTCTTCTTCTTCTTCTTCTTCGCCATTCCACTAAAAATAGAAAAGGGACTTTTTTAATAAATTTAGAATGTTTTTATTTGTTTTTATACTAATTTCTCAATTTTAAATTCACTTAAATTAAAAGGGGAAGAATTGAAATTAGGGTTCATGTTGTTTTCAATTCACCCTTTATTCTTAACTCATAAACCAAAACGGGAAGAGGGGCGGAATTTTAAATGATTAAACAATGCAGGGGTAAATTGCCAGGATTAGCGATTACAGGACGAATTTTTAAATGACGCCTAATTGCAAGGACGAAAAACATATTAAAGCCTATTTTTTTTAATGACACCAATAATAATGACATTATCAATACAAATATAACAAATATAATACAATTTGTTATCAGATGGCGATTAACCATGGTGCAAAGCTCAAGATGGAAAGGTTCAACAGGATGTGTAGCTTCATACTATGGCAAAGAAGGGTTAATGATACGTTGGCTCAATAAAATTTACAGAAGGTGGTGCGTGAGATGAAACCGATCGACATGGAAGATACCGATTGGACACGGATAAAGGAAAACGGCACAAAATTGATACATCTATGTGCTTATGATGAGGGGGTGTATCATATCCTCGACCTAACAACGCCGAAGGAGGTTTGGGTTAAATTAGAGTCCGTATATGTCTAAGACGCTAATGAACAAATTGTTTGCGAAGTAACAGTTATATAGTCTGAAGATGCAAGAAGGATGGAATTTGCAACAACATATCAATGTCTTCAACAAAATAATCACAGGTGTGGTGAGTCTTAGGAGTGAAGATCAATGAAGAAGATAAATCAATTATTTTGTGCTCGTTACTTTGATCTTATGACCACTTGGTGACTACTCTTACTTTTGGGAAATACGCTATCAATCTTTATGTGATTATTGTTACATTCTTTTATCATTCTCAAAGGAGAAAACGTATAAAGGAAGGAACTTCAGGTGCACGGTGGTCTTTATGTGAATGGGAGTCTAGATCATGGGCAGAACAAAGGTAAAACAGGTTCTAGAAATAATAGGTTTAAATTCAAGAACAGGAAAACAATTAAGTGCTTTAGTTGAAAACATATTGGGAATTGGAAGAAGGATTGTCCAAACAAAAAGAAGAGCTCATCCAGTTCTGCAAATGTGAACCAAACTGATGATTCTGATTGTTTTTACCACATGACTCTGGTTGTTTATCTGGATGATGATAAAGCATGTAATGTATTACCACCTGAATGAGATAAATTAAAATTTACATGGACGATTGTGGCGTGCAAACATTGGACAATGTCAGATAGCTGATGGAGATATGGAAATTACGAAGGTGAGAACGGGTGTCTTGATCGTGTTGTGAGAAAGAAGAACTGCATGTAACATCTACAAATTGTAAGGGAGTACTATTGTAGGTGATGTTGTGTAAGTTGAGTATGATAACGATGCAACCAAACTTTGGCACATGCGTCTGGGTTATCTCAGCGAGTTGGGATGATGGAGATTCATGCTAGAAATCTATTGAAGGGTGTTCGCATTTGCAAGATGGATTTGTGCAAGTATTGTATCCTTGAGAAATTGTGTCGTGTTTGGTTCAAGATCGAGAAACACAAAATAGAGGAAAATTTAGGCTATGTGCATTTTGATGTGTGGGGGTTTACTCCATGGGTTGTTTCAGGTACTTCGTGATTTTCACCGATGATTTTTCTTGTAAAGTTTAGGTGTATTTCTTGAAGCAGAAATTTGAAGTCTTTACCAAGGTCAAGTTGTGGAAGGCAGAGGTAGAAATAATCATACATGTAAAAAAAAAAAAATCAAGTATTTGCGGTCAGATAATGGGACAAAGTACAATGATTCAAATTTCAAGAGGTTTTGTAAAGAACACGATATCCAGAGACATTTTTCCGTTTGAAAGACACCACAACAAAATGGCGTGCCAGAGATAATGAACGAGTCTCTAAATAAAAGGGCAAGATGACTCTTTTTAAATGATGGACTATCTAAAGGTTTATGGGTTAACATGACATGCTCTCTTATCAACAGGCTACCATGGTCTTCACCGGAGAAGAAGGTTGCAGAGGGGGTATGGACAAGTAATCACATTGATCTTGACAATTTGAGGATTTTCAGGTCGCCTCAAGACTTGAACCTAGTAATTCATATTCATGACCAAAAGTAATAAAATCTTAAGCTATAAGGGCAGAATCTAAATTATTATTTTTTTCTAAGAATTAAAACCGAAATTCGTTCAAATGTTACGGGTCAAAAGTAAAAATTACCCAAATACGTTAAGACATGTTGTTCAGGGACAAACTAAGAAAACAAGGTGATATGATAAAGTCCAAATGATTTGAATTTGTCAAACATCAACTTTAATGCTTTGACCACTCACACTTCTTTGAGCACACACACTTAATCAATTGGAATATGTATGCCGGTTACAACATCAACAAAATCACTCCACAATTTTCTTTTCCCCCTAGCTTTATTGATTTCAAGCAGTAATCTCGATAGATAAACAAAATTTTAACACACCATCCAATAATTATTTAAACATACAAGACAGATATCTAAAAACTTTTAAACTCTAAAGGGTATTTGATTTTTTTTTAATTGATAGTGAATTTAGTAAAATCACTTTATATAATTTTAACAAAAATACACTTCACAACTTTAACAAAATTACAATCATCACTTAAGCTTATTTAAACAAAAATCCACATCCTCTAAGAATGTTTTTATTTCCATAGGGAATTGGAGACGTACGTCTTTCATGAAACTACACTTTGTACACACACAAATTGACGAACAACATTCAAACTTACACACGTACAATTGCTAGCTCATGAATTCAAACTTGAATGAAAATATTTTCAGTTGAACTAGGTCTTACGGAGTACCCCAACCGTTTTACAATCTTGTTATTATCACCAACATTATAGAATACTTGTAACTCCTAATTTAATAGTAACTTATTAGTAACATATACAAACCAAGAACATGTACTATGTTAACCTCTTCAAGTATTGACACCATAAATTTCCTGAATCCTTTGCAAATCATCAACATTCACCAACTCAATCTTCTTTTCTTGCAACACAATCGGATACATAATAGCCTCCTCCACAGAAGAATGCCCCAACCCAAGTAAATGACCAACTTGATGCATCACAACAGATTCCAAATCTACATCATCCTCTTCAACAACATTTTCACTAGGTAACACCCACTGTTCCTCTGCATCCAAATATACACTGCCAACATTAACACTACTGTTTATATAACTGCCTCCAACCGTTCCACCTTTTCCATCCAACGTTAAAAACGCTATACGAATATCTGAACCATTAAACGACGTTGTCTCAATGAAGTTCAATGCAGTTGCATTTGACCAACGGTTAAACGCGTCTTGAAACAAAGACTTAACATTGTCTGTGACATTATTCTCCGGATGAAAAGCATATGTTAACGATCTGTTCTCCACATTCCTCCACCACGGTTTAAACGGGGTTGTTTTGTTGGTCAAGTTGTTCTTCATGGTGGTGGTTCCATTGATTATGTCAGGAACACCACAACGTGGCTTTGAAATAATTTTATATATATCTTGATCGAGTTGACCTGCAGAGAAAAATTTGTTTGGTCACAATCCATATGAAATTTATTTGGACACACATAAATAGAAAGGTTGAAAGAAAAATAATTAAATAATTTTTATTTTTTGAAATAATTAAATGATGTATATTTTTGTATGTGGGTGTCTAAATGATTTAAATAATTAAATTATATATATCTTTGTATGCGTGTCTAAATAAAATAAAATAAAATTGGACTGGTGAATATATATATAAATAATTAAATATTTATCTTACCTGTAGTATTGAGATTGAAATTTGTTTGAAATTCGATTATTGCAGATTGAAGATTTTCTGTGAAAGCATCTGTGAAATTTGAATGCAAAGTTGAAGAGTTTAGGTAACCGAAGAATTGTAAATATTCTTTCAAATCGGAAATTCCACTAGCTATGTCTCCAATCTTTAGAGCGTTGTTGAAGATTGACTTGAGTTTATTCCAGATGTTGGAAAATAATTTACTTGAAGTTATGCGTTTAAGATAAAAGGGGATTCTGCTTCTGACTATTAATCCAATTGCTGGTGCAAAAGAAATGGATTCGGATACATCTACAAGTAGAAAGGATAGTAGTAAGAGGAACATATAGGTTCTTTGTGATCTAAGTTTCATAGTTTGGTAATTGTGATGTTAACTTAGATTATAGTGTTTTTTGTTTGGGGTTAGAGAAAATGTGAGTTAAGGTATGACCTTAATATAGAGCTTGGTCAATGGATTTGGAGAAAGTCAGACACAGATACCTTGTAAAACAAATATTATTGTCTAGGAGTATATGGTTTGCAAAGGTCAACTAGTTGTGTTTATTCAACATGATGCAATCACGGGGAAATTTCGTGATTCATTTCAAAAATGAAATAAAATTTGATTATTGACCAATAAGGAAAAAACAAACTTTTTTATATTAGTAAGCAAAAAGTATTTGATAACTATTCAAATGGTTCGCTCTCAAAAAAATAAAAATAACAACTATTCAAATGGTTTGATGATATACCAACAATGTATTGGTTACGTGATCATGGATTTAGACATCTTAAATAAGTAGTATCAAATGTTTGACATATGAGTTCTCTTGTATATGAAGAAAAATCGGTTTGAATGATAATTCACTTTTTGTATCTAATAAGCCATGCAATAAAGATTAATCACATCTAAATAGCGGTGGAAACTTAAAAGTATAATAAATTTATGAGGTCTTACCTTAGCTAATTAAAATATCATATAATGGTGGTTTCTAACTTCCCTCTCATTATTGAATAAGATTTACGCTAGAGATATATGATATGATACATTCACAAGATTGACTTATCATATTTAATGACAAAAGAAATATGATTCTTTCGAAAAAGATATTGAGACAATAATAGAGAAAGTTTTAGAATAAGTGTTTACAAGTCCCTAAATTTGTACGAATCGGCCAAATTCAGGGGCTATTTTGATATTTCGTTAAATTGAGGGACGAAATTGGCTGATTCGTGCAAATTTAGAGACGAAGTTGATGATTCACTCCATTGTTTTTAGCATTTCTACACAATATGGCTGTTTCTCTTAGTTTGTCTCTTTTATTCATAATATTAAATTACCTAGGTATGACATGCTAGGTAACTGAAAATTATATGTTAAGGACAAGGAAATTTCCAAGTTTTTCCAAGAAATTCTGATCTAATATGTATTGAGAAATGTTAACTTGTGTCCATCAATAATAGAAATAATTTATTGAAATGTGTGCATTATATTTAATTGTTAGCCTTTTAATGAATTGAATGCACAAAATTTTAAAAAATATTTCTTTTTTTAGGTTTCTAACGTGTACTCTAAGGGCACAAATTAACACGACCCACATGTAATTCAAGTAATTAATCTTCTCTGTTTGACTAACTGTTCCACAAATCAGATGATATCTTTTTTTTTTAGTGAAATCAGATGATATCTCAATTCATTCATTTATAATTAAAAAATGAACCAGGTAAGTGTAGCGTAATACAACAAGTACCAATTTGATGTGGTTTTTTTGGTGGTGGCCGGGGTTTGAACTCCGGACCTTACATATATTATGCATTATCCCAACCAACTGAGTTAAGCTTACGATGATCAATTTGATGTGGTTTGCAAACTAATAATAATTCATTCACCAAAATAAAATAAAAAATCGTTGCGGTTTGCAAAGGTCAACGAGACTGTAGGAAATTTCATAGTTTCATTTGAGTATTTTGGTTTACTAATCCCATTTACTCTTTTTTTTTTAAAAAAAGTTAAAATGATATTAGATCACCAAAAAAGCTTAGACTTTTTTGCACAAGGTGTATCAGAAAATAAGTAGTGTACTTTGCTTTCAATCATCAAAACGTCTGAAGCTTAATTATGTCAAGCAGCTTAATTTTGTCATAATCCCATTTACTATTAAATACATGTTATAATAAAAAGGCCATGTTGTGCATTTAGGATATATGTTAAAGATTTCATAAATAATAAATATTTATTAAAAAAAATAATTTTCAACATTTACGAATTAAATTGACACAATTTTCAATATATAATTTCTCTTTTTATTACCCGGATTTTATGACAACTTGGTGACTACTCTTACCTACGGGAAATACACACTTAGTCTTGATGTGACATTCTTAAAGGATACAAAGTATAGAGGAATGAACTCCAGGTGTGCGATGGTCTATGTATGCGAAAGGAAGTAAAGATCATGGCCGGAACAAAGGTAAATCAGGTTATGGAAATAAGAGGTTTCAATTCAAGAACAGGAGAACAACTAAGTGCTTTAGTTGCAAACATTTTGGGAATTGGACTATGGATTATCGAAACAAAAAGAAGAGTTCATCCAGTTCTGCAAATATGGTCCAAACTGATGATTCCGACAATGAAGGACATCTTCTTTGGGTTTCACCTAGCAAGTGCAGAGATGCGTGGATTCTTAACGTTGGTTGTTCTTACCACATGACGTCACACTGAGAGTGGTTCACTACATTCGGGTTAGGTAATTTTGGATTTGTTTATCTTGATGATGATAAAGCATGTATTAGCACCTGAATGAGATAAATTAAAATTTCAATGGTCGATGGTGACTAATTAGAATAATATTTTCTATAATTGAACAATGTCAGGTATATTCCATAATTGAGAAAGAAATTAATTTTGCTCGGGTACTCCACATGCAAATGGTTTCTCCTACATATATGATGGAAATATGGACATTATGAAGGTGAGTAAGGGTGCCTTGAATGCATTGAGAGAAAGAAAGATTGTAGTTAAATTGTTATGAAGTATTGTTGTAGGTGATGTTGCGTTAGTTGAGTCTGATAATGATGCAACCAAACTTCGGCACATGTGTCTGGGTCATCTTAGTGACTTTGGGATGATGCAACTTCATAATAGGAATCTATTGAAGGATGTTCGTAGTTGCAAGATGGATTTGTGCAAGTATTGTGTACTTGAGAAATTGTGTCGTGTTTTATTCAAGATAGGGAAACACAAAACGGAGGAAAATTTAGACTATGTGTATTTTGATGTGTCGAGGTCTGCCGAATAGGTCTCCATGGCTGATTTCAAGTATTTTGTGACTTTCACCAACAATTTTTCTTGCAAGGTTTGGGTGTTTTCTTGAAGCATAAATTTGAAGTCTCACAGGTTTTACCACATAAAGTGGTGAGGCCCATGTGATTTTACCAAATAAGAGAGCGAGTGTTAGAGAGTGGTAGAAAGAGAGTGTTCCTAGCCTTTCTCTGGTTTTAATTATTTGAAAAGATTATTTAGATTCGCCGTTCACTTTGTTTGATTGGACTGTGAGTCTCGAAAGCGTTGTTTAACTTGCTGCCATTGTTGCAGGGAGTTGATGGTACATGAACCACCTCCGTGTTGACTGAAGGTTCAATCACCGCATCGAAGAGCTTTTGTTAGTTTAAGGATTAACTAGAGGTTGATACACTTGTGTGTTGTTTTTATTTTTGTATTACTCGTTTGGGGTCAACTTGCACTTGTGTGGTTTTACTGGGTTACGTTTATGTCCCCAGTTTTTAAGTATTTTTTTTCCTTTTTTTAATAAAATTTATGAGCATTTGACAAAAATTAGAGTAGGGTACCAACTTAGTTAAAAACCTCTCTGTCTAATGTCATTTTACTCTCGCCTTATAAATCATATTAAGAGTATATAAAATTAACATATTTACCTAAATACGTTAAAACAGGTGGAAATTACGGAGCCCACATAAAGTCCAAATGATTTGAACTTGTTACACTTCATTAGTTAAAATATGTTTGCTGGCTACAACTACAACAAAATCATTTCACAATTTTCTTTTCGCCATAACCATAACTTTATAAATTTTAGGCAGAGATTTCGATTGACAAACAAAATTTTAATACACCGTCCAATAATTATTCAAACATAAAATTGCTAGCTCATGAATTCGAACTTGAGTGAAAAAAATTTCAGTTGAGCTAGGTTTTACAAGTGTAGCCAACCATTTTACAATCTTGTTATTATCACCAACATTTATTGATTATCTTATAGAATACTTGTACACAGCTCCTAATTTTATAGTAACTTATTAGCAAGCGAACAAAAGACATACACAAACCAAGAATTCTAATAGCAAAAAAAAAAAACCACTGCCCTCTTGCCAAGCCAAGAACATGAACTATGTTAACCTCTTCAAGTATTGACACCATAAATTTCCTGAATCCTCTGCAAATCATCAAAATTCACCAACTCAATCTTCTTTTCTTGCAGCACAATTGGATACATAATAGCCTCCTCAACAGAAGAATGCCCCAACCCTAGTAAATGACCAACTTGATGCATCACAACAGATTCCAAATCCACATCATGCTCTTCAACAACATTTTCACTAGGTAACACCCACTGTTCCTCTGCATCCAAATATACACTGCCAACATTAACACTATTGTTTATATAACTGCCTCCAACCGTCCCACCTTTTCCACCCAACGGTAAAAACACTATACGAATATCTGAACCATTAAACAACGCCGTTTCTGTAAAGTTCAACGCTGTTACATTTGACCAACGATTAAATGCGTCTTGAAACAAAGACTTTACAGTTTTAATAACATATAAATGGTTATTAAAATAACACATCTTTTTTTAATAACATTGAAATACCGATTTTACAGTTTTTAGACAAAGTTAAATTTCCTTCATTTTGGTGGATAAAAGCAAAAAACGCCACTTTTGTGTACGGTTCTCAGAGATGGTGGTCGGACCCTATGGTTTGTTTGAGTTTTGACTGATCTTTTGATGTAATTACTTTGTATTGACTGTTTGTTTTTCGGGGTGAATTCTCGGGTACACTTGAATTGAGAAGTTTTCATCGTCGTTGTTAATATATCTCATTTTGATTTTTTTTTAAAAGACACATCTTTTTTTAAATAGTAGAAAACTTGGACTCTTTAAATAAATGGTTATGGCGTATGAAGAAAATTCAAATGGAATGAAAGATTCATTTTTTTATCTAACAAGTTTCACGATAAAGGGTATTCCCTTTTATTTAAACAAGTGATTTTCACATCTACTCCCTCCGTTTCACTTTATATGTCATTCTAACAAAATTTGTTTATCAAATTATATGTCACTTTACAATATCAAGGAATCATTAATGTTTATTTTTCTGCTATGCCCCTTTATTATTTATTACTTTATCTTTTTCAAATTCTTTTAATTTATGTTTTCCATACTAATATTAATGAAGGATATTTTTGTAAAACAACTCACAATTACTCTTTTTTATACAACATTAATTACATTTCTTAATCAATGTGCATTTGCTAGAATGACATGTAAAGTGGAACGAAAGGAGTATTTAGTTTTTCTTTTGTGATTTCGTTGTCTTAATGCGACGTTGTTTCGCCAGACGTCTTTTTGCGGTGTTTGTCTTTTCCGTCTTGTTCATGTTTTTGTTCAGTTCAGATTGTCAGACCAGCTTCCATCTAATTCATATTCAATCAATGATTTTGATGTCGTCAACGTTGCAAATCCAGAGACATGAGTACTCCAGATACTTGAATATAATCATGTTTGTAGACTTTTGTACTTTATAGTTTTATGTTATTAACATGAATGTTGTGAGTGTATTTGTGGATTTATCTATTTTGTTTTTAGCAAATTTATACTGTCCCGATATATTATATCAATTTGAATGAACGAATATCGTTATTTTTAATAAAAAATAAATAAAATTTTTACAGTAGAGATTAATCATCTCTAAGCGTTGGTGAAAGTTTCATATTTATACCATACTAATAAAAAAGTATAAAATAAATTTAAAATAAGGTATTAACCAATTATGCATGCTCAACTCGTAGTTAGATAATATTATATTATTATCCCTTGTACATTATATTATCGTATATTGTAACTTTTTTAATATATGTTGTGTTTGAAAAGAATCAAATAATAATATAACAAGTTTTTAAGCAAAATCAAATTAGATTAAAATAAAAACAAAAGAGGTACAAACATCAGAGGCATAAACCTGACCCAAGAAATTCACACAAAAATGTTGGTCAATCCCAAATAGGTGGCATGGGCATACAAAACAATCATAGTGAAACAAATTCGAATTAATCCTAACATAAGAACATCTATCATGAGCACAACCCAGCCCGTGTACGGGCTAGAAACTAGATTGAAAAAAAAAAGTGATTTGTGAACATTAGTGAGTACAATCAAAGTTTAAAAAATGGCAAGTGATCTCACTGCCAACATTGAAGCAGAATATGTACCACAACTCCCTATCAGAGACAACATCAAGCAAAAGGCCCTATCAGAAACCAAACACTAGCACAATTACAAATCCATGCACCCACCATTTACTATGAGAAACAACAATGAACTTATTTCTATTTTTGGCCAACTAGTCGCAATTCATTCGCGAAGGACATAAGTAGATCACAATAACATGAAAGCTCTTGACGCATATAGAACCCATATCAAGGGATGAATCCAACACTAGGCCCTCGAGCCACAACAATTGACCAAAATTTGTTACCAATCGAGTCCATATTGCACACAAACAAGCATGCCACCGTAGCAAAAACAACCTTCACTTCGAGAGATAAACATATATGGGTTGAACAAGACAAACATAAATGGACTTGGCGAAGAACCAAGGGGATCTACAACAAGAAAACTGTCAACACCAAAAATTCCCTTGTTAAAACAACCAGTCAGTTTCACAACCCCAAGGGGATCCGCAATAAGAAAGTTGTCAACACCACACAACTCATCATGCCATCGGTGTAGGCTTCTACATCATGAAAACAAGAGTTTGGATATGGGGATATATAGTTAGAGAAAGGTATTGTAGAGAAAGCAGAGTCAACAACTAACATATTATTATTTTTTAATTTCAAAAATATATTTTCTTATTTTGTAAATTGATTGTTGGAACATGTGTGGAAATTGAGTTAAAAGACTAAACACAAATTCCCATGTTGGGTAGAACTAGTGTTGTGTGAATTGAAAAAAGTGGAAGTTACACATCAGATTGAACACACACATTAGTAGTGTTTATAGTGGGGGTGTACCTCTTATAGGGGTACATAATTAAGTGAACGAAGTAAGCACTAGAGAAAAAATATATAGTGATATATATTTTATTATTTGGAAATGATAAATTAAATAATTAATTTAATCATTATTAGAAAGTGCTTTTCTTAGTCCCCAAGTTTTGCTAAAATATTTTGAAACGCAATCTAGAATATTTTGGAATACAATCTGAAATATTTTGGTAGGCAATTTAATATATTTTAGTGCATGATCTGAAATATATTTTGATAGTCAATAATATATTTCTGTACTCAATAATATATTCATGTATTGAATAATATATTTTTGAATTCAATATGATATATTTTGATACTCAATTTGAGATATTTTTGTACTAGATCTAATATGAGAATTACTTGCTCCCAAAGTTTCTCACTTATTAGTTGTGAACTTTCTCTATAAATAGAGAGCTCACACAGTG
>Ga0315914_1002346_pt1 | contig 29009 bp, 18 predicted proteins | sample MpolenodulesMG_FD_203920 | JGI IMG/M metagenome (GOLD analysis project Ga0315914, IMG submission 203920) | Medicago polymorpha root nodule microbial communities from Los Angeles, California, United States - elongated nodules | ecosystem: Host-associated > Plants > Roots > Nodule | place: USA...
CCCCCCCAATTTTACAGTTTCACTTTTTACTTTCTCCCTCCCTCCCTCTTATCCCAAATTCTGAACTGCCAAAATTGGAGTTTTCTTGCTCAAAAGGACCGCATTTCAACCCTTGACAAACATCAAATGGAAGGTTAGTTCGATTTCTCTATGCATGCAAGTTAATTGTACAGTTTTTTTTCTTCTTTTGCACTGAAGCAATCCGGATTTTGTTTTCCGAACAATATTGTTGCATTCCAAAAAATAAAATCCGGAAACACCAAGTATGATTTTTTATCTTCTGTTTTATGTTGTGTTTGCCTACTAATTTGATTACCCTAATATGCATGTTACAAAAGGTTCTTCCTCTACTCAACGTGTAAGGGTGGCAGGGCATGCTTCCCGTAGGAGAAAGCGTCTCCAAGGGATGGAGGAGGATGGTGTTGTTTCAAGGCGTCGGGGTGGTAGGGCACGTCGTGCTGATGTCAAGCCTCAGCCGGAGCTTGAGCAAGAGTATGATGAGATGGAAGTGCAGCAGCAGCAACAAATGGAGGAGGAGCTTGAGGCAATGGAGGAGGATATGGAAGATGGCGAGCCGCATCGAAGGCGGAGGGGGAAGCGTGTGGTGGTGCCAGACCCTGAGCCTCTTGATGACTATCTCGGTGGCCCACACGACACTACCCTGCTGTGGAGGTACCATGTGCACGTGGCCAAGAAGGCATCTAAGGGCGAGGTATTTATTAATGTTAAACTTCCTTTAATATGTTGTTAATCTTTGTGAAAATGATGTTTATGTATTGTTAAACTACCCGTTGTGTGAAGCCATGATTGTAAATAGTTGTTAATATTTGTGAAACTGGTGTTTATGTATTGTTAAATTGTTGAACTGCCCTGTTTGTGAAGCCATGAGTGTAAATTGATGTTTATGTATTGTTTTTAATTATTTGCAGTGACGTGACAATTTAAAATGCATCAACAACGGAAAGAAGATAGACGTGATGCATGATAAAGATACCACCCCTATCATGGCTGCACGGTGGTGGCGTGACAGAACGCAGGGCACCGATCTTTCTTGGCTTCAGGATACCAGCTACAGTATGATTGACTACGGTCTAATTTGTGCATTTGTGGAGAGGTGGCACATATCAGAGACCATGTGTACTTTATTATGTCGAGTGGTGAGGTTGAGCAAGGGTCGGAGGCATGGCGAGGGGTGGTGGGGGTGATGGAAAAGGTGGCGGCAGAGGTGGTGGTGCTACGGGTGTAGTCATAAGATGATTATATTATGTTGTTATTTAACCTTTGAATATTTTTAGTTTGATTTTATTTTGTAACCATTGAACATTTGGTGGTTTGTTTGTAACGTTGACATTTTTATTTTATTTTAATTTGAAGTTCAGTTCTATTTAATTTTTGTTCTGTTCTATTGAATCCGTGTATGTATATGTCGTTTAGAACCCTATAAAAAATTGCATGTTTCAGCCAAAACAGACAAGTCTGTCTGTGTGCTGATACAATACAAATTATATAATCCGGAACGTTTTAATACAATCCGGAAAGCCACTTTTTCACCCCAGTAACTTGCATCCAGATCTTTTGGGGTGATTGAAGCTCAAAATGGCTCGAATTTTTTTGGATTTCATTTTCCGAATGCTGTTTGGATTGTATAATCTGGACTAGGGGCGCGCGAGAATTCCATAGGGTGGAAAATGTAATAGTCAAAATCTATTTCATTGAATGAATAGTGTCTTCTATTACAACATACATAGAGAATGTATCTCTTCTTATTTCTCTAACTGTTATAAAACTACCATAACAAACTATTGGGTAGCTTTTAACTAACTGCTGGGCTGTCCTCTAACTGTTTGCTTAGCTGACATCTGTTGTTAATTGATGGCTTGCATTGCAAGTTATTTGTGCTAGTTTCTAAGATCTCTTCTTCTTTCTCCCTACGCTTTAATATTAGTATCATATACGATTGGATGATTGTGTCATCTGCATATGCATGGAAATAAAAGGATAAAAAAGTCTAGTTACTTTTAAGAATATTGTTCGGCTTTTCTTTAAATGTACAATTTCAATGGTCAACCCCGTGCTCTTTTTACCATAATAGTAAATTAATTCAACTAATCTATTCACTATTTTCGGATTGAAAATTGAATGGAGAAGTTGTGCAGTTGTCCTATTCTGTATGAATATTCAGTTCCAAAACTAAGTGTATGTTTGATAATGTGACAATCAGAAATGATTTTGATTGAATATTAATTTATGTTTAGATACATACAATAATGTAAAAGTGATTCATATTTAACTCATGTTCTTTGGATAGTTGGATCAAAATTTCTTTTAAATGTGTAATCAGAAAAATATACTTTAATATATATTAAAAAGTAGATTTGCATGACCAAACTACAGGGGCAATTAAAGGAAATAGATAAAAAGAAATAGTTGTGACAGACAATAAAAATCAAAAGCGATTCAATTTGCCATTGAAGCTCCGACATAAAGCTTCAGTTGGAAATGATTTTGGAGTAGATTGTTTTATAAGAGCAACAACTTACACTGGAGGCTGTTAAAAAAAATAAAAAAAAATTAAATATAGTTGTATATGATAAGAACACACTTTCCAAAACTCTTATAAAAATTATAAAGCATAATTGTTTAGCATGAAAATAAGACATTATTTAACCACTAGACATGAGAAAGTGGTGGCTGTTAAACTTGCATTTTTTTAGACTCCTCAACAATAAGCTCATTTAATTTACACGGTTTGGGGTATATTGCATGAAAACTCAAGCAGAAAAAGTATAAAATCTAAAATCTCGAGTATAACTGAGGCATTTTTATAATTAAGGCATTCTAAAAACTCGAGTAAAAACTTGTAGTAACCCCAAAATTTCATAATTTTTTAACCGAACCACAAAATTACTTATTGCATTTTTTTTCTTTTCATTCCATTAATCTTTTTGTGTTGGTTTGTTGAATTTTTTACTATGATTGAGTAAATAAGAAATTAAATAAGCAGTAACAAAATCTCACCGTTGAATATAAGCAATAGTATAAAGAGTAAGAATACGGATCCTAGACAGCCAAGCTTGTCTACCACACCCTCTACCGCATTATTTACAACTGATGGATCAATTGAACATCTTAGAAAAGGGTTAAAGAGTGTCTGGGGACCACTTGTTAGCATTTTCTATGAATCAAAAGCAAGTTCACTCGATTACAAACTTCGTTTACTTTCTCCACAAAACTATACAAAATGCTAATAAACTCCATAGTGTTTGTTTTTACTTTAACAAACTGTCTCTCCAACATGTCCAGTGATAATACTCCATCGATCACCAGCGGTCCACACTGATATTCAGAAAGAAAATGTATGGTAAACAATATCAACAATAAAAAAGAGAATATATGTAGTTTTTGGTATGAGAAATTACCCTTTGAGGGTTGCTCAATCCAAGGGCCATTCATTACATTCAATATACTGCATGCCTCACTATATTGCAGATCTGGTAACAACTTTGGGGTAAGTAAGAAACACCTGCACAAGATAAATGGTCACTTACACTTTAGAAACAATCAAATGTGGCAGAACAGGGCACATTAGTGAATGGTAAACCTGCAAAGATCAACCTTAATTTCCTAATGACAAACAAAGCTATGGGCTTACTTGCCTCACATATATTGCTAGTATTTCAAATAAATACTATGCATGCATTAACTGAGTGTTTCTCTTCCAGCTAATGTGACACCAACCAGTTTATATAAATAACCCTTGTTTATAAAAAATCTTAAAGAAAATGAAAGACAGTTTTCGACTCGCTGAATTAGGTATGTAACATGTATTCATCAGATTTTATTGTTAAATTTTAAACGAACAAATTGAAAGTAATATTAATTAGCACTCACTGTGGTGTATTTGGCTTGCTTGCTGCTCTCACTAGTTGCTGAAACATCTTCCTTTCATTTATTGGATCCATTCCTGATAAAAGAGTCAATGAAGATCTCTTAAGTGCTGTCTGCGGCTAAACCAAAGGAATTTACTCTAAAGACTAACGAACCTTGATTGATCTCATCAACAACTCTAAATGGGCAGTTTGTAAGATCTTGAAGTGAAACAAGATAAACAATAGTTGAAACTGATCGTTCCTGGAAAACCATATTTAAAAGTTAATTAGCATGTGGGACGGGGGCAAGGATCAATGCACTAAGAAAACAATCCTCTGTAGTACCCCTCCAGATTGATGATGGGCACTGAGAACTTCAAGCTGTCCACTTTCTCTGATAGAACAAAAAAATACCGTAAGAAACAAATAAAAAGTGAAGCTGGAGTGTACGGTATGGGAGAATATATATATAAGGAAATTCCTTAGGTATCCTTTGCTTTTATTAGGATTTTGGTACCCTGTGAAATCCCATTCTTAAAAACAGAATAAACAAAATAACTGGTTCAGAACAATTCCCACCTGAATTTGACTTTTATATGTATTCCAAATTGATCAAAGTCCATATCATGCTCATCTGAGAAGTGGAGACACATTGGTGAGGATGGAAGCATAAGAAACCAAATAAAATTAATTTCAATTACAGTCTGACAAACCTAGTGAAACTTCTCCAGCAACAGCCATCTGTTGAAAATTTTGACTGAAAGTTTCATTTATCTGGGCCACGAGGTTTCTCAATGTAGGGAGCCATTTTCCCTGCAGAAAAAACAAAGATTTGAGCTTTTTTCCACAACCAAAAACACAAAAGAGGTCATGAAGATCAGGCACTATAAATCACATATTATCTATGCATAGAAAAAGGGTGGTTTTTGAAATAGCACCGAACTACTTTAGCTACATGCTAAAAACACAGGACTTGAATACTGGCTCCTCCCATCTTCATCAAGTTCTAAAGATTATATCACAGAACTGGCAAGCTTATTTCATAGGATGGATCAATTTTTTTTCTAGTAGTCAATCCATCAACCGCATAGGTTCACCAATCCATTGTGGTATTCAGGTTATGTAAAGAAACACTTATCTGACCTTAATGTTATCCAATTCAGCTAGACACCTTGTAGATTCCTTCTTGTCAGCATCAAGTTTTTTTGCAAGATCTTCTATCTGTAAAGTTACAGTAAATATAGATGGCACATGGAAATAACCCAACAAAAATTATAACAGTGAAGAGAACCTGTCTCTGACGAGCCTCATATTGTTCCAATATGTTATTATTGACAAAAAGTATTGAATTGGCTTGAGAAGTTGTATCTTGGATAGCTGCTTCCAACTCCTCAATTGTAGTAGGCATCTAAATGAAAAACCCAGATGTTGTTAAGAGCTCCCATTGACTTGCAAGTTACATTTATATTATATATGTAGAAACCATGGTAGACAATCACGATCTTAAAGATCACACTATTCTATGATTTTGGGAGCCCCGGTCGGTCCCAACCATATGGAATGTGATCTGGTGCGATTGTGTGATCACACTACGCCAAAAGCAGGTTAACCAGCGATCCAATTGTTAAAATCAAATAACCAACATTTTTCTCCATCCTATGAGGTTCTAACACTTCCAATCCTATTGTTAAAATATAATAACCAACTTTTTCTCCATCCTATATGCAGAGACAGAGCTAGAAGGGGGACCAGCAGAGGCCATGATTAACAGAGTGATGTAACTTTTGTTGACTCTTCTGATGTAAACAACCACAGAACATGCTTTTCAGCATTGAAAACTATGATACCAAGGCGAAACATCAAATTGGAATATGATTTTCTTAGAAACTACATGATTGTTTATATTGATGAGATTACTGAAAAATTTACCTCAAATATGATAATTTTAACTCTATGTAACCACGAAGGGCACAACATAAAATATATCTTATAATTTCTTAAATTTCTTGTATATGTTATGCATTTATTTATTACTTTACTAAATTTTACATCTAAACTTGGTCCCCCGTAAGTTTAATTCCTAGCTCCGTCCTTGCCTATTAGTATTATGTGTTCAACACTTCCAATCCTACTTTTAGCATTTCTTTTTTCCCAACCAAAAAAAACTTGCCCATTGTTTCTCTGCGTGACAGCCCTTCACTGGTTATCATCTTCTACATTGTTCCTCTTGTGTGGTGCTGCAGCAAAGGTGCTCTTCCTTCATTGGCTTTGCTAGGTTTTGGTTGGGTAGGATTTGTTGGTTTGGTGTTTGACTGCTTGATGCTCTTCTCCCTCAGTTCTGTTTTGGTGTTCTTATGGATGGTGAGCTAAGTTTTAATTAAGTGATTATGGTGATTAAGAGCCTGTTTGGATAAACAGCTTATTTGCAACTTAAAGCACAAGCGCTTATGCATAAGCTACTTTTATAGCAAAAGATAAAATGATGTTAAATTGTTTTGTATTTGCTATAATACATGTACAATTTCCCCCATCATAATGTTTTTATTTTACTTTTGTCACGATCCTCTTAGGTGTTTTGATAATAGAAGATGAAGAACGCAGAAAAACATGCTTTGTGTTCATATAGTCTTTCCACGTATCAAGTTCAAAGTCAAAAAGCAAACAACAAAATATGATCTCACCTAGAAGCAGCCTTCTAGACGAGATTGGTGATTGAAACATTAATATTAAAAACAAGAAAAGGAATGTATACGAATATCTAATACAAACCTCAAGAAATTCCTTCTCTAGGGCGGGTGTAAGCCGGGCAATTGACTTAGCATAGTTTAATAAATCCGTAAGCTTCTGTCTACATTCTTCAGCCTCTTTCTTAGCTGCAAAACAAGAGTTAGGAACAAAGTTGCATCTTACAAAATCTACAAATTAAAATTTAAATAGCTTCTCACAGTTATTAAAGTGTGATGATGCCTGCAGAGCAAAATTTTCATGCTGCTTCAGACTGGCCTCCGCTTCTCCAATCTAAAGAAAATTCAAAACATATAAATGAGAGAGAGAGAGAGAGAGAGAGAGAGAGATAAGCATAGAAACCAAGCACAGGCATAAGATTCAACATGATATAAGCCAAAGCCAGGATAGACTACATAACTTCCTACGACATTTTACTGTACTCTAATAATTTCAGCTTGATGCAGCAGATAAAGTTAGTTATAACTTATAAACATAGATAGATCATTTTCTCAGTTAAGCTAGATGCAAAATTTACAGATAGGAGACTGCTTTGAAATAAAATTCTAAGGAGTGAGAAAACTCTAGTGTGTATCTATTTTGAACATGAATATCATCTAGAATTCTGGTTCACTGTGACAAATACAATTAAAACTTAGTCAGGTACATGTTTTGTCAATTTTGTATATTCAGACACTTTTCTTTTGTCATTTGATTCATTACTTGGATCTTGAATAATTTTGAGGTTTGTAGATGATATTATTAGCTTATAATTTTGTTTATGTAACTTGTTTTTACTTAAAATGTCATATTTTATTGGTAATTGATTCATAATAAGACTTGATTCACGATTTGGAAAGTAGGTCATCTGATTCAGTTTCAATCTCGACTTGATAATCATGCTAATGACTTCCAGTCACATTAACAACTAAACACTTATACCAAAATTATATATTCATTTGTATAGAAGCTTAGCCTATCACATTTTAGAACTATTAATTAAGACTTTGGATCCGTTGACACCAGGTGTGAGTCTAATGACTTAAACCAAATCTCATCCGTTAAATTAATTTAATCCAACGGCTTACATATGTCAAATTAAAAGAAATCAAAAGCGAGACACATAATTCCCTCTTGGCCGTCTTCTCTCGGCTCTTCCCAAAATTGCAGAAAACATTTTCTTGTTTGGGTGTTCATAGAATGTTTTCGTTTCATTTGATGGTTTACTTTCTTCTTCCGTGATCATAGAATGTTTTCTTGCTTGAAGTTCTTCATATCTCAATGTCCATGCCCATTTGAAATCTTATATTAGACACGACTTTGATTTAGATTTCGATGCATAGAGTAAATCACATCATTAAGATCGAATTAGACAATTGTGGGTGAATATTATTCTTAAATATGATTTAAAATTCAAAGTACCGGCCGCAGTAATGGATTGAATACGAACAGATCTGCACTTTGATAAATTATATTTTTTTGTTGAAACAATTAGGTTTAGCTGACGGCAAAATCATTGAAGGAGTTGTATGTGCCTCATTGAATTTGACAAATGGGATCCGATGGATTAATTTATTTTAACAGTTGAGCTTTGGTGTAAGTCATTAGAATTACACCTGGTGTCAACGGATCCTTACTCATTAAACAATACCCAACGCTCCATAATGTAGAATGGCAATTCACTGCTTTAATTTAATTTCTAGGCGGAAAAGTGGTAGCCTATAAATTAGAACGTAGAAGCTCAAACATTGTTTATAAAACTAGCTGCATAAAGGTGACGAATAATAGTCAGTTGCATGTATTATGTGCCAGCATCAGCAGCATAACTATTATTTGATTACCTTTGCATCAAATTCAATGAAAGTCATGCGTTGTTCAGCAAAACTTCGTCTGTAACCCGCGGCTTCAACAAGAAGATCCTGTCAATTGGCCAAAAATCAACAATAAAAAACCATATTCCTCTTGGAACAAAAACAAATAAAGAAAAAATAAATTAACATATTAATGCGAGTGCTTTTAAATATTGAACCATAATCATGCCAACCAAATGCAAATAATGTAAAATTTAAACCTGCAATTAACATGATTTATTTTATTAATGAAAATTTAGGATGAAGAGACGGTGCCTTGATCCAATGTAAGGAACACATCCGAGTTCAGTGAATACATATGAAGGAAATTATACTTTTCCCTCACTCTAAGGGGACTCGAACCCACAACAAGCTATATACAAGCTCTGTTATGATCATCTTAGCCAGCCCCTTCGAGCTTCAAATAACATGATATTAAGAAGAAGTAAAAAGAACGGAGATAAATCACCTTAATTTTAATTGCATTATGGAATCGTTGAATGTTACACTTTGTTGCCTGATCAACAAGCTTTGCTAACTCAGTATCTAAATCATCTTGCTCCTCCATCGATTTCAGTTTGCTTTTCTTTTGATCTAGAGGTCAAAACAAGGTATTTGCTTTATAGTATGAAAACAAAATGGTAATCTAACTATTTCATATCTTTCAATTTAGTATATCACTTATACTTACCAATACGCCTAACAATTGCTTGTTGCTCTTTTTGCTTATTTTGTGCTTCTAAACGAATGTCCTCCTAAAGGAAATGAGAAAGAATAGCAAAATTTCAAACTTTAGTAGGAACATATTTCTTCAAACGCAGATTAGGTTAAAATTAAAGCTTTTATACACAATACATGAACCCTTAGGGAAAAAAAACTCAAGGACAGATATATAGCAAGTGAAATTAAAATACAATTTTCTGTAACCTACCAACTGCTTACGAAGATTAGCAGCCTGATTGACAAAGCTTCTTTCCTCGTCTTGAAACTTTTTAAGACTTTCCTCCAAGGAAGCAATTTGTTCATGAAGCTCCCTTTCCTCGGAGCTCAGATCCTCAATGTCCCTCACATTTAAATCTAAATAGTACAACAAAAAGTATAGAGAGAGAGAGAGAGAGAGAATAAGGAACCAGCATTTAAAACTAAATCACATGATCGAAATGTTGGTTGACCAAGCTTTTAGAGTGACATACTATTCAGTAGAAGTTGAGGGCGTTGCACTTGTTCAACAACTGCTGAGACATGATTTCCATATCTAGACTTAGACCAATGATAGTGATTTTCTGGTGTCCATAAACTAGTAATTCCCAATTTTGGGACCCCATCAGCTTTCTGATCAGTTTCTTTCGATCCAATAAACTGAATTGCAAACATGTAGAAAAGGAAGGAATAAGATTGTATAACAAATAACATCAATCCTCATCCAAACACATAAACATATTAGCTTGAAACATTTTTCGAAGAACCTATACATTTAAATAACAAATCTACAGAAAAAGCACGAGAGGCATACTGAATGATCAAGATTAGATTGGCTAATCAACACCTCCTTGACAGCAACAGGAGCATCAAAAATTTGGTCCAAACGAGAGTTGATACCAAGAGCACGCATCTGGTAAGAATTATACAACAATGATGAAATGTTTGATGCTGATTGAACTTAAACAAAACTGTTGCCCTAAACTTACATTGGCAGATATTTCAGGAGGCGGCTCTCTTCGGCTATCATGACCAGTATAATTTAAAACTGGTACATCGTAGTTCCGTAGGTTGTTCACCAAGAAGTCCCGATCGCGGGGATCCTGTGTTATGAAAGACTGCATTTGAACAAAATGAATAAATCAGTATGGATAAGGTGATACTGATATCCATGCAGGAAATGGTGAAGCGCGAGAAGTGACTCCTCTTCAATAAGACCTGTATAATTACAATATTCTACCCCCACACCAAAATAAAGTGGGGTTATAAAAATAAAGCATTATACCGACCAATTTTTGTCAATGTTACTGGAAATACATACTTTTTGCATACGAAAAAGGATACAGTCAAAGGAAGAGCGAAAAAATAAAACATTAACATAGTGATGGGTTGGGGGAAATTGACAGGGAGTTGAAGGATTATTTTAAACTTTGCTTGTTTTGTTCAATTTTATGGTGAGGATGGGAGTGAATTCCCTCATGACATGACTAAATTTTGGTGATTAGGAGGGGTTGATAAAGTTTAAATACATTGACTAAAATATTCTTGCATAAAATGAAATATAAAAAAATAAGGGCATAAACAGAAAAGTAGACCTTCCTCTCGAATAAAATATCTCCCCTTCACACCTCCCAACCATGCAAAAAAAATGTCTAATTAAATCTCTCACCTCCCTTCCCCCTCCCCTCCCCACCCAAAGCAGACCCAAAGGTCTCCACAGAAAATAATAGAAAGCAAGTTTAAGAGAAGCATGGGCTAAAAAACCTACAAAATATCTAAATCTACAAAAATGTAGACAGAATTTTCATGGTATTAGATGGAGAAAAGTGAAGCAAAAATTGCTTTGGCGAAAACAAAAGAGACCATAATAAAATATCTAGGACTACCTTCCAAGTGTACCAAGCAACTTGACCCTCTAGATATCCAGCATGAGATTGATCTGAGACATTCACCTGTAAATTCACTCAACAGTTTAACAGACCAAGTAAGAAGACCAAAGGCCATAAAAACATGTTTTTGACATATATACCTCAACTAAAACTGGGCCATAAACCTCCTTGTGGAATTCATCGCGATGCTCTTGGACCCATTTATAAGCATCAAAAATTCTTTCAACCCCAGATTTTCGCAATGCATGCAAACACTTGGTACTTTTATTATTCATTTCCATCAACCTGCAAATTTTACAATAGAGAATTAAACAATATATTCACACAAGTAACCAATCTGAAGAAAACCTCATATTTTGCCCAACTCTACCTCTCTTTACACTTCATCAAAGAAAACTTTTTATGCTTTATTTCGCTTTCTGCTTGTGACTTATTCTGTCTCGCTTGATTAGCAGAATAATCCAACTCCACAATTCCCTCTCTCAGTCTATGCTGGTAAGAAAAAAAAATCATATAAACAATTTTTGCTGAGATATTGGCTAAAGTTAGTAACAAACATATCACAGATATATCGAGTGAGAATAATGGGAATTAAGTATACTTCGCTTTACAATATTTGAATCTAGTCTCTATTATACCTGATCAATTTTTCCTAGTCAGTCAGTGCACCTGGAACTTACTGAACAGTGTTCAGGAGAAGGTATTTCAAGAGATCCACTTAAGGCCAAATGAATGGAAGAGTGGCCAATTCCAAAAGACATCAAGAGGCTAAAACAGTTCTTGGGATTGACAGGTTATTACCGAAAGTTCGTCAAAGATTATGAAATCACTGCTAGGCCTCTCACTCAGTTATTAAAGAATAGCTTTCATTGGGGAGACGAAGCTATGAAAGCTCTCAAAGAATTAAAAAAGGTCATGATGGAACTACCTATGTTGAGCGTGCCAAATTTCCATGTGCCATTTGAGATAGAACTGACACAGTTGCAGTTGGCATTGGAGCTGTCCTCATCAGACCATAGGTTTGCTGCTTCCACTGCTTGAAGTTCTTATCATCAAACTTAACATGCAGTGCGAAGAGGGAAAATTGCCATCAGAATTGAGAAATGGATTCGAAGTGGCCATTGAAACAGGCACAGGATCGAAATAGAAGCTATAGATACCATGTTTGAAATCCAGAGCGCAAGAAAGTAAACGAAACTGAGACAAAATTGAATATTCAGAATTCATAATAATTGGTTGAATGATTGCAATGATACTACCACTGTATTTATAAAAGATACAGAGCGTAACAGATTCAAACTAGAAGATTGTGGCACAAGCTACTAACTCTTAACTAACTAGAAGCTTCTAACCGAAGCTACTAGGAACAGAAGAAGCCAGCTGTCATAAGACAGAAGCAACCGCTAAGCTAATAGAAGCTAGGCTCATGCCCAGTACATAGACTATCTCTAACACTAACACGATTCAGCAATGGTGACAATATAGGCTGTCAGGCTGTAGTGGTGGCGGAAGTGGAAGGCATTGTGGGGAGCTGTAGAGACGCGACAATGGTGGTGGACAGAATATGATGATGAAAAGCAATAATAAAAATTAAAATTGTAAGTTATTCTTGTTTTCTTGTTCTTAAAATAGAAAATACGAACAAATTTGGAGAATAAACATTCATAAAACTACTCAAACAAGTTTATGTTTTTATTTAAAAAAAACTCAAATCAAGCATGCCCTTAATTGCACTTACAGAAAAAGTGTGCTCTTAATTGTGTGTATGTCTATGTCCATACATATATATATGGGACAGAATCAATTGACACCATGGTGTCAAAATAATATGACGCCTCTAATAATTCTTTGCTGGATAATCGTATTATAAAATTGACCGTTGGCTTGAAAGATATTATAACAAAGATCATATCTATAAAATCTTACATTAATCAGAAATTATTTGATATGTCAATAAGATACATCAAAATTAACTTGTTTTTTAAAAGTTTATAAGACGTTAATTTTGATGTATCTCATTGACATATCAATGATTTACTAGCTTGGGAGGGTTATATATAGGGGATGTATCAAGTGAGGGGCTTTTATCGTGAGAGATGAGAGGGTTAAATTGCGACCCTTGGATTAATCTTTTCATTTCATCAATATCAAAACACACAAAAAAAACCTGCATCTTCTCTCTTGTGTGTTACTGCTGCAGTTTTTTTTTTTCAATTTTTACTCTTCCAGTTCGTGGACAAGACTTGGTTGTTGAATCAACTCTAATCTTTTTTATTTAAAAAAAAAAAAAAAAACTTTTTCTATCAAACCAAACCATCAAATTATCGGTTGAAACATGAATCTAAGGGTTATTAGTTAGACACCACTTGGGTTGGCCTAGTGGTTTGGCTTGGGACCTGGGAGTGTGCTCCTCCTCAAGGTCTCATATTCGATTCTCTTTGGTGCCAATTTGGGTGGGCTAATTTAGCTTCTTCAAAAAAAAAAATTAGTTAGACACCACCTAAGACCTAACCTTTCTTCATCGCTGCCGGTAGGTAGTCATTATAGACCTCAGAATTATCGTATCCGTTTCAATCTCAAAATTAACAATTATTGTATAATTCAAATGCTCACTCATCTCAGAATAAAAAGCCTTCTCATTTGATACATCCTATACATATATATATAGACACACACACATGTGTGTGTGTAAATAATATAACCAATGACTAAAAGCACACTTACAATCTCATCCTTGGGAAGTTCATAAGGGTTTAGACTCTCAAGTTCAAGTTCAGCAGCAGCAAGTTCCTCCCTAGCTTTTTTTAATTTCTGTTGCCGAGTTTCTTCCTGCTTCCTCAACTCGTCCATCTCTTTGTACTTCCCTTGTAATTCCACCTCCTACAAATTGATACAAAGAACTAAAATCACATCAGAAAGTTACAAGAAAAACGCACAACTACAATAACATGAATAGTTATTAATTTACTTTGATGGTCTCAGTGCCAAAATACAACTTCTGTCAAGAAAATGCATGATTGATAATGAAGGCGCTGGTTTCGGGTCTCGCTAAAAAATTATAAAAATAAAGTATGTCAAGTAATGGATGAGAAAAATTACCAATTGATTCTCTTTCTCCATAAGTTCCATTCTCTTCTTGGCATTGTCACTTATTCGGTTGTTAGCCTTTTTGCACTTTGCATCTAATGCAGCTTTCTCCTCTTTTTGTTTCCTGTTTAAAGCATGACAAATTATAAATTTATCAAATCATATATACCAAAGGGGTGGGACCCCTTCTCAGACCCTGCATCTGCGGGAGCTTTAGTGCACCGGGCTGCCCTTTTTTTTATATATACCAAAAGGGAGGGGTTTACCACACAGACATATTCATAAGATAGCAACAATAATACAGTAAAGGACAACAAGGATGCCAACTTCATCAAGGGAATAAGCTTGGGCTGATGTTCTTGTAGTAATATAGATATGGATCTGTTATGACATCACCATCCTCGGCTAAATATCATATTCATAAGAACAATAATACCATGCCCATAACTTGATTAATTTGATTATAACTCAACAGACCAACATTAAATAAATCCATTTAAAATGATAAAAAATATTACTATTCTACTGTACTGTAAAATCTTGCTAGAACACTAAAACTGATTTTTCGTTGGTAGTGTAGTATAGTATCAAAACATAAAATAAACACTATTTTAGTATAGTGTTGGAAAAATCACAGTAATCAACCAATCTATTTTGCAGCAATAAAAAAGCACTGGCGCAATATTGTTGACATCCCTGTTATCCATCTACATAGTGCACATTTCAGATGTTTGGTCCTAGGGTTGAGGTGATGTGTTGAAAATCTCACATTAATTAGAGATATGACCAAGATAATGCTTGTAAGGCTTGAGCAGTGTTAATCCTACAAGTCGGTTTTGTGTGGTTAAGTTAAACTGAATATCTTAAGTTGTTGTCACAGCCTAATGTCTGTGTTTATCAATTAAAGAGCCATCAGTATTACCACACACAAACCCCAATAGTGTTACGCATTATGGACTATGTACGAACTTGGTGCTCAAGTTTTTATTGAGTCAATCAAGACAGTGTTTTCAAAATTAAACAATTCAATTCTACCATCAGTCTTCCTCTACCTCAATTCCTTCAATAATCATTTTTATACAAAAAAAATATGGGGTTTATGATGGATTTAAAAAAAAAAAATTGAAGATTTAATCTTATGATGGTTATAAATTCCTTATCGGATTACGAATTCATTTTATTCAAATCCTGCATTTTAAGGCTTATATTAAGCCTCTTCCTGAATATAGAGTGAGACATATTTTTGTTCCTTGACTTCACTGAAATATAAAACAGCTGAAAACTCTACAATTATTGATCGAACAACCTATTATGAATTTGATCAAAAGTCAAGTGCCCTTCCCAAACTTCTGCCCCTGCTAAAATATAAGCAACCTTCTCATATAGCAATTCAAATTCTAAGGATCAAAATGCAAACAATTACAAACATGTAACAAAGTAAGAAAGGATAGCATACTTAATAGGTTCTTTAAGTTCATTTAATAATTTTGCCGCCTTCTCAAGCTCCTTTGCTGCAGCCTTCTCACGCTCCTTAGCTTCACGATATTCAGCCTGCTTCATATCATACCTCAGCCATGGCAATTTCTTTTTCATTGATTCGGCCTACAAAACAGATACAAGCATATTTTTTATATTTTCCTTTTAAAAAATGCATTGAAGACAGTGAACTTTCAATGCAGGAGAATCAGAAAACCTCTTATATGAGAAAAATAAAGGATGAACTAGGCATATCAGAAAGAAAAAAAAATAGACATCACCACAGAGGAGTCTACATTGCTCGGCATATACAAAACATTCAGACAACGCATGTGATTATGATCAACAAAACCCAATAGTTAACCTTGGCAAGAAGTTCATCTCTTTGACGAACACGTTCAACATCCTTCTCTAATTCAGCATTACGTTCCTTCAACTGGTTTAAAGTTCCTTCATTTTTCTCCAGAGACTGAGACAGAATTAGCAAATTGACCATGAATTACAAGCAGCTAGGATTTAGAAGATTTCTATCATTCCTTAGTAAAGGGTGAACTTACCAGCTCAACATGCTTCAGTGCACGACTTTTGTCAATAAGTGCACGATGTTGCTCTGGAAGTTGTGGATCACCAACAGCCTTTTCTGTCTCTTCCAGAAGTTGCACAGGAGTTAACTTTGCAAACTCACAGACCCTGTCTTGCGGTAAAAACTACCAAAAAGACAAGGATCCCAAAGAAGTGGTTCAGAAGGATAGAAAGAAAAACAAAGTATTAGCCCATCATAGATTTGAACATCACAATAAACATAATACCTATACCAATCAATATTCCTCAAAACTAATAAATAAAACAACTAAATCACAGGAAGCTGTGAAGGCCAAAACATAATGTGACGTGGATATGAGGATGTGGCAAATTCATAAAAATTAAAGATACCATTCGGTCCAGGTATGTCGACACAAAATTATAAAAAAAAATAAAAAATATACACATTTATAAAAGAAAAAGATTTGTTTAGGGACATGGATATTTTACACCTGATTAGGATGGAAGGCTTGGTACTGAAGTTTATATGTGGAGAACAAAAGGAAGTGGGGCCAATATGGGTAATGATGGTGGAAGTTGGCACTGGAGAAAGTGGAGAAAAAATTCCACAGGTCGTTTATGAAAATGAATGGTCAACCTTGTTTAAGTCTGACAGGTTGGTGTAGTGAATTCAAGAACTCTGATAGAAAAGAAACCGAATGAAATTTCATTGATGAAAATGAATGTTCAACCTCATTTAACTGAACCAAGCTAGAGCCATTTATAGAGCTCTACTGATTTTCAAACTGATGTGACTTAATAACTGTTTCTAACTGAAGGTGGTTCATTGAGTTACTGAAGCAGAAAGTTCTAGAATACAACGCGATAAATAAATAAATAAATAAAAGAATAGTCCAGAGTTAAACTAAGCAAATTAAAACTGTGTGTAACACTAGTCTAATACCATGAAGTATAATGATTGCAGGTCATAAACTTACTTGAGTCAAATTATTTACTTGGATGTTAAACCTCTGAATGGTTTCAGCCACATCCTTTTTGGGCACAATATTTCCTGAAATTAACACATTGGCAGATCACATAACTGATCATACTGTTTTAAATTTGTCAGTAGTAATATTTTACTTTATTTGCAGTTAGCACATGCAACTTTTTTCTCTTGGTCGTATACAATACTATACATACATACATACATATAAATGTTCAGTATATAAAATTTACATATAAGGGGGAAATCCAAAATTTAATGTATTACAAGGAAATTTTTTGAGGAATATAACTTAAGGGCAAGAGAAAACTCCTAAAGATGTTCATGCTCCACTCAATCATAGCTATATTCACCAAGTGATAGAAAAAATTGTTAACTGTTCCAGAAATTTCATATCCTTAATTTTTTACCAAAACCTTCATAAACCATAAACCCTAACATACAAGAACTCGCTTGTGGTAGAAAGACACTTCCAACGCTCATGATAAGAGCCCAGAATGATTGTTCTAATGAAAGATGTCTGTCTATGTTGTAATGCAGATATATACCATCCTGTTTTAGAACTATTATACTTACACCAAAATAAGTGACACCAACCTGATAAAATGCAATATCAATATCAAAAGCAGAAACTACATTTTGTATTTTACCTTTTAAACATTTCTAATACAGTTAAAATCAACCAAAAGACTTAACAATTGCTATCAAAGTGAAAGTAGCATTCAATAAAAGAGTATATCTGGTGTCAAACAACCCACCATTTAAAACCCATTCCGACTTGTTGCTAGTGTTTATTTTACGCATAATTGTAATTTGCTCCTCTTTATGGTCCCCCCTCAAGGTAATCTTAATGTGCCCAGAATCTTCTCCCCGCTTCACAAATGCCTGAATACTTGTGGCTCGCCCAAGCAACTGCAGAAAGTCATATGAAATGGTTCAAAAATAAATTCTTCAGAAGCTTCTTAGAAAAATAAAACATAACCTGTTCAAGTGTGGGAAAGAAAAACCAACCTGGGGCTCTCCACAGAGGCCAAGAGCAATAGCACATACAAGAGAACTCTTTCCAGAACCATTTGGCCCAATTACAAGATTCAACCGAGGCCCGGGTTTACATTTTAAGTGATCAAATGTCATGAAATTATGAAGTTCAATCTCTAAAATGTTTCCAGGCATATAATCATCCTCCCCCCTGAAACAAAACTCAAATCATTAATTCCATAATCACAACCTTTTCCCCATTTTCAAACAAAAAAATAAATATAGGGTTAGAGCGTATTCCTCATTTCAAATATTAAGCATGAAATATGAATTCTAATTTAGTTAATCACTATAGGGTACAACATGAAGTACAGAAAAGTAAAGCACAACACCAATGATGGAAAGGAAAACTTGCTTCTAAATTAAGAAAAATATAAACCATTTATAAAAATAAATAAAGCATGATTTTTAAGGATACCCAAATAAATTCACATTTTCCTCTAATTTTTTAATTTCTCAGATGTGGGATACCATATATGTGCCTCGCGTATATGCTTCATGGAAAATTACAACAAACGACATAGACCAACCCCAAACACATACCTTACAAGGAACAAAACTAAAATTTAATCCTTACATTAACATACGATGACTTTGGAACAAAATTACCTCTATAACTATGAAGCACGGATACGGACACGAACATGACAGCACGGACACCGGACAAGATACGGACATTGACAGTGGCACTGAAATTGACACTCCGACACTGCTAATAATTTGAGAAAATCACATAATTCAGTGTAATTATATCTGTCGGTGGCGGACACAACATGTGTTTGACACGGCGACACACCTAATTCGAGGAATGTTCGTGCTGCTTACCTCTATAACATAAAAATCGACACTTGGAAGGTGTGTTCGGACACGTATCAGTTTCCAGACAAGTGATTACATTCAATTATATCATCATTTTCTAAAATCCTCACCACTCTCCACCTGTCAGTGTCATATCCGGTGTCTGCTTCATATAAAATTACAACAAACGACATAACCCAACCCCGAAACACAGAAATTGCAACGAACAAAACTAAAAGTTACGAGTGAAACAGTTAAAAAGAAAACAAAACAAAATGGATGAGAAAGAACGTTAACGAACCTGCTGATTTTGTGGCGCTTAGAAGGGCGAGAATTCGCCATTGAAAGTAACGGAGATCGATGTCGAGTTAGCGGTTTTTGAAGTTTGAGAAATTGGAAGTTGAAAAAATGTTGTGTATGAAAACCCTAGGATTTGAGAATTGGGGCGATTGAGAAAGAGAAATTTTGGCGCCAATTAATGTTTCACCGAGTGTTTGCAGTAATCTCGGGTTTTGTGTTGTGATTGGTTGGAGAGAGTTAGCGAAGAGAGAGTGCAGAGCGAGAGAAGAAATAAGACACTGTTTGATGTTTGGTTGACGAAGAGAGAAAGAATTGAGTGGGGCCAGGCGAGGGATTTTGTTTTTCTTTTGTCAATAGACTAGGTAATATAATTCTGTCCACCAAAAATCGACAAAAGTAACGTTAAGAAAAACAAGTGTTTTGCTAACAAGTATCCTAAAGGTAATGCATAAGGATGTCAAAAATAGGAAAATTTTATTAAAAACAACAACTTTTTGACTTTCATAAAGTTAAATATTTCATTTTTCATCAATTTTTAATGCATAATTTCTATATTAATCTCTTTAACCATTGTCTTTAGGGCACTAATTATCATTTCTCAAAAATCAATATATATCGTCTCCTTGACCATAGCTCAATTGGCAGGAACAATGTCGGGGTTTGAACCCTAGACACCCCCACTTATTCATTTTAAAAATTGAATTCTAGCAACTAGGTTACTCGACAAAAAAAAAACAATATATATCTTGTCACATGAAATAGAACAATCACCCGATCATAAGTTACTAGAAATAGATGTTTGGAGTCCTCGCTAGCATAGTTGAATTAGAGGGAAAAGCATGTATAATATACGGAGATTGAAGTTCGAACTTCGGACTTATCATTTATTCACTAATAAGATTGAATTTTTAGCCACTAAATTACTTGATAAAAAAAAGGATATATGCATGCTTCATTCAAATTACATTATGTCACACACAAAGGAGCTGCTAAACTATGTATGTACTTCTCTAAAAATCAGGTTGTCTTTGGCAGAAAGTTCATCATTAAATAGTCTCCAAACAAACAACGATATTTTTAATTGTGTTTTGATTCTTATACTAAGTTTTTAATTCTTTGTTTTAAAAATTAAAATTGATTTTAATTGGTTTTTTTAGTTAGTTTGAAAACATTTTTCATTTAAAATCATAAAGGAGGTTTTTCTTAAAAAAAAACATAAAAAGAGGATTTTTTGAAGATGTTTTTTTAAGAGTTATAAAAGAGGTTTTTTTAAGAGTTATAAAAGAGGTTTTATGACTCTTATTTTTGTTGTAACAACTCTCCACCAATGGTTGTCCACCATCACACTAACCATCTCTAAGAGAAATATGATCACCATCCATCATTATAACCACCATCAACAATCACTTTTGCCACCGACAACCACTAATCCAACCATCACTTTGACAACCGTCAACCATCACTTCAACTACCTCTAATCATTGAGAACCATCACATTGACCAACACTTTATTCATCTCTAATCACCATCAACCATCACTTTGATCGCCATTACGGCCACTACCATTACATTAAAGTCGATCACCATTCTAGCAACCGCCTCCCGCCACCTCCGACAATCAACACTTTGAACTACTATTATTAAAATTAGACAAAATTACACAATTCGTCTTTTAACTTAATTTCAGTTAACACTTTCATCATTTATCTTTTTTTAATCCGATTTAGTCATTTATGTTATAAAATGACAATATCTTGTAATTTATTGTGAGATTTTTTCAATGAAATCTAAGTTTCTTGGTTTGTTTATAAGTTTGATGAGTTTTTGATGATTTTTTTTATTTAGTTTTCTATTTTACTTTTTTTATAAAAAAGGATAACTTTTGTTTTGGAATGTTAACATTTTATAAAATAAAGAACCAAATCGGAACAAAAAAAGATAAAGGACGAAAGTGTAACCTATTATTAAAATGACATAATTGAAAATGTCAACAAAAAAAACAAAATATGTGTAAATAGGCATACATAATACAAATTTTCATTTTATTAATTATCAATACTTTACATTAACAGAATGTTTATTACAACAAATTACATTAGCAAAATGCTTATTACAAGAAATTATTAAATATTTAAAGTTAAATCTCTAGTGGAAGAAGATGGAGGGGGAATAAGACTAGGGTAAGGTTTGTTTCCTCTCACTCCTAAGAAGGCAGGGGAGGAGGGGTAAAGCGAAATCAAGTGGAGAAAGAGACTTTGATAGAGCAACCTTCCACCCAAACATAGCAAGCTTACACCCAAACAGAGCAACCTTAACCATTCATATTATCCTTAGATAAAAATAAATGAAATCTTGTATGAAAAGCTAGCATTCGAACATTGTAGAAGAAATTATAAAAGAGAAGGCGAAAATGTGAGATGAAATGAGAATTTGTGAAGGATGAGTGAATATTTATAGAGGAAATTTTTGAAGAATGGATGCAACAGTCATTAAGTTTGGGTCAAAAAATGTGGTCATTGTGACTTTTGTTGAACCAAAATGGGTTTTGTACAAGCTCTGAAGTTTTGATGAAAACAAGCTATGAAAGAACGATTGGATATGTTGATGTGTGTTCAAATGTGCAGGACCATATAACTAAATTATAATTCTTAAATTAAGTTTTGGTTATGAAACATCAAGACTCTAAACACATAAGGAAGCATCTGAAGCAAAAGAGAAGCTTATAAGACTTGGAATAAGATCCGAAAAAAGGTCAGCCAGAAAGTCAATATCCCAATCAAAAGAGGGGTTTCAGAAGGATCTGAAGGACTGAAGCATCTGAAGTATTGAAGACTCTGAAGGATGAAGCATATGAAGTGATGTCAAAGGTTAAGGACTATGAACCAGTTTCTGTTGTCTTCTGAAGAAATGTCATTATCAGACTACGACTAGTACAATTTGTATTCTTCTGACCACGTAGAAACAAACAAAGAAATTCAAGGACAAAGAGAATGTAACGAATCATTCAATTAGAAGCAAAAGAATTTCGAATGACTACTCAATGACATTATCCAATTTAAGCAATATATCTACGTCTTTGATCAAACTTCTCAAAGACTAATTTGATGTGCTGGAACCTTTTCAACAACAACTCTCATATTTTCTCCTATACAAGGACCAGAGCAGTTGAAGAAAAATAACAAAATTTCTATCATTTTACAAGTGTTCTTACTCTGTCAAATTATATAGCGCACAAACATTTAGAGAAATTCATACAAACTTTCATATATTAGAATTTCTTAAGTATCAAAAGTCATCTGAACTTCAATTTCTTACACCTCTGATTGTATATCAAGTGTAAACAACAATCTCTTTTATTTGATCAAACATAGATTGTAGAAGTCTCTTACTTGTGTGTTTGAGCAAATTGTAATCTTGTGTGATTATAGTGAAAATTCATTAGAGGTGCAAGGGGACTGGATCACTCTCGTTTTGCGAGAGGAACCAATATAATTTGCTTGTGTCGTCTCTCTCTCTCTCTCTATTTAAATTTATTTCGCTGCATAACTTTGTTTCATACTCGGATAAGAACTCTTCTTTTGATCAAACTGTGAACCTTTTTGAGAAACACTTAGAAAAGTTTTTGAAAAAGTCAACAAAATTCAATCACTTTTCTTGTGTTTATCCCACCTTCAACTCTGACCGGTCAAGTGTTGCTGAACAACCAAAAAACCATGTAAAATGACTCTCTTGCTAAGCAAGCTATCGCTCACACTATGCATTAGTTCAGGTTATATAATCTGAAACCATCCCATAAATATTCAGATTAATATATAATCTGAACCTGCCCAAGATTGTGTTAAAACTCGTACTTTGTAGGGTGAGGGATATATCAAATTTTATAATCTAAACTTGTGAAGTACATGATTTTTTTGTGATCCACGTTGCACCGACATTTTGATGGTCCATGAAAACTCCTATAAATTGGCGTGTTTGGCTCATTTGCTGTAAAATATAACAAATAACCATAAGTCCTTATTCGATAGATCTAAAGATCAAGCTTGCCTCAAATCACTAAAGCATGGGGAAACCCAATATGTCCAAGGTTAGCTCGATCAAATCAATCGTGACTCAACCACTGAGACACGGGGATGACTTAACCACAGAGAATTTAAGAAGGAGCACACTCTAAAGTTCCAAGTGAATAACATCAGACCAACCCAAATGAGATTCCTAACACAAATTTTATTTCCGAGAATGTGTGATTGTACTTTTTTATTTTTATTTTTAATTTAAAAAATACAAAATTTGTTATTGATTTTTAAGGGTTAGATTCTTATGGTAGTTTGTTTACGGGGAAGAACACGGGGAATCCATTTTTTTTTCTTTTAAATTTTAATAATAAAAACAAAAATTCTTATCTATTTTTATGGCATAGATTCCTCATTTATTTATTTTGACAAAGCTCATTAAGTTATAATTAATTAATAGTAATTTGGTTGTAATTAATCATTAAATCCACAAAATTATAAAGGTTGAGTTTAACCCAGGTTAACTAAGGAAATTTGTCCTTAAAAAAAAAACTAAGGAAATTTGTGGAGCATACAAAGTGAGTTCTTCCTTTTCAAGTGGACTTTTCTATATACAAGAGTAAAAAGTCGAATTTAATCACAAGTTTAAAAAGCACAAATCCTTTACCACTTGAATCAACGTGTTGTTGGTAAAAAAAAATTAGTCTAACAAGTTTTTTTTTTTTTAAGGATAGTCTAACAAGTTATTACTATACATTTTTGTTAAAAAAATATAAAATAACTACAGGTCATGAATCCCTAGCAAGTTTATACATATTTTATACATCTAGCAGATATTTGAGTAAATGATCATAAACCAAAAATCACAGTCAACTAAAATCATAGACAAAGAGTTACAACCTTTTACATGAAAAGATCAAATTTTATTGTATCATTGACATCCACACATGTAGTGACTCATCTCACCTTTTATTCTGTCCAATACATGTGTCACTAAAAGATATTTTCCCACTTTTTCAATAAGGAAAAATAATATCTACATATCCAATAAAATTTGGGGCCAAAACATAAGCACTAATAAACCAGTTATTCTTTTATTTTTAGCTATCTATATTTAGCTAGAATAACATGAATCTAATCCATCTACAAACCAGACCTCAACATTCCCTACCATGTCTCTAACATCACTTCCAACTTTTCCATCTCTAAAGACACACCATACACTTCAACAAAATTTACCTACTATTACACCTTCAAAGTTTGGTACAAATTTGGTTTATGGTGATGCATTAGTCATTGTGGCAGCAACAGAAGCAGTTGCATTAGCCAATGCTGCTGTGGATGCAGCTAGAAATGCTGCAGCTGCTGGAATTGGAAAAGAGTGCATAGGAATTGATGATATGAGGAAGAAGAGAAGGAGAAAAATAAGAAAAAATTTGGGATGTATGATGGAAGAAGAGAATGTTGAGAATAATTTCTTGAGGCAGAAAGAGGTTGTAGGGTCTGTGACATCAGGGTTTTTGAGTTCAACAGAAGAGGCTATGCTTTGTTTATGTCTCAAGGTATATGTTGTAAATATGACCTTATCTTGTATATTATATTATAATAGAGATAAGATAAGCTAACAATGTTAATTAAGAATACACTGACCAACCATTTTAGTCACAATTTCAGAATGCAACAAAAAAATGTAACAAAAAAAGTCACAATTTCAGAAACTATTTTGACTGATTCAAAATAAGTATTTTAATATACTAGTAATTTAAGAGACTGAATTAAGAGTGTCTTAGAATCAAAATCTTAAGGACTGAATTAGTGACTCTTAAAAATAATATGAAAAGTGGTTAACGTTGTTTAAAATCATGGTTAATTGTGTTAATTATGTGGATGATAAATAAATTATGAACCTTGTTATATTCATTAACTATTCATTGAGCATAATTAACATATATGGAACTACGTTAATGAATATAACAGGATTAACCATAATTAACAAATTTGACGTCGTTAACCATTCAAATTGATTTCGCAGTTTGATGTCAAATTTGTATGTCAAAATACCATTTCTCTTAACTAACAGGATTATGCATTTGTGTGTTGAATAACAACAGGAGGGGGCAAAGATTGAAGTTGCTAAGCAAAGAATGACAGAACATGAAGGGAATTCTGCTATTTCAAGGTTTACTCTTGAGAATACAAGTCTAGATAAAGTGTTGATTAATACAAGACAATCAAAAGAAAGATTAGCTCGTGATTATCGTGGTTTAGTTGCATCAATCGCAGCACGTTATCAAGGCAAAGGCTTAAGCATTCAAGATCTCATTCAGGTGCATACTGACACATTTCAGTATTTTGATATTTGTTAAAGTTTCTGATTAGGCATTTTAATTCATTTAACCAGGAAGGAACCATTGGACTTCTTCATGGAGCAGAGAAATTTGATCCAAATAGAGGATGTAAGCTGTCTACATATGTTTACTGGTGGATTAAACAAGGCATTATTAAAGCTTTGGCCAAGAAGTCCAGATTGGTCAGATTACCGGTGAGACACTTTTTTATATTTTTCTCTGTGGCAGGGGGATGAAAGTGACATTAGTGATTATTTTACAACTATTCTAAGAAGGATGTTTGAACCACGTCTTTTGAGGTTACAAGGCGAAACTCTTACAAATGAGACACTTATTAAATTGTTTATTTATAATGCTAAAAATGATTTTAACCTTAAGCGACAGGGTTGTTTTTAGTTAGCTTCGATTGAATCATATGCTAAGTTAACCCACTTGGGTTGGCCGGGTGGTGTTGGCTTGGGATCTGGGAGTGTGCTCCTCCTCAGGGTCTCAAGTTCGATTCTCCCCGTGCCAATTTGGGTGGACTAATTTAGCTTCTTCAAAAAAATAAATCTTATGCTAAGTTTGGTGTAGCTTCTATCTTCCCTTTATCACAATTAAAAAGAAAAACGCATAACCAAATGTCATTCCAACCAACCAATTACAAAGGCTCTATTTGGTTAGAAAGTTAAAAATTGTAAATAAAAATTGAAAATTTTGTTAGAAAGTAAAAAGTTTCTTACTTATCTCTATTTTCATACTCTCTTTGGATTTACTATTATTGAAAGTGTTTTGATCAGTACTTCTATATGGTAGTCTACCACAAGATTTAAGAGGTAGACTGTTTATTATGAATGTTTGGTTAGTTTGTTATTTATAGGGAGAAAAGTATGGAATGGTTGCAAAAATCGCAGAGGCTAACAATGTCTTAGGACGAAGACTGAGGCGGAAGCCGACATATAATGAAATTGCTGAGGTTCTCAATGTGAATGTTTCAACTGTAAAACTTGTTTCTGAAAGGAGCAGACAACCAATTTCATATGACAGAGCTATAACCGATCAGAGCAACTTAATACTGAAGGTTCGACAATTTAATTCGTATTTTATAAGAATAACTACACATTCTTATACTTATTATTATATATGAAAAACTACAAACTCTGAGCTATTAGTCATAATGTTTACGATGATATAATGCAGGAGATTATACCGGGACCAGTTGAAATGATTCCGGAGAAGATGGTTGAGAGGCAGCTAGTGAAGCAAGGGGTTGTAAAGCTTCTTAACACACTTAACAAAAGAGAAGAAGAGATAGTAAGATTATACTTTGGACTAAATGGAGAGACCCCTCTCTCTTTTGAGGAGATAGGAAAGTTGTTGAAACTATCAAGAGAGAGAATCAGACAGATTCATGGCATTGCATTGTCAAAATTGCAACAAAATTCACTTGTAGATAGTCTAAAGTTTTATGTTGTATAGAAAAAATGTTTTTCTGATTAAGATTTATGAATAGGAACATAAAGCAAAATATAGGATATGTCCATAATGTATCAATCAGTGGTAAGAGCAAATCTCATATGACACAGTTGTAAAATGACAATTAGTGCTAAAGTTATTAATAGTAATTTCTCTTATCTCAATCTTAAAGAAATTGAAATTAACCCATTTGGGTTGGCCTAGTGGTATTGACTTGAGACCTTGGAGTGAGCTCCTCTCAAAGTCTCAGATTCGATTCTCTTTAGTCCCAATTTCGGTGGGCTAGCTAGTCCATACAAAGCTTTGCTCTAACTTTAAATGGGGTCTGCGCAAGTGTTGGACCCCTTAAATTAGTCGGTCCTAGGATGGATACCGAGTTTTAAAAAAAATTGTATTGAAATCAGGATATAACGAAGATGTGTTGAACAATGTGTTTAAAGGATGTGAAGGCAGAGTTGTCTCAGGTTTGATTCTGCTCGTTGTCAATTTTGGTAGGTTAGTTTAACTTAAAAAAAAGTTCCACTATTTAGAACCAAGAATAACATGGATTCTTATTTATCAACTTCAACTTGTTCCATTTATTTATTATGCTTCAAGCTGCACATACTAACAAAGCAATGAAATAGAAGATTTCAACCAGTAACTTTCTGAATTCTACTAATTAAGAAAATTACAAACTCTACAATGATGCATGCAAATGATAAGAAAATTACAAACTGAAAATTGGTTAATTAAATCCAATCTTGTGCATTTGAATCCTCTAAAACAATTTTACAAGAAGACATGAACAATGCCTCACTTTTGTGTTCAATTCATCAACCGAGTCGAATTTTATCCACTTATTAGGCTTCTCCTGCAAAAACCAAATAAACATATTTTCTTTGATTAGATCCGAAGTTTGATTGTCAAATTTTAATTTCTGTAGAAAATGTTCTTCAGACAATTCCATTCAAGTTTTATTCACAAGCAAGAACATTTCATAGAAAAACATAGTGACTTCCCAGATAGAGAATAACCATGTCTCAAAAAAGATAACCATTTCTATCAAAAAGTAAGTACCTCACTTAAATTTCCCAGATATATTATTCAAAGTATAACTAAAATATTGATTGAACTTTATTCAACAAATGCGCACAAGATCTGATTCTCATTCAATCATTACTTAGATTTTTTTTTTTAACAGAGATAAAGAATATGTTATGAGTTTGGAAACCGAAAAGGTATTATGTAAGAGTCTTTCCCTTAGAAAATTAACCATTAACAATTTGTCTATAGAAGAAAACATATGTAGCAAAGATTGATTACTGGCTTTGTGTCGAGAATAATATGAAAAATCTTTAGATATGTCTTTAGATTGTGAACACAAATGGACATGCAGAAAAATTATTTAGGAGTAGAGAGGTAAAAGAAAAACGTACCTAAACGGAAACACAACTTGACCTCATATTGTGACTTGCTTGTTTATTATTATGACAAGGATGTGAGCAATTTTGGACCAATGTTTATTCCTTTTATGCCTTTCTTCTAACAACGGGCAAAACTCGATAGTGAGTAGTTTAAGAGAGGAAGGGAGGTTGTCTTCTGGTAGCGACTCAAGTCTTATACAACTCGAAAATTGAAGTAACTTCAGCGAGGAAGGGAGGCAATTTTCTGGCAATGACTCAATCTCTGAGCAATTAAGAAAGTGAAGATTTTTGAGAGAGGAGAGGTGTCGAAGTCCATTTCCTTCAAAGGAATTTATTTCAGAGAGATGACCAATAGATAGAGACACAAAGGAGATGGGAAGCAATGACTCGTTCAGCACGGTGTTAACTATATCATCAACCGTTCCAACTGTCAATCTTGAGATATACCGATTCATCAAGGTGTTAACTATATTATCGCCCATTTGTATTCTCAACTGTGAAAGATACTCTGTCACGAAAACGTTAACTATAC
>Ga0315914_1002347_pt1 | contig 29002 bp, 14 predicted proteins | sample MpolenodulesMG_FD_203920 | JGI IMG/M metagenome (GOLD analysis project Ga0315914, IMG submission 203920) | Medicago polymorpha root nodule microbial communities from Los Angeles, California, United States - elongated nodules | ecosystem: Host-associated > Plants > Roots > Nodule | place: USA...
CAAGATGTTGCAAACATTACTAGATGAATTACTATTGATCATTAATCAGTAATCAACCATTTAAAAATGAATCAAACATTAAAATCAAAATTAACTTTTTCAAAAAAGTCAGTTTCCTGACTGCACTGTAGAAGCTCCCTTCATTCTTTTCCTACTTTGTAAAATATGTTGTATTATTTATGATCTATTTGTAGCAAGTGTCTCATGCACCTTAATTGTACTTTAATTTCTCAATGATCCTTGATAAATTAATTCTTCCATTAATTGAAAATTCTTTGTACCCAGGACTAATAAATAATTTTTTCACTTTGTCTTTGGTGGGTTGACATTTGAGAGATTCTATTCAAGGATGAACATGAACAATGTCCTGAAAACATCTGATAATTTTGTTTGCTTTGTAACCTATCTTATAAAGTTCACTCAAGAGCATATGTTATAAACACAATAATATCATAATTCATAAAACATAATTAAATGTTTTTATATCATTCTTTTAAAATAAATGTGTTTATATCATTAAAACATTAAAAGAGGATTTTTAGATTTTTATTTCTCAACAATTTCCCCTGTTTTATGATGACACAAATTTTGGCATTTTTAGAATCATGATTGTAGCTAGTATAGTTTTATCAAATATAGAAGGGATCCAATCATTCCTTTGTGTATATATGTAAGGGATCAGGTATCAGGTATGCTTATGGTTAAATATAGAAGGGATCCAATCATTCATTTATATTCTTTTTCTGAGATTGTTTTACTTGTTTCATCTTTGTCTAAATTTGATGAAAGATACATGGGAGTTGATATGATTTTTGCTTCATTCATATTGTATTTTTTAGAAGACATTTGATGTATTTTTTTTTTGACATATAAAGATACCATTTTCGTTTTGCTCTACATGCAAACTAAGAAAAAATCTTAAGATCTCCAAATATACTCATACTCATTTCAAATCCACTTTGCATGAGGTTTGAAAAATCCTCAAACATTTTCTCATTTATGACTCGAGAAATGATGTCATCAACATATACTTGTAAAATTATTAAAAAACAATTATTTATTTTTCAAAAAAATGTAGTTTCAATTTTTCCTCTTGAGTAACCGTTTTTGATAAAGAACATAATTAATATCTCATACAAAGCTCTTGGAGGTTTATGCATGTACACCTCCTCATTTAGATAACCTTTAAAAAAAGCACTTTTGACATGCATTTGTAAAAGTTTGAAACATCTATGAGATGCATATGCAAGTAACATTATCATGACTTCCAATCGAGCTATTGAAGCATAGTTAATGAATACTCATCTTGTTGCAAATATGTACAGGTTTTGAGGAGTAGGAAAAGTGGATATCCTCCATTAGGAGATGCATTTGAATGATTCTCTAGTTTCATGATGGTTAACAAAATAGCCCTAATCAATCTCTTGACTAAAGACCCTCTTCTCATATTACAGCCCCTAATTCCTTCGGTGGTCTAATAATCTTTGAAAGTTTTAATAACCTTAACTTAATATCACAAATAAACGATTATCCATTCGTAGACTTTGAAGGTCTTAAGAACGTTAGCTTAATCTTTGAAGGTTTTAAGATTAGTGTGTGTTCTATTTTATGTGGGACCCCCACACTCTATTTTTTCAATTCACAAAACATTAGATCAAAGTATAATTACTTGGTGTTTAATGTTCCAATTTATTCCAACATCACACCAATGTTTCAACAATCCCCCACTTGAATTTAAAAAATGGTTTCAATAATAACGTCAAAACGTTTCTATAAGGTTGCTAATAAAAAAAGGTGTCGCCTATAGTAATACAATAATACTTCATCCGATCACATTTATAAGTAAAAATTACATCCTCTAGTTACTATTATAAGCAAAAATTTATATTTTAGATTTGTTGAATTAATGATATATATGGTCTTTATTATAAACCTAATACATCATTTAATGAATGAATTTAAATTGTTGATTTTTGCTTATAATAGTGATCAGAGAGTGTACTTTTTAGATTTTTTTTTTATAAGGCCAGAGCATAAACATCAAGAAAGAGAATAGGTGATTTCTCAGCTATACTCTAAACTTGTGTCTAGTGCTCATATATATTATTAACAAAAAAGGAAAAAAAATACAAAAAATAATGGGGGGACATATACCTAACCCATTAAAAGCACATGTGCAAGACAACCCAAATGGGCAATACAAACATTTTAAGCCACACATAAAATCCAACCTTCAAAGATTAATCCTAATTAAACAAAGGTAAGCGATTTGGTGTATGAACCAACCGTCAACACAACACAGTCTAAAAACCAACAACACCTTGCAGCGAGACAACAAGCAACACCGACTCTTTCGAGTCCAATTAGTCCAATGTCAATCATACAAATGACTAGGATTCCAAAGCAGTATGAAGTTAGCCACAAGGACTGCGACAAATATTCAAACAACATCGACGGAACACCATATCTTTGAAACCTGCAGAACTCAACAACTTCGGATAACAATAATCAGAGAATCAAAGGGCATGGCCACACGACAGACACCAAAGTAACATTAAGAATAGGGTATGAATCAAATTCCAACACATAAAGATTCACGAACTAAGATCCCCCTACAAAAACACAGCAGCTTTACCAGCCCTTTCGAGCCAAAATCATCTAAACCCTCCGACACAAGAAGCGCACCTGCACCACGACGAAATTAAAGGCCAGGAGAGTTGTCGAAGGACACACCGGATTTGAGGAACGAACAAGCAACCAGATCTGCAACCAGCTTTGATGTAACCTACCCAAATGGGTCTGAGAGTGGCGGAGAACACAAAGAATCCTGTTTGAGCCGTCGACGGCGACGGTTCAAGGTGATTCTGTTTCTGTTTCTATATATATGGGTCCGCGCAGCATTTCCACGTGACCATAAGAAACGTACTCGAACCAAGATCCAGATATCCCAAAACTTGAGAAACCCAGACACAAAATCCAACAGAATCACATAACAACCAAAATCAAGTCGCGGTGGCACGATCTAAGAGAAACTAAATCGTCGGTGCCACCATAGGACTGAAAAAGATGCGCCTGAGAACCTGCTCTTCCGACGAAATTGTCGAGAGAACAGGGACGAGAGGCGATGTGGATGGCTGAGCCATCATCGCACCACCGCTTACCTCTGTCTACATCTTGAACAACCGTGGCCGAAAATACACAATTTCAATATTTCAAATCTTTCAAATGTGGAATTGTTAAATATTTTGATAGTAAAATTATCAAAAAATTAGGAAATGAAAATATAAATAGTTATTAGGAAGTATAGAAAAGTAGATCAGTGTGTACTTTTTAGATTTATTAAAGGCAAAATTACTCTTTTTGTCCCTTAACTTAATTTCATATAACACTTTTGTACTTTATCTTTTTATTTTCTCGATTTCATCATTTATGTTACAATTACGTAAAAATTTTGTCTTTTATCTTTTTCTTTTCTCGATTTAGTCTTTTATGTTATAAAATGTCAACATTGTTATCCTTTTTAATCAAAAAAAAAAAAAATCATCAAACTCATAAACAAATTCAAATCTTCATCACACAAACATAACAACTCGAATTTCATTGAAACATCCCATAAAAAGGGATAACAATGTTGACATTTTATAACATAAAAGATTAAATCAAGAAAAGAAAAAGATAAAGGACGGAAGTGTTATATAATTGTAACATAAATGATGAAATCGGGAAAATAAAAAGATAAAGGACAAAAGTGTTAACTGAAATTAAGTTAAGGGACTAAATGAGTAATTTTATCTTTATTAAATAATAAATGTATCCGGTCTATATACAAGTCAAATACACTAGTTATTCAATTAACCTAAAACATTTTTTTTTCCTTATAAATGTGACCGAACAGGGTAGTTTATAAGATAGTTTCCAATAAGCTATTTAAAACAGGAGTAAAAAACTCATTAAAAAAGAAAAACAAGAGTAAAAAATATATTTTCACTTGTTTGGCACAGTTCTAGAAGCTGAAATCATGGGTCAACTGGAAGTTATCAAAATGGCTCTCTTGTTTTAAACAGATTGTAAATCTTTATTGTAAATCTTTATTTGACGCTTTTGCCACCACCAATACTCCTCTACATGAGTTTGGTGATCTTATCTCTTGTTCTCAAACTGGATGAGTGCTCTCTTGTTTTAAACTGATTGTAAATCTTTATTTGACGCTCTTGCCACCACCAATAGTTCACTATGAGTTTGGTGATCTTGTCTCTCAATATAGAAGTCTTTTAATTAGTTGGCCCAACTTTATAGTGTCGTATGTTTGCATGCAAGCTAATAAAGTTGCTTATGTTATTGCCAAAGCATCTTCAATCCTCGTACCATCCAACCTTCATATTTTCCATGATGTATAGACTACTTTGTATTCGTTGATTTGAATGAAATGAGTTATTTTGTCTTTGCTAAAAAAACAAACTTGTGGTGAGAAAGAAAACAGTTATCAAATTGATCATTTTTTTTTCACGAGAATTTTTAAGTTATCTGTTTGTATTGATTTATTTTTGAGCTTACGGAAAAAAAAACTTATTCAAATAAAGGAGTTTTTTTTTATTCATAAGTTTTCATTAACAAAAAATTTATCTTTATTTTTTTATAAACTGTTTTTTTTTTTGGTCAAGTAGCCTAGTGGCTAGAATTCATCTTTTTTGAAGTGAATAAGTAGGGTGTCCGGGGTTCGAACCCCGACTCCTGCATGTAACAATGCATGTCCCTATGCTCACAGGGACTATAAACTATCCTTTTTTTTTGTCAAGTAGCCTTTTTTCAAGGAAAATAATTGGGTGTTCGGGGTTCGAACCCCGACCCCTACATATAAGACAATTTACAATGGTTTCAACACTCAACACACTTTTTCTTTTCCCAACACTCCACATCATTTTCTCTCTCTTCCACTTAATAATTCAATACTCATTCAACTTTTACTCTCTTCAATGGCTTTTTTAAAACATTCAACACTCTACCCCACCACTTTTTATTTCATATTCTTATTTAATTTTATATTTTTGTTTTTATGATTACATAAAATTGCAATTATCGATTATAATCAAATTAAAATAATAAACACTTAACAATTTATCTTTTAGATTTTTGTAAAAACAAAATTTATTTAAATAATTTATTTTTATTTTCTTATCTTATATTATTAATAAAAAGGTTCATCTTTCAATTAAATAAACTCTAGAAATAGCAATAGTCATTATCAAAACAAACAAACATTACAAATAACTTAAAATAGTTTATTATTATTTCGATCCATTTCACTAAAAAGAAGATTAAAACTTCAAAAGAAAAGATAATAGAAAGATAATAATATTAAGATAGTGAATCAAATGAAACACGGTTCTATTTATAGACAAAAAAAATCATGACTTTTGGTAAAAAAAATCATTTGTAATGAAATAATTGAGTTCAAATAATTAAGATGAGATAAATCCAGTCAGCCAAACAGCAAGCGCCACATGGCATTTCTTATCCACCCACCTTCTCTCCCCCCGTCTTGGGAACGCCCACTCGCGCCTGTATGGCACGTGGGCTGCACGCGCTCGGTCAGCCATTAAATTGGGGTCGCGGCGTGGCCTGCTCATGCCCCCACTTTTGCAAATTTCAACATGTTGAGTTCTTTCAACATCTCTCTCTTCCACCTCATTTTTCCTCAAATTTTAACACAAGTGTTGAAAAGGACAATCAACACACCATTGTAAATGGTCTAACAATGTATGTCCCTGCCAACGGAGCTATGCTCAGTGAACCTTATCTATCTTTACAAGCTTATAAAATTATGGAGCAAATGGTCACTTTAGTCCTTGACTCTGCAACTTGTTGTCACATAGGTCCCTGACTCCGGATTAAATACAAAAATGTCTCTGACTGTGTATTTCCGTTATCACTTTAGTCCCTGACGTTAAATAATTATGTTAAGTGATGATGTGACACATGTTTTACGATGATATGACATATGATATGTCATAGGGACTAGAGTGAAATTAGAAAATGGTCACTTTACTCCCTGAACCAAAATCAATATCCCCAGATTAAATTTCAAATCCCTAAATCTCAATTCTTGGCAAGTATTTTTCCTGAACATCAAATTTTGTAACTTTAGATAGCAGGGTCAAATGATTTATTTTTTAAAAATTTATATGATACGGTGCAGAAATCCATCACCCAGAACCATTCTTGAATGAATAATCACAAAATTCTATAAACTAGAAATAGTTGGAGGGCACAAACAAATCAAATTTGCTCTCTATGAGAATGCTGACATCTTTGACTTGGCTGCATTTTTTCAGTAACTTCAAAAAATAAGTTTTGATGGTATTGTTTATACTGCATACTGACACTTGCAATATTTGTTTTACTTCAAAATCTCACTTACAGACAGGTGAAAGCAACAAACGAAATAAAATAGAAAATAAATGAGATTTTATCATTTAATCTTATATTAAGTCAAATTAGTTTGAATGCAATGATTCAAGGAATCAAGAATTGAAAAACAGAACGACCAAATAAATAGACACAGACACAAGACACGCTGTAATCCCATAAACCATGAAAGATGCCAAGAGATTTAGGGATTTGAGAATAGGAGGATATTGATTTTTGGTTCAGAACTAAAGTGATAATTTCCTACTTTCACTTTAATTCCAATAACACAATCATATGTCAGGTCATCCGTAAAACATGTATCCCATCATCATTTAACTAACAAAATTATTTAACGTCAGAGATTAAAGTGATAATGGAAATGCACAGTCAAAGACTTTTTTGTATTTAATCCCAAGTCAAGATCTATGTGACAGCGACGTACAGAACTAAAGTGACTATTTACTCTAAAATTATAATTTGTCTAAGCTATTTTATATAAGCTAGAAATTAAATCAATCCAAACAATCTAGTTTATTGAGCTCGGCACCATAAATATCTGATAATTCAATTTCAGAGTTCTCTCTAACCCATGTTGTGTTTTCTCTCGTCTCCTCTGCCTGTCCACTGAACCACCGCCGGCCCGTTGAAATTCCGCAAAAGTTTTGTCTGCTCGTTGGATAATCTACTCCTCAGGTATGAATTGCCTGATTTCGTGCATGCCAAATGTTGTATGTAAGCTATGATATTCGCATCTTTGTTCTGAATAGAATCAATTAACCAGTCTTTGAAATCTGGATTCTTCTCATCTGAGAAATTAATTCATAATTGTGAGCCAAACCACACCCTGGTAATTTAGTTACAGGTCATAAAAGTATGAGTAGCCGTTTCAACTTTAGAGTTGCATCTAGGATTGCTTCATTATGGTTAAAGAATATAATGTAATAAAATGTAGTTCTTATTTCATGTGTCCATCAAATTATAGAGCATATGTATTATAAATTGAGTGCAATGTAATTTTTTGTGTATGTTACTTTTATGCACATGATTATAGTTATTTATTCAAGTTTCATACTTTGCACCACCTAGGCCAGGGTCTTGGATCCGCCACTGATTCAGTGGGTGACAAGAGAGAATCCGGGTTCGCTATAAAGACTCACAGCAGAGCTTCACACCCTAGAGAAGAAGAAATGTCAAGAAAAGCAGACATTTTGTTCGTAGACGAATGGCTAAAGAGCAGTTGTGGTAACAAATTCACCTCAAAAACCTCTCATCACTCCACTACCACCTCTGCAAAATCCATTATTCAAGCTTGGTCCCATCTCCGAAACACCCTTCAATCAACCTCTTCATTCAATCAACACCATCTTCACCAACATCTCAAAACCTTACTCAATTCTCAAACCTCTCTCCATGTTGCTGACCCACAAGCTAAACTTCTCCTTTCCATTCTCACATCTTCAAATTTCTCTCTTTCCCATGAATCCTTTCCCCTTTGTTTTAAACTTCTTTACATATGGATAAGAAAATCCACTAAACCCACCAAACAAACTTTTGATATTATTGATTCAGTAGTTGAGTTTCTTTCTAAGTTATTTCTGTCATCTACTTCTCAAATTGATTTTGGAAATAATCATGTTTTATTATTCTCTGAAGCTATTCTACTTTTGGGTGCCTTTTCTTTTGTGCATTCTTTATCTCAAAACACTAAAAATTTGTGCTTGGATATTCTGTCTAGATTGCTAGTAGAGAAGTGTAGGTTTGTTTGTTTGTTTGATGAACTTGTGCCTAATGTTCTTGCTGGAATTGGGTATGCTTTGTCATCTTCTGTGAATGTTCATTTTGTTAGACTGTTCGATTGTTTGTTTAAAATTTGGGGAAAAGATGATGATGGGCCTCGAGGTAGTGTTGTTCATGGACTCATGGTTCTTTATTTGTTCGATTGGGTTGCGTCTAATTTGATCAATTTCGGGTTTTTGGATAAAGTGAGTGTTTTGGTGAGAGAAACTTTCGAGAGTTTTAAGGAAAACTATGCTTCATTTGCTGTTTTTATGTCTGGAGTTGGAGTTTTAAGAGCTACAGATAGATATGCTTCTTCTACTGGTATGAAAGTAGATGTCCTCACTAGGATGAGGACTTCTGCGATTCTTCGGGTGGAAGCTTTAGTCAGTGATTTGGTTTCTAGGACATTAAGATTTAGAAACTCAGGCAATGATCTTCAGGATAGACTTTTGCTTCAGTGTGTTACGTTAGGAATGACTCGAACCATTTCGTTTTCAAACCATTCCTCTTTGTTTGTTTGCCTTGGTTTGTCATTGTTAACCGAGATACTTCCGTTGCCTCGCCTTTATGAGTCCGTGTTTGAATTGTCACCCAGTTCTGGTGGACTGAAGGTGAATGAGATAAAAGAACATCTAGATAATATCCTCTTCAAGGAAGCAGGAGCTGTAACGGGTGTTTTCTGCAATCAATATGTTTTAGCTGACGAAGAAAATAAGAATATAGTGGAGAATCTTATATGGGAATACTGTCGCGATATTTACTTTGGACACAGAAAAGTGGCTATGCATCTTAAAGGAAAAGAAGATGAATTGCTTACGGATTTCGAAAAAATCACGGAATCTGCTTTTCTCATGGTTGTAGTATTTGCACTAGCTGTAACAAAGCACAAATTGAGTTCCAAATTTGCTCAAGAAATACAAACCGAAGTCTCATTGAAGATACTGGTATCATTATCTTGTGTGGAATATTTTCGCCATGTACGCTTGCCAGAGTATATGGAAACCATTCGCAAGGTAATTGCAGGTGTTAACAAGAATGAGAATGCTTGTACATTTTTTGTGAACTCCATACCGTCTTATGTTGACTTGACAAATGGGCCAGGTATGATTTATTCAATTGCATTTTTATGTGAATTGCTCGTTGTTCTTTGGTTTGTGTTTTATAAGATTCTATGTTCTTCTAGACCAGAAAACCAAATACTTTTGGTCCAAGGATGAAGTGCAAACAGCCCGTGTTTTGTTTTACCTACGAGTCATTCCAACTTTGATTGAGTGTTTGCCTGGCCCTGTATTCGGAGACATGGTAGCTCCAACTATGTTCTTGTATCCTATATCAACCAAGTACATATTTAGTTTTGCTTTGTTTTTCCTCAAATTAGTTTCATTTCAAGTTTTCGGCCAAAATTTATAACACTAGTATTTTGTTTATAATCGATTTTGATCACTAGATACACTAGGCATTCGTTAAATAAAATTTGGGGGATTCTCTGGTCACATTATCAACTGCAGAAAATCTGTTTCCTTATTTAAAAGAAACTAGATATATGGAACATCCAAATGGAAAAGTAGCTCGAGCCTCTCATTCTGTGTTCACTGCATTTATTTCTATGGGGAAGGAATCTGAAAAAATTGATAGAGTCTCATTGAAGGAGAAGCTCGTTTTCCATTACGTACAAGTATCCTTATCGGTAATAATTCTACTAAATACCTTGGTCTTTAATATGTGAGAATGATAATTTCGAATACATTTTTATATCGTATCATAATATGAATAATATAGGGATATCCTGACATTACTCCTTTCGAGGGAATGGCTTCTGGAGTTGTAGGAATGGTCCAACATCTTCCTGCTGGAAGCCCTGCCACTTTTTACTGCATTCACAGTCTTGTTGAAAAAGCAAATCAGCTCTGTTCTGAAGTCTTCACTCATGAGGCTGATGCATGGAAGCAGTGGCAAGGAGAGCCAGAACCAAGCAAGAAATTAATGGATTTGCTCTTACGCCTAGTTTTTCTTGTTGATATACAAGTAAGGCTTTAATTTATAAATTATACTCTGCTGCTTTGAATTTTACTTTGATTTTTTCCACATCATGTAAAATTAAGCAATATAACAGACCTTCCAAGACCCAAAAATGGTAAATGCTTCTGAGTGGGACAGTCTATTAAAAAGTAATTTAATGTTAAGTGCTTCCTTTTTTCTTTTGTTGAGGGAAATGTTAAGTGCTTCTTAATCCTTTTTTTTTGTAATTTGTCTTTAGTCCGTATGCATTAAATACTATTAAGCATATATATGGATACCAGACACGACATTGATACTGGCAAGTGGGCACCAGTAACAATTTAAGAATATAGAGTGATTGAATACTGCGTCTGTGTCAGACACATGACACGCCTTCGACCTGAATTGCCAGTGCTATATAGATTAAATATTGTTTGTAAACTTACAATAATGCAAGGTTTTATACTTTTCAGGTCTTGCCCAACTTGATGCAACTATTGGCACAGTTGATTACAAAGTTACCACAAGATGCCCAAAACATAGTTTTGAATGAGTTGTATTCACAAGTTGCTGATTCTGACGATGTTGTCCGCAAGCCCCTGTTGGTTTCATGGCTGCAGTCATTATCTTACCTTTGCACAATGGCTTCAAATCAAAGTACAGCCTCCAAAAAAAGTAAAAGTGAAGACCCAATGAGGGCTGGAAGAATTACTGCACATCTCTAAGATTCTGCTCCATATATTTTTAATTTCCGGTACATCCCATTTTCTACTTTTTAGTCTCGTAATAAATTTAATAACTATGTTATATTTACCAATGTATCTTGTTATGTCTGAATGTGATATACATTTTTCAAATTCTTAACTTTACTTGCTGCATTTAATTGACACTCTTTTGTTACTGCACCTATTCATTGTACCAATATGTCAATGTTTTGTGCTCGAGGTAGAATCTTGCAGTGGTTCTCTTGTTTAGCATTTCTATTTTTGATATATGAATTATAGTCTGTAATTTTACATTGTTGGGGTCCTTAAAAAGTTGAGAGTAACAGTAGCATGTGATTTAAGCAATGACGGTCAGTTTGAAACCAATAAGCAATGCATAATTTGCAGATTGTAAAGGCCCACTATGTTGCTTGGATTAGGATGTTAGATTTGGGATCAAAGGCTTGTTGGTACTGTTACTTGAGTTTGCACTGATTTAGGTTCATTTTGCTTATTATAGTAATGAAGGATGTGGTTTGTTCTATAACTTGGTTGAGAATATGGAAATATACTCTGTTGCTTTGCTGATACAATTAAGAATGTTTAAATGGCAAGTTTGAATAACATACTGAAAATATATTGCTCATGGATTTGGTTAAGTCGAAGGGATAATGAATGCTTCCCTTTGTATTCTAAATTTCTAGTTTTATGGTATTAGTCGAACAGGAACTATTCTTTGAAGGTTTTGTGACTCAATAATAACATGGATTGTAATTTCAACTTAAGCTTATTTGATAGAATACTGCTGCGTGATGATATTATGTATATTTGAAACTGCTTAATAATCCAAAAATCATTTTAAATATAAGAGGTTGTTAAAAAGTAAACTGAGCATTCATTTAAAGTGAATAAATAAACCTAAGTATTCAGCATTTTTTTTTTTGTGCAGTTGTTGTCTGTAGCAGTTAAGAAGCTTTTGTATGTTTGCGATGCAAAGGAATCAGCATTAGATGTATGCTCAGCTCAGGATCAGATTAACCAAACTTATGAATGCGGTTGAAGGCGACGCAGAAACTGAAATCTGATTACTCCCATATTATATTTGCTAGGGTCCTTGTTGAACAACCTTAATGCCATGACCAGCAAGGGCACCTTATCTCATCCCTTTTTATCTATTCAAAAGAAAAGAGCTTTTATAATTAACATAGCTTTAGGAATGGATGTGGTATATCGTGTAACCATTGTTTATATGCTTTTTTTGACAAAATTGTATATATGCTAAATGAAGTTAGATACAGATACTTCTTAATGCATAATGAGTTAGGGACTGAATTGTATTTTTTAGATGTTGATAATAATATTACATATTACATTTATCTAAAAAAAAATTGTCTGTATAAGTTGGTTTGTGTCAAATTTGATTATTCAAATGAGGAATTTTGCAAATATATTTAGTTAAAGCAATTCAAATACATGCATTTTGAATTATCTAAAATTTTATGAATTATTATGCTTTAATTTTTAAATAAATTATACATGACCAAGTTGATTTGAAGTTTCCAAATGTTTTTGGTATGATAGTCCAGTTTCATTCATAACATAAATAGATAGGGACCACTACATTTTTCTCAAAATTACCAACTTTCCTTGGTTCTGTTTGTTTCAAGGACTTCATTCTTTGATACCAGCCTTATCAATGAGCTTAACTCCTAGTTTCCATAGGTATGCTACTTTGATCAAGGACGTCAAAACTATCCTCTAGCAGAATTGGATTGCTCGAATTTCTTAGTCTTAGAAAAGGTAACAAGTGTGCCAAACTACATGGCCAAGTTGGGAGCTTTTTTTTGGCTGATTTTTTGTGGAACATTCTTCCCAAAAATTTAGTTTCATTTGTTTTCTCCTTTTGTTTATCTCTTGGGTTTTAGCCATGTACCCAAAAAACATGATTTATACAATGTATTTTTGACAGAGATTTATACAGTGTATAATCGTTTACATTTTGATATGAACATAATTAATACTCTTAATCATAATCATTTTTTAAAATAATTTATTGAAATGTAGTTATTGATTTATTCGTAGTCAAGAGGGTAATGGTGCAGACATTTTATGATAGATATAAAATGATATTTTTATTGTAATATTAATGATTTTGAATAAAAATAATGACGGTAATAACAATTGACTTTTTAAGTAATAGTTTCTTAGTTTAGAATGCTTAAAGAGTGTCCGGAAGCATTCGTTAATAAATGCACTTGAAGCACTAATTAAGAATTTAATGTCGTAATTCGTTAATAAATGTCTTTTGCAATGTAATTTTTTTTCCTTCACTCAATATTTTTTTATGGTTTATCTTTCTATGATGTAAGAGCAGGCATTATTTACTTTAGGATCCTAAAATTAAAAAGTAAGCATTAATTTAAAGCCTGGATTGCTGTTCAAGAGATAACATTGGATTTGGGGCTTGAATCCAATCATGTTGGAGTCTTGGAGAGATCTTGATCAAGTAGTCAATAACCCATAAAAAAATTAGCAAACATCTAGAAGCAACAGATGAAGAGATATCACGTCATATATTTACTCAGTCTCATTTTAATAATCGTTTTAGAGTTCTTGTCAAAATAAATAAATAATCGTTTTAGAGTTGTGTACAGTTTTTAAGAAAATGATTAGTTGAGTTGCTTTTAATTATAAAATTAGTACTCCCTTCGTCCCAAATTATATGTCACTTTAGGAAGGAAGATAAATTGTCCCAAATTATATGTCGTTTTACAAAACCAATGAAACAGATATCTTTCCACCTTCATGTCAAATTTCTTAGGCAACGACCTGATGATTTTTCTAACCAGCTTCTCCTCTGACATCTTTTCTTCCAAGGCACCGGATGTATTTCATGGATGGACTCGTCATCTTTCATCCTGAGATTCTTTAATTTGTCTTTCCAATACCATTTATTAAGGATAATTTTATAAAAACTACTTATAATAGCTCTTTCTCATACAAAATTAATTACATTTTTTGATGCTGGTGAAATGGTCAAAATGTCATATAATTTAGGACAAAGGGAGTATAATTTATTAAAACACTCTTGTTAATTGTAGTTGGTAGAATAATTATGTGGAATTCAATAAATAAGAATATATTAATGAAAAATAATAATAAATATTACAATTATATTCTAAAGTGACAATTATTTCAAGACATTTTGTAAAAAATGAAATAAAAATATTTCAAGACATAAAAAAATGTTAAGGTGACAATTAAAATGAGACGAATGAAGTATAAGTCAATGTAAAACTATTTCTAGCATTGATGGACTATATCATTCCTTAATTCTTAAAATGAAGGGCCACGTCATTAGAAATTGCTCTTTAAGCGTAATACTTGGCATCTCTATATACACCACATGCATCATTAAAAATTAGATTTATGAAATAAACGATGTTATATGTGATCTATAATATATATCACATGTATCATTTATTTAATAAATGTAAAAAATAGATTTTTGCTTGTAATAATAACCAAAGAGTGTGCCTTATAAAACTCACTAATGGTAAGTGATTGAATATATCCACCCACTTAATTAACTCACTTAAAGTATCTAAAGTATTTATTTTTCTATGATGTGTGATAAATCTAATTGGCAGCATTTAAAGTATTCTGGTCATTTTTATCAAACATCGAGTTTTTCTAACGATTTATCCTTAATTGAAGTCCTAACGAATTTGATAAACATTTTTCTTTTTGCTTATATTTAAAGGACAATAATGTGGTAAGTATGTCAAACAGGGAGAAAATCTAATTAGGAGTGATTACGTGGTTTGAGAAGTAACATAAGGGTCGTTTGGGAGTCTAAAATATCGGAAAATCATCACATTGTATTTTGAGCAACCACACAAATGACGTAGATACTATCATACAAATATTCATCCAAAACCTTAAGCTAGCTTCTTTTTCCACCTTCATGATTCTCAAAACCACTATTGTTCAAATAGATAAATCTGGACAAAGAAATATACCATTTTGCTCGAATTTACCAAGCTGGATGGAGAAAAAGGGTAGAAATATCCTTCAAAACCTTAAAACATTAAGTACATGAGTTCTTTCAATATTTATTTTTTATTCAGTATGCGTTTGACACTCACTTAATAAAGAGATCATAAGTTCAACTCTTCCACTTACATTAATAGTTAAAAAAAATTAAGAAGTTTAATTTTTTAAACATACATGACAGCATTATTACTATCGTATCATTTGCTTACTTATTCAGTGGTTATCCCAGAGATTGGTCAAGAGAAAATGACGCTTAACGTAGAACACTAAAGAAAGCAACCTGGAAAGCCTTTCTTTATGCATCTTCTGTTCATAACCCTTTGCCAATATGTAAGATCCATGACTATAGATAAGGATCTCGAATATTCAACCTTACGTCGTTTTTTGTTAGTTCCAAAAGGTATCATTAATTCTCTTCATTATTCATGCATCCACATCCCACACAAGCAACCATACACATTTTTAATTTATCAGTTGAGTCATCCAACCTCTTCATCATACATATATTGTAATCAACAAATTACATATTAACTTTGTCAAATAAAATATTTAAATATGATTTTAGTATTGCAAATATAGTACTATAAAAAAAATTTGATATATTTTCGAAAACTATAAACATATTTAAATCAAAATAAGATTACACATTAATTAATACCTCTTTTGTACCAAAATAAAATAGAATTGTAGATTAGCATTTATTATATCATGTGCTTGTAAACTCTCATTGATAGGTATAGAGACTTATTTGCTCAAAAAAAAAAAAGGTATTTGTCATGAAAATAAGTAAATCAAAGACGGTAACAGAGAGAAGGTGAAGAAGAGAAAATAGGGAGAAATATTTTTATTCATGATGTACTTCTGAATGCTACAATGAGCTCTATTTATAAGAAAATAAAGTAGCTTGTGAACAAAGCCCAATAACCTATTGGTATGTCCCATTAACCAATATGTTATTTGGACATCCACTATTAATATTTATAACACTCCCCCTTGGATGTCCATTGAGGATATGCCTCATTAAAACCTTACTAGAGAAAAACCCAGTGGAAAAAAATCTAGTGAAGGAAAAATGGTATAATATCTCTTTTGTGTGTGGTAATCTGCCTCGTTAAAAACCTTACTAGGTTAACCTAGTGGGATAAAACCATGGTTAATGGAAAAAGGGTGCATAACACATTTATGTCTCCCCCTCATAAATACAACCATATGTGAAATGAAGAAAGTCAAATAATATTTGTTCTAGTTACTCCAAAGTTTTACTTGCAGAGACTTTGTTGAAAGAACTAGTTTATCTTCGTAGTTTTCTTCAAATTAGCAGTACTTAAGAAGTTTTTTCATATTGAGTTGTTGCAAGAACCCCTTTAAGAAATCCACAATTTTCTTGTATTTATAAAATTATCATCCTTAATAAAAGAACATTCAACACTTTCTTGATTCGGTTGTTTCTTTAAGATATAAAACACCTGCTTGACTTTGTTTCGATGCATGTATTTACTAATAGTGACAAAAATAAAATACTATAATACATATAATTAACAAAATCCATTAATGTGTCCTCGTTTAAACTAAGATATGGTACTTCGGGACCAATTCAGGTTGTTTATCATTTACATTATCTATACTAACATCAAGTGACATCACAATCATTCTAGTATAAAATTAAATCAAATAGATTTGTCCAAATCAAATTATTTTAATCCATTTTCTATATAAGTTTCTTGATGCACAAAATCTCATTTAAATAATAAATTTGCAAATTCAGACCAACTTTGTGCATGCACCATATTTAATTTAAAATCTTTCTATAATCAATATTTTAGAATCTCTTCAGGAGTTCTAATAATATTTATACCCTTCATCATAAAATTGATTATAACAAATTCATTTTCAAATCTTTAAAATGCACATATGATGTAATTTCTTCAATATGTCATAAAAATTAACTCCTTCAGAGAGTTTCATATACTTATCACTTTCACTTGAGTCATACAAATATATTGAAACATATCTTTATAAAAATTGAGTCTTTCATGTGCTACTAAACTTAACCAAACAATAAAAAGCTCTTGAATTCACTTCAGGTGAATATGTCTTTTGAAAATAAAATGTAGACATTTACCATTCACTTCCGGTGAATATATCAAACTCTACATGTATGTATTTTATCAATGCAATTCTCTTTCGCGTGAAAAGTCACATATATCTAAATAAATTCACAGCTTCAAATGTGCGGATTACAAGTCCAAAAAGTTTAGCTTTGCCAAGCGAGTTTGATTTCGTTGGAATTGTCTCTTTCCATTTGTAGATGTTTTCTTTATCTATAATCTTTTATAGATTTTCAATTCATGATCCTCATTATCACTAATCACATTTAGCGCTATAGAAAAACATCGTCAACGTTGACTTTCATTTTGGTTCCATCTCATTCCATTCATGACATAATTTATCGAGATCTCTTTCTTTTTCGTAAATTTTAGGTACCTGGTCAATTCTTCTGGAACTTAAAAATTAATTATGTCATGTGAGATTGTTCTGTCAACAAATTTGACAAAGAGTTTATTTTCTGAACTTTTCAAAAAGCATTTGATAGGTATCATTTGTCAATTGAAATTTGAACAACTGTTAGCATATGCTCATATAAAAAAATGGACTTGAAGATCCAATCTTTAGACGTCTAAAGTTAATTGTATAACTGATACTTATGTGATCATACCTTATAAACTCTATTTTGGTTATGATAACATGTCCCACAAACTTTATTTTGGGAATCAAGAATTTTGTATTTTGACATATTGATTCGCATCAAGCTAACACATTAATTTATGCAAGTGCTCCCCTTAATTTATCACTGGTTTAAGATTAACAACCTAATAGTTCTCATCTTAGTGAATTTTTGGATGTGTTGTGATATCACAATTGCTCTAAAATAATGCACTAAGATAAATCTTGAAAGAATATTGAGAAAATATATTTTATATGAATCTTCATCTATTACTAATGAGCCAACTTGTTTACAGCCTAATAGGCTGGTTATCAATTGATGAATTAGTTTTCTCAATATTAGGGGGAGAGAATAAGCTGCTGAAAATATGAACCTGGAGTTCAAGGAAATACTATTGTCTCATCTTGATCCTCAAGATATAACTCATTTTCAAAGTTAAGCAAATAAAGTAGCAGCCGTTAATGCTCCAAACAAAATAGATGTCCCTGTCGGATAATATAATATTGCAAATGAATCCCAACCGCGCATGAAGCGTGGTAGACCAATTGGTTTGGTTCAAAATATCAAAATCCTTAAACAAGAAAAGGATCTAAAAGGACAGATAACCCAAATGAAGATGTGTAAACTCTAAAAGAGTCGTATGACATAATTAATTTTTAAAGAACCGTATATGAATTCATAAGAACAATTAAACATGCACATAGATACCATGAATATCAAAATCGAATGCCAGACGAAAACAAAGAAACAATTTATGATTCTATGCAATCACGTTAAATAGCAAAAAAAAACTATGAATCATATTAATACCTTATTTTCTCGGTTGATCAGAGCGTGCTGATAACGTGTTATAAAAATAAGTAAACAGAGACAGTAACAGAGAGAAGGTGAAGAAGAGAAAATAGGGAGAAATATTCTTATTCATGATGTACTTCTAAATGTTACAATGAACTCTATTTATAGGGAAATAGAGTAGCTTGTGAACAAAGCTCAATAACCTATTGGTATGGCCTATTAACCAATTTGCTATTTGGACATCCACTATTAATATTTATAACAGTATTATTATTATTATTATTATTATTGTTGTTGTTGTTGTTGTTGTTGTTGATCTTAAGTAACTTAACAGTTAACAACAAAAAAAAATTGATTTCCAAATTTTAATACATACACTATTGATCAATATATTAAGTATTCTGTCATTGTGAGTTTTGCTCAGTTGGCAGTGACAATGCATAATATATGCAAGGTCTGAGGTTCAACTCTCGGACGCCACAACAACAACAACCAAGCCTTATCCCACTAAATGGGGTCGGCTACATGAATCAAATGACGCCATAGTGTTCTATCATAAACCAAATTTGGATCCAACTCATTGACCTCTAAATCCTTTCTAATGGTTTCTCTCATAGTTTTCCTCTACCTTTTTGAACTTGACTCTCCTCCATTTGATCTACTCTTCAAAATATATTAAGTATTCTTGTCCATCATCAAATATAAAAGAATCGTCTCATTAAATAAAATATAAAAAAATCAGAAAACCGGCTTGATGGACATTGTGTATGAAGATAATATTGTATTTTGCTTAATTTTTTTTATCTCATAGTCTCAAGTGGTTGAAAAGGGATTGGTGTGGGACCTACGTATTATTTTTCCCTTCTAGTTTAATTAGAGTTTTGGTCTTTAATTTTCACTCACTCATAAAATTGATTCCCCTATTTAAAAATCATTCAATTTGATCCGTTTATATTTTTAACTTGAAAATGGTGATTATATCATATTAAAATTAAAGTTTCTAAAGGATTTTCTAGTCATTTCAAAATATGTCACATTATTATTTTTGAGTCAAAAGATATGAAAAAGAGATAAAAAAAAAAAAATGTCTGATTTTAAAATGAAAAGACCAATTTCGTGAGTAAGTGAAGATAAAGGATCAAAATTATGTAATTAAGCCTATATTTTACTGGCTTAGTATACGAAACAATCCTTACTTTCCTGGACTCTTTTTCTCTAATTTGGCCATATTCGACTTTAACTTTTTAATATACATTTTTAATTATTTACATATACTACTTCTTCATGATGTTTCTTTGCAGACTAATCTTTCAGATCAGTGGCAGTGGCAACATGAGGGGGTATTTAGTTCGTGGCGTTTGCCAATTATTGCCTTTGAAAGTCTCAATTTTTGCGTGGAGATTCTTCGTGACAGATTGCCAACAAAATCAAATTTGGTGATTCGCGACATCATTTCTTCAGAAAGTCGTTTTTGTGTCTTCGGATGTGGTCAGGTTGAGTTTTCTTAGCACTTGTTTCTCACTTGCAACACCTTTGGCTCTCCTTGGCAGTTAATGCGGTCATTGATTGGTTTCTCGGGTGCAGATACTCAGGTTCTTTCAGATTACTTCAGTCAATTTATTAATTCAATATGTGGTTTGAAAGCTTGACGCTCGTTCTTGCATCTTATTTGACCCCTTTGTGTGTGGGTGGTGTGGAATGAACGTAATAATAGATTATTTAAGAATTTAGAATGTTCCATGCCACAATTGTTGGATAAAGTTAAGTTTTAGTCCTTTTGGTGGCTGAAAGCAAAGAATGCCAATTTTGTTAATGGCTTTCAGTGGTGGTGGTCGACCTCGTTTGCATGTTTGGGCATAGGCTAATTTATTTTGAAACTTTTGACTGACTGTTTGTAAATTTTAATGGTTTTCTTGATACACTATTAATATATTTCATTTTTGCTTATTAAAAAAAATTATTTACACTTAAAAATAAAACAGTTGTATATAACCAAAAAATATTTCAGCTAATTTTCTTAAACCAAAAAAAAAAAAAATTCCAAGGCCATGAAATAAAAATAATTTCCTTTAAAATACAAAGGTTTCTGTCTCTAATGATTGTCTCTAACTGAAATAAATAAGTTCATAGCTATATCAAGACCTTTTATCGTTAACAACCCTCTTTAAGTTGAACTTTACCACCTCAAAAAATATACTGCAAATTTTGTCTCCCATAGTTAGTTAAGTAATTTAAAATATAATAAAATGCATTTTCAAACCGTACTACATTGTAAAAAATTTCAACTAGATACATAAACTTGTTGAGTTACGTGAGGAGTTTTCGAAGGTCATGCACATTTGGTTCATAGCAACGAGATGAGAGATACACCACAATTTAATCCAAAACTCTAAAACATTGAGTTTATGGATCCTCTCTCACTTATAAAATAGTCAACCTTTACTTTTTAAAATAATAAGATACTTTTAACTCACATTTGCCACAAAACAATTTATCCTTCAAGTTTGAGTCCATCAATTTATCATGCTCACCCCTCAAACAGAAGCTTTTCATTCGCAACACTTACTTGAATCATTGTTGCCACTACTCAACAAAACTCATTGTTTGAACACCTTGTCAGAAAGATTTTGACACAAGGAGTTGATCGAACCCTTTTTGAACCACAACTTTGATACCATTGTTGGGGCACACTTTAATCCAAAACCTTAAAACATTGAGTTTATAGATCCTCTCACTTATAAAATGTTCAACCTCCACTTTTCTAAACAACATGAGACTTCTAACTCACGTTTGTCACACGACAAAACTTTTGTTAACTAAATTTTCCCTAGTATCAAGTTTATTTTACTATATTTCTTTTTTTTAGAGGTTTTACTATAGTACTTTTATGTATTAAGTTGTTTCAATAAAAACAAACAAACTAGATAATTTGAAATAGCGGGCAAAAGGGAGATTCAAAGTGTTTTATTTCTTCTTTTTCTTTTTCTTTTTTTGGATAAAGTGTTTTGTTTCTAAAAAGGATAGGAAGAAAGAAGATAGGATTGGGAAATACCGAGAAAAAGTCACAAACAACATAGCCAAAAACACAGAAAAAGCAGCAAAGAGACCATATGCGTGATTATGCTAATTTTTTGCTTTAGCAAAATAAAAAATGTGATTATGCTAATTACTTAATTTTCCATTTCTCTTTTGAATACACTAATCGGCGCCGTTTACTTAGCGTGACTCGAGGTCCATATATTAGGCATAATAACCCTCCAAATGGCGCCATTTACGCCTCTTCTTTTCATGTCAATGTTGACAAAAAATAGAATCAAAGAAATAAAAAACCAATGAGGAATAATATTGGCAACTTTGCACTTTTGGTTTAGGGGATTGTGTCCAATGTCCCCTCAAACAGGTTTTAGGGATTAACATTTTAGCCATGATGGAGCATAAGCTAAATCACATGAGAAACATAATGAGAGGATTAAGTCATGTGTGTTTCGAAATTTTGATGCTATATGGTCCTACATTTTCATGTGGTTTCATCATTTTAAAGATATATGTGTGTTAATGAAATATTGTTTTATTCATTTGGTATTGGCTTGTGGTATTCCAATTTTACCTTTTATGTGTATACATTTTTTTTTTTAGACTTTATACATATATAAAATCTATGTGAGTTGATTCTTGAACTCATCAAAATTAAAGTATGCCTCAAAATTCAAAGAGCATCGAATATTATCCACCAACACGATTTCTTTTTGTAAAAGTTAAACTCATTATTGCAAGATATATGTCACTCCTTGCCGACCATTTAATATTAATTTATTGCACTATGACACATAAATAACATAAATGAGAGGTACCTCTCACGTACTAATATGTATTTTCTTTACGCATTGTACTAATATAAGAAAAGAAGTGTTAAATTTACATCAAATTCGACAATAATTTACATTATCTTTCTATTATGTTCATATATTAAGATAGTGAAATTATTTATCTTTTAATTTTCTTCGTTTAATTATGGACTTGTCCAAACCTGAGTCTTTCGCCTCTTCAAAAACACTTAAATTGAGATGAATGACATGAAAAAACTAAATATGTCATAGCTAAAGTTTGAAGGAAAAAAAATTAATAGTGTTAATTAGAGATGTATTAAAAAAAGATTTTTTTTTTTGGTAATTTATAACAGGACTTTTTTGTACTAAAGTAACTTATATTTAGAGAAATATGTACTAACATTATAACAGGTCAGTACTCCCAGTTGAGCAAAATAAAAATAGATTATTTTCTTCTCTTTTGCCTCCATTATCCAAAAGGAATAAAATAACATAGAAAAGGCAAATAGTATAAGTTCCAAAACAAAATTATTCAACTATGAAGGTTTGGTCATCATAACTATAACTATTCACCAAACTACAATAAACCAAAAACAAAATTGGTGACTATAAGGATTTGTTGGAAAACGGTTTCAAACTTTCTTTGATTTGTAGTGCATGTCTCAATAAGATTCACAACTTACTTGCCATTTAAAATCCCCATGCAAGGACATTACTTTAATATTTGTAGAAAAAATGTCACAATTGAATTGTTAACCAAGGAAGAAAAGACTTAGACTAAAACATTATGCAAGTTTTTAATATTGTTTCCCTTGAAAAGCCTTGATCCACGCCAAGTGATTTTTTTTTTCTTTTTCCCTTTGCTTGTATTATAAAAAGGGTAGCATATAACTCATTTTGCTTCATCCAAGAAGTCATAAAGCCAAAAGCAGTTTGGTGTTGATTCTGCAAAAGTGTCACACAAGACAACCAGTGAGCGTAATGAGAACTTCCTTGCTTTTTTTGTTACTTCTTACATGCTTGCTGGTTGTTGAAAATGTCCAATGCAAACCAAACTATAGAGAAGCTTTGGCTAAATCCTTATTGTTTTTTCAAGGCCAGAGGTCAGGAAGACTCCCTCCTGACCAACAAATCAAATGGAGATCCAATTCTGGCATGTCCGATGGTCGCCTTGCCAATGTAATATACTCCATTTTCCTTTTTTTGTTAAGATTCCCACATTTGATATGATATAGTCTAAACATATGTTTATAAGTAAGGGTGGTCTTCACCATACAAACTGATTTTATATAGGTTGAGTTAGACTCAACCCAACTTCTAAGTTTTTCATTTTCTTTTTTATATGCTTATTATTCAAATGCTGAGTTTCATTGCTTTTGTGGGGGTTAAGATTGCATACATCTACCCTCTTAAGACTCCACCTGATGACAATGTTTTAGGAATCGGATTGAACCAGCCGGTTCAGTTGGTTGCACCACCCAATTCACCGGTTTGTTTGATCTCGATTTCAAAGAAACGACCAGTCTATCTCAATTGCACTTGGTTCAACCGGTTTTTTTGTCATTCGATCCAGCTTTAAAACATTGTCCGATGGGGGCTGACCCATTAAACATTGTCTTATATTTTCTATATTTGGTTTATCATTGAAATATATTGCAAAAGTTTTATTTTTTGGAGCCAACACAATATGTTTCAAAATTTTCAATGTTAAACAAAACATACCATGTAATGTACCTTGCTGAATCTGTTACAATTCTAATTCAGGTTTCAAGATAGAGTATCTTTTTGTTGACTTGTAGATACTTTACTATGATGCCTAGTTTCTTGAGTCATTTTCTTTTGGTTGTTGAGATATTTAGCTAGTCTTTGTTTTTTAATCACTATTGAATAGTTAAAAACCAAATATTTCCTTATTTTAACTTTTGGTTGATGCATGGTTTTTAATAGTTCTACATTGACTTATATTATATTAAGGGAAGAATTAATGCTTTATTCTTTTGAAACGATTCTATTCTGTACATTGCTAAAAGATTCCAATTGTATAGAACAGAATAAAGACAAAAGTCAAATAAAAAAGTTAGAGTTATGGTTTTTTTCTTTTGTCAATATTAGGAAAATTACAAAGTTCATATTCCTTCACCAAAACCCTATGAATACATTGAACTTACTCTGTTTCAGTTTTTTAAGTTTCCAATCCTTGAACAAAAAATAAATTTCCCAGTTTTTTTTTTATTAAATAAAAAACTTTATGATAAATATGGAAATTTGCCTAGCTTCAAATCAGACCAAAAAAAAAATCAATAATTTTGTTACATCATATTGAAAAAAAGTGTAACCGAAAAAATATCATAAAAATAATAAAATAAATATACAATTGTTAGTCCTATTTGGATAAACAACTTGATTAGACATTTATAGCATAAACGATTATTGTTTAAGTGATTATGTATGAACGATATCTATAACAAAAACTAAAATAAAGTCAAACTTATTTTTGTACAAGTTATTTTCATAAGCTATTCTATGGAGCTTACGGAAAGAAGCTAAAAACAGCTCATGGACATGTCATGAGCTGTTTCCGTAAGCTCTCTCAAACAAAATTACATGTGATTATGCTAATAGATAAGTTCAAATAAGTAAATTGAAACAAGACATTCTATAGTTTCGCTTGCATTATCCAATGGAACAACAAAGTGCTAACACATACACAAACATTGTTTTGCAGGTTGATTTAACAGGAGGCTATTATGATGCAGGAGACAATGTAAAATTCAATTTTCCAATGGCATTTACAACAACAATGCTGTCATGGAGCACAATTGAATATGGAAAGAGAATGGGACCACAAATGAAAGAAGCAAGAGCTGCTATTCGCCACGCGACAGACTATCTCCTCAAATGTGCAACATCAACACCTGGAAGACTCTATGTTGGTGTTGGAGATCCAAATGTTGATCACAAATGTTGGGAAAGACCAGAAGATATGGACACTGTTAGAACTGTTTATTATGTATCTTCAAAGAAACCCGGTTCTGATGTTGCTGCTGAAACTGCTGCTGCACTTGCTGCGGCGTCTATTGTTTTTAGAAAAGTTGATCCAACTTATTCTAAGCTTTTGTTGAGGACTTCACAGAAGGTTTATCAGTTTGCTTTGCAGTATCAAGGTTCATACAGTGATTCACTTGGTTCTGCTGTTTGTCCATTTTATTGCTCATATTCTGGATTCAAGGTAAAATTTATTTTCTAGTGAGTTTTAACCTAGAGTATCTCCAATGCTCGGGTTTTTACTCGGTTCTTATAGTTAAATATCTAGTTTTCGTGAGTACCACTATTACTATAGGGGTCTGCTGACAATTTAGGCAAGAATTTTGGTTGTTAAGTTTGAGATCGGACATCTCAGATCACACATTCACAAAATCAATTTTAAACAGACGGTCAAAATCACTGTGTGACGCAGTTTTTGGAGGCAACCTATTTCTTACTATTAGAGAGAGTTGATGTGATTCTACTTGGTTATTATATTTAAATAGTGTTGTTCTAATAGGAATTATTTATCTTCAGGATGAACTACTGTGGGGAGCTGCATGGCTTTTTAGAGCAACAAATGCTGTTAAATACTACAATTTGGTTAAGTCTTTGGGAGCTGATGATCAACCTGATATCTTCAGCTGGGATAACAAATATGCTGGTGCACATGTCCTTCTCTCAAGGGTAAGTTGGATTTCATTGAAAAATGTAAATAACCAATTTGTTTGTCTAAACTTTGCTGATTCATTAGTTTTCTATTGTTGTTTTTAATTCTAATTGCAGAGAGCATTGCTGAATGGTGATAAGAACTTTGATCAATATAGGCAAGAAGCTGATAATTTCATGTGCAAGATCTTGCCCAATTCACCCTCTTCAACTACACAGTATACACAAGGTAAAAGCAACATGACAATATCAGTATTTTTACTTTCAAAGAAGTAATATTGTTTTTCATAATTCGAAAAACGGTACCATCAACTGTTATAGTATTCTAAATGATTCCAACAATAGAGAATGACTTCATGAAAATGTAAAATGACATAAATTTCAAATCAATAGGGCTTAGAGGTATTATAGAGGGTGTTATATCATGTATTGCTTGAATTAATGTGCAGGGGGACTCATGTTCAAGTTACCTGCAAGCAATCTTCAGTATGTGACATCTATAACATTCTTACTTACAACCTATTCCAAGTATATGGCGGCTACAAAGCACACATTTAACTGTGGCGGCGTCTTTGTCACTCCAAATACTTTAAGAACTGTTGCGAAAAGACAGGCAAGTCTTATTATTATTTTAACAAAAAAGTTGTAACAATCTCTTCTCCTCTTTGTTGATAAAATTTGTTGTAAAATTTCAGGTAGACTATATATTAGGTGAAAATCCACTTAGAATGTCCTATATGGTAGGTTATGGTCCATATTTTCCCAAGAGAATTCACCACAGAGGATCTTCATTGCCTTCACTATCAGTTCATCCACAGACAATAGGATGTGATGGAGGTTTCAATCCGTTTTTCCATTCAATGAGTCAGAACCCTAATATATTGGTTGGAGCCATAGTTGGAGGTCCAAACCAGAACGATGGATTTCCGGATGATCGCGGTGATTATAGTCATTCAGAACCAGCAACTTACATCAATGGTGGGATTGTTGGACCTTTAGCGTACTTTGCCGGTAACAATTAATGTTAGATTTGACTTTGATAGCAAGGTTAAAAACAGAACATTGCTATCAAAGTGTAGATATTGTCTCATCTCTACCCAGCAAAGGGATGTCTACCAAATCAAAAACAGATGGTGGTAGACTATGAAGGGAGCAGTGTTCTTTTTCAGTCTTTGATACAAAAAATATATAGCTTTTAGTAATCTTAAATGTAATCCAACATCTTTCCTATGTTTTACACTACATGGTGTATCATAGCACCCAAAAAACTTATGCAATCACTTATTAAAATGAAACAGCTTCATCCATCTTTGCATTCTTCTTTTTTCTTTTTCTTTGTTTATCTTTTTTCACAGTAATATCATAAAGGCCAAATTCATATCCTCTAAAATACATGATGCATTAATGCGAGCCACGGTAGCTCGATAGGTGACTTAAGAGACATTGAAGAAGTTTTAAAAATGACATCCAGAGTTCAAGCCCTGGAACCCTGGAAACTAACATAACTATAACTATTAACCGCCAATGTTGAATAAAGTCAATCTTAAATGTAGTGTAGAAAGTAGATAACCATTAATGATCAAGAAATGAAATTTTATACAAGCATAACCATAACAAATCATGGACTTAAGATAAGTCGCTGTACTAGATTCCACATCAACAATTAACAGAAAAAGTCAATCTAATTCTAATGGCTTTTGGTGCTTCGGCTTTTCTTTTTCAACAGTCAATCTGTTCACACTTTTTTTCACCAGTAACAAAGTGTTCTTTGTCTAATCTAGTTTCCACAAAGCAAAGTCTTTGGTTTCTTAATAAAAAATAAAAGGGCTATATTTTAGATAGCAACAAAGCTAATTCCTCATCAGATACCTTGACTTCGACGTATGATCCTAATGATGCAGCAAGTCTTGCAGCTAATTGATGTTTGCACTGAAAAAACACACACACGCACACAATGCACATTGATTGTATACTTCAGCACAAGAATGATACTAAGAATGTTTATAATGAATTGAATATGAAGAAAATAAAAGACAACAAGGAAGTTTATATGGCCTTACACAGAGTTGCTCCCCTCTGTTGACAACATCATAGAAGAAAGAATAACAGGCACAAAAGTTTTCAGCAAAACACAGATACTGGTCTTTTTTCCTGGATTCTCCAGTAACCTAAACAAATGGAGAATATGCACATCACAATTTGAATCAAGGGCATGAATGATTCCTTACATTGCCATGAAAATTTGCAAAGCCAACAATATTAATATCTTTTAGCCAATTATTAGCAGATACACGAACACAACATTGACACGTAAACGCCGATACAAACTTGAGAAGATGAAAGTGATTAGTGTATGTTTGGTTTCAATTTTGGAGGAGTCAAAATTGTTTCTAAAGGTGTAAAATTGATTTTGACATGTTTGATGTTCTCAAGTAGAATTGATTTTGCTTTCAAAAATGATTCTAACTTGAAGCTACAATTTGGAGCTTTTACCTATATAATTGATTTTCAGCCTCTAATTTATTGTTCAACTCACTTTCATCAGAATCAATTTTATACAATTAATCCATTCAAAATCATTTTTTGTCACGCAAAACCAAACATACAATAAATGTAACCACACATGTCGGTGTCTGACACCGATAGGTGTTGGACATTGGACATGCCTTCAATCTAACGTAATGCTGCTACATTTTGGCAAGTATTTAAAAAAATGTGTGTACAAGTAAAAATCATATACATAATCTTTAACCAAGTTTTAAATTATTCAATTGATATGGACCTGAAATCTATTGAATGAAGAAGACAATAAACAAACAAACAAAAACAAAGGTAAATGCAAAGAAAGAGTGGTGCAAAAGAAAAAACCTGAAAGATAAACCTTCCACTAGGATCACCAGAAATCTTCTTAACACCTCTTTGATCCACTATTCTAGTAGCTCCCTCAAAATTCTTACCAAATAAGAAATGTAATCTAGTAAAAAAAAAGAAAAAAAAAACCAACAAAACATAAAATT
>Ga0315914_1002349_pt1 | contig 28996 bp, 14 predicted proteins | sample MpolenodulesMG_FD_203920 | JGI IMG/M metagenome (GOLD analysis project Ga0315914, IMG submission 203920) | Medicago polymorpha root nodule microbial communities from Los Angeles, California, United States - elongated nodules | ecosystem: Host-associated > Plants > Roots > Nodule | place: USA...
ACCAATCCACATAGATCACAACATTCAACAAATTTCACCAATGCACAAATTCATCAAGTCACATATTCAATTATGACACAATTCATCAACCAATCAATTCCAAATGTCACAAGTATGTATTCATCAAACACACTTATCATCAAACAATCATCATTCACATGTAAACAATTAAGACTCATGCTAATTATGCTATGCGCCTATTCCCGATACATATATGCATGTGGTACCAAATCACCTCAAGGTCGTCACCTTATGATGCAACAAAAACATCATATGTAAGATTTCACGCCCGTCTTACATTTTCGCCGAAGTAAAAGAGCACACCCCTTTTACAACATCAACAACTCAACATGACTATGATGCATGGACATACAAGCAAAGACTTGATAATACAAAATCACCTCATATATATTCAACAACAATATAAAGGATAACCTCCATTTATATTGATCAACTTCAACAACAATTGCATTATTAAGTATTTACGTCCACACAATCAATCAAGTCATAATTCAATAAAGAGTCATCACCACATCATCATCATTCATTTAGAATATATGCAATCACCAACAAAATCACCATCACTTAACACATATGCATTCACCAACAATATCACAATCAATTAAAATATATGTATTCACCAACAATATCATAATCAATCAACATAAATGTATTCACCAACCATATCACAATCAATCAACATATATGTATTCACCAACAATATCACAATCAATCAACATATATGTATTCATCAACACCGACTTTATCATATAATTCAACAATATCATACTACTTCTCACAATTCAAGTGAGAAGAAAATACACCACACTATGATAAACATCATATTCAACACCTAGAAATCATTCACATATCTTCATATAATCATATAAAACTATCAACAAAAGATTTTCCAAGTATTTGGTCTTAAAGATTATTTTCGACAAAGTTCGTCTCTCGCTTTACAACTTTAAAATAATTGAGACAAATGAACCAAAACCAAGTAAATAAACTCTAGGGTCTCGACTATGTATACACTTAGATCACATATGTGTGTAGTTGAATATACATGTGCGTTTCACCGGCCGACTGCGACAAAATCATCAAAATCACAAAGTTACGACAAGTTCGTATCATTTCTTCTATATTGCAAAACCAATTCATTTTGAAAACAAAACCAAGTTAGATTTAACAAGACATAGGTTAAATACTCTTAAAATTCTTAATTATACTCCTAATACTTCTAGTTTTGAAGTTTGGAAACAAACCATAAGTTTTGGGTTGACTTAGAAATAGTTATGCGGAATTTTCATAAAATTTCACCAAGATCTCCTTGGAGTGTTTTCATCATAACTAAAAATCTAAAAATTATTTTCAAGTCAAATCAAAGCCACTGGAAAGCTAACACAACTATCTGAAACTTTCATGTTTACACCAAAGGCCAATTCAAAACAGAAACTTGTGAAAAAGACTCAAGAACGCGAAACAAGGAATGCAGTCAGAGAGCAGATCGCTTAAGCGAAGGACTTCTCGCTTAAGCGACCAACTTACAGTGACGGGTCGCTTACAGCTCACTTAAGCGACCGTGCATCAGATTTGCACAATTTTTCACCCAAAAACCCAAATTTTGATCCCCCAACATCCAAATTCGTTCTCAAGGGTTGTTTACAGGTTCATGTACTAAAAAAGGCTTTCAAAAACACATCAAACATGAAATCAAATATCATTTCAATACAATTCATCAATTCAACCCATTTTTTACAAAAACCCTTAACAACAACTCAATTCATGCCACAAATCCGTAATTATGAACACCCAAGGTATGAATCATCAACAACAACATCAATCAAACATGAATTCATCAACAATCCATCAACAACAATTCATTCTTCATCAATTTTGGGTAAAACACAAGTATGCATCTATATACATCATAAGCATGTAAATTTCAACATTAGCAACTTAATTATCATCAAATTCATATACCCAAACATTGTAGCAACATAAGAACACGAATTTCACCAATTAAATTCACAATTAATCACTTTTCACAAATAAACACTTTTGAATATGAGTAGAAAAGAGATTATACAAAGATTATGAGAGAATACTAACCCCCTTACCTTAAATCTTCACAATTCTAAGCTAGTGCTTCACTTTACCTCCAATCCCTTGAGTTTCTATCCTCTTCTTGCTCTCCAAGATCTTATCTCTTCAAAATCTTCTCTCTAACTCTTTTTCTCTCCACCTCTCTCAAAATGTTTTATGAGAATGAACAAATGATATTAGGTGACCTAATTTTCTCAAAGACTAAGGTTTAAATAGGCTCACCACTATTGGGCTTAACCCTTTATGTCTTAATGAGCTCAAAACGCTCATTAACCAATTTATAATGTTTCTACCCACTTACGGTTAAAAGTTATCGAATAGTTACCGGCTCTTAACTAATTACTACAACCGACTAGTAACTTGGTGAAAATATAATTCCCACTTAACACACTAAAAATAATTCTCACAGTAAAATTACTAATTTACCCTTGCTCACACAATAACCAAAATATCCCTAAGCACTAAAACCCACTAAAATACACACATAGGCAAATAATCACATACGAGCATAAACAAACACACATTAAATCAATTAAAAATAAATCTAACGAAAATCGGGCTGTTACAGGCCCTACGCGTTGTCATCTCAAAGTTGAACTTCCTATCTTTAGGCTTTGACCGAATGTTGTTGGGCTTTAGTCCAATAGATAGCTAGCCCAAACTTTCTAGCATTCGAAAATTACTCTCCTCACATTTCAAATTTCTTTTTCTTTTAACCTGTCGTTGGTCTAGTTGCAGTTAACTATCGTTTGACTCTATAATGACAGTTAAATGTTGTTGCATACTTTTAAATTAGTTTAAGTGATTGGGTCACTCTAAAAGTTGTTTAATGATACTGGTTCTGAAGAGTCGAACGACAACTAACTGCCGCTGATCTATGTTTAGAAAAAACCAAAATTTAAAAAGTGAGAAAAATAATTTTGGTACCATTTTTCTTGATGTCATATAGCAGTGGGATAGACTGAGGATTCCTCTCTCCATTCGACCAAAAAGTATGGTTTCCTCCCTCTAGCTTGATGCGTTGGTAATCTCACGCATCCTGTAAAATTTCTAAGAATGCCCATTTACAGTTCGGATTTCATGATCCGGACGAGTTCAGATTTCATAATGCGGACTATGCTTATGTATAATCAGCAATCATAATCTCTCCCATTTCTGCAATTTTGAATTTTGCTTTTAAAAACAACCAAATAAAGGGTCTATTCATGTCAAATAAAATCATAAAAACACAAGGATGAGAGGTCGGAAGATTAATATTGTCCTTAAAATGACTATCCATGTTACAAACATGTTTAGAATTGGTGCTAGTGTTGTCCAGATTACGTAATCCGAACTGCATTAGCACCATGAAAAAAGGGTCTAAACGATTGTATTTTGGATTTTGAGGGCGAAGTCCCGTAAGAAGTCACTTCTAAGAGAGTCTTGATAATAAAAACACAAGGATGAAAGATAAGAAGATTAATATTGTCCTTAAAATGACTATCCATGTTAGAAACATGTTCAAAATTGGTGTTGGTGTTGTTCGGATTACGTAATCCGAACTGCATTAGCACCATGAAAAAGAGGGTGTTCGGATTCTATAATCTGAAAAAAAAAATCAAATAGCGTGCTCTATTTTTTGAGATTTTCGGATTTTTTCGGATTACAAAATTCGAATTGGTGAAAAACTCACTTTTTGCACCCTATAACAAAGGAAAACACCAGTTCAAATTTTAAAATCCGAAAATCTCAAGAACATTTTTGAAAAAATAAAACGCGCGATAAATAGATGGGGTGGAAAAAGTAATATTCTTTCACTTAATGGGGCATGCTCTCGCCATTACGGACACAAACGTCATTGTGTAGTAATATATCCAGATGATTGTTTGTCTCAAACCCAACTACATGGTACTTTCATTATGGTACCGTTTTTTTCATTAAAAAATTATCGTAACGTTTCCTATAATTCAAATGTTATATATGTATCCAGTAATTAATAAGATTGTATTAAATTTTATATATTTTATAAAAAGAAATGTGACAAAATTAACCGCAGCATCCATTTGCCTCCCATTATTGCTTAACACAAAAAGTCAAAAAAGAATTCTATTCTATTTTCTATTCACTACTTAGCGTAGACTCCAATACGATCAGTATAAAAAAAAGGAAACCATGATTCCTTCTCTGTTTTATGAGTATGAGTGTAACATTGGCTAACAAAAATGTTTCAATATACCTTTAAAAAAAATGTTTCAATATAATATTGTCTTCGTCCTAAATATATGAACCTTTTAAAAAAATACGATAATTAAAAAAGTTGATTGTTAAATTAATTTTGTTAATAATTGTTTTCGTTTTACATGTTTAACCTTTAGGAGATATGATTAATTCATGTTTTCATGAAGTATTTATTATATATCGCAGAAAAACATGTAAAATAAATAGGGGTACAATGTAAAAAAGTAATTAATGCACATTAAAATTTGAAAGGTTTTTTTTTTTTTTTTTTTTTTTTTTTTTTTTATAAAAAAAGATAAAGAAAAAACTCAAAAGAGTCTTAAAATTAAATATGAAGGTAGTATATTTTATATTTTGTTCTAATTATAATTTTAAAATAAAATTATATTTTAGTATGCATTTTTTTTGTGTAGTGGGGTTTGAATCCCAGACCTTACATATATTATGCATTGTCCATACTAACTGAGCTAAGCTCACGAGAACTATATTTTAGTATGCATTATTGATAATGTTTTTTTTAACGAAATTAATGATAATGGGTAAATAAAAAAAAGCCTGTAAAGCTAATACTGATAATTTTGCAAGGTTATTACATTCTTTTAAATGTTTACAAACTTTTTTCTATTTTTTCTTAAATAATCTAAAGTAATCCTTTAATATTAAATGTATGGAGTAATTGATTAACGCGAAGAATTTTTTATTAACGGTGTTACCCGTTACTGAAAATTGCTACCCGATAATCAACTACTCTATAAGGCAAGATATTATTTGAAAGTTGGAAGCAGGTGGAGAATAGGTGATGATGAAGATATCTCGATTCAGTATATATAACAGGTGGATTGCAAATGATGTTACTCTTATTCTACATGGTGAGGATAATTTGTAATTGTATAACTATCTTCAACTAATATTATGTAAACTCTAGTGTTGAGTTTGTGAAGAGACAAACAAATGAGGCGGTTCATAGATTAGTTAAGGCGACCACATCCTTAATTAGTTTTCAGGTCTTGGTAAATATACCAAATTATATTGAATACATTTTAAGTAATGAAGCTATTTTCCTTCAAATATATTTAGGAATATGGGTAGCATATATATATACATACGAAATATTACCAAAGAAATTAAAACAATACACACATAAAAAGGTATAAAAGAGAGATTTAAAAGGCTGTTACCAGCCATGCATCCACCTAGAAGTGAAGCTTATAAACCGACAAAATTCATGTCAAAGAAAGAGACCACGTTCCCCACACGTACTAAGCTCCTTGCCCAAATCCTTAGGAGGCACCATCATTCACGTATATGCAATACAATAGAAGAATATACTTTTTTACACCTAGTTTTAATTGTATTTCATCTTAATATTTTCTTTCCAACACTCCTTCTACCATCAAGCAAAATCAACATGAATCCTACCATTTTATATATGATCCACTCAATTGATAGATATGGTTTATAATAATATATTAGATGCATTAGTTATTCAACGAACTTAAAAAATAATATTTCTTTATAATAGTAAGATGACGAGTAGTTATTTCTAAAGTAATAAATGGAAGTATAGTTAAACATTTGAAAGCATGGAATATAGGGATATTTACTAGTTAAAAAAATAAAAAATAGATAACATTTGAATTAGAGTTGATTTAAAAAATGACAAGTAAGCCCATCATCAACTACCACATGTTACAATAACTACGTGTTTTCTTCACTTATAAAAGCACCTCTCATTTTGGGAAATCCTAAGAGTTATATCATTACTATTAAGAAAAGGAAAGAGTTTGATTAAAGATACAAACCAAAACCAAGGCCACATTTTCTTCCTTTCAAAACAATTAATCACACAAAAAGCTTTGGCCTTAATTCAAATTCTATACTCTTTCTTTCCATTCATCTTCATTCATGGAATCCTCAAATTGGGTTCTCAAACATGTATTCATTTTACTCTTTTTCTTCCTTTTTAGCCCTTCAATGTCTACTACTTTCCCTTCCTCAACTTTGGACCTTACGGTTACACACACTAAAGCCTTACACCAAAATTTTACTGCATTATCAGATTTTAGGTTGATAAATAGAAGAATTTTGAATGATTGTTCTCATATAAGTCCTTATCTTAAACTGAATATCACCTCAAATTCTAAATTGTTGGATGAGGAGTTTGTCACGGTTACCGTCACCGGCGTTTCGAAACCAAGAGATGGAGATTGGGTGGCTATGATCTCACCTTCAAATTCCAAGTAAGAATATTACATTGGTGATGAAAATGAATGTTAATTAAAACCATTGCTATAATGTTAATTAATTCCAAATTATATGAACCATAAAATTGGATTTAATTTATTATTTTAATTGAATATATGTAGTGTTAAAGCATGTCTTCTCAATGAGTTCTATTATCTACAAACTGGTGATACTGCAAAACTTCCTCTACTTTGCCATTACCCTGTCAAGGTATGTCATGCACACAATACATACTTTGAAATTTTTATATTTTTTATTTATTCTTTCTTTTTCCCTTTGAGGTTAATGATATGGGTTCTTTATTTCTTCCAAGTATATTAATTTATTAAGTAAGACATGTTTGCATAATATCCACAGCCTATAATGTCTTTCAAATTATTATTTTTTTCGTGAAAATTTTCTTTCAAATTCTTGAACAAAATAAGTAAATAAACGGGGGAAAATTAATAAAAAGGGAACAACGAGGATTCATGATATTGATGGTTTCTAGCAATAGCATGGCTCATAAATGTCGTATAAGTGTATTACTACTAACTTGTTTGGCAAATTATTAATTGGTTTGCAATCCATATTCAACCACCTTATCTTCGAGGTTAATTCCCACCACAACCTTTGGATGTTTATTGATATTTTTATATTATAATAACTCCAAGAAAATAAATGGAAAGTCATTTCCATCATTTTGTATTGTCAAGTGTTTATACTAGTTTATATTTTTACAACGTAGAAAACTATAGTTGAAATCCATATTGGAAAAAGTACTTTTTTTTTTTGGCTTAGCAAAAAAAAAAAATCTTTTTTTGGTAGTGTCGAATAGAATTATCTACGATAGGGGGATGGAGCCGATGAAAAACCTCAAAATATTAATTAAATTTGCTTAATTAGAAACTCTTTTACTATTAAGAAAAAAAACTTTATTGATTTATATTTTATTTTGTTGGTGATTAGCGTGATATGACACATCAAATTATCAACCAAGTTGTCACCTTCAATATACATAAATATTATGAAAACAATAGTTGTGTTTGCATTAATGAATTCTAATGTTTAGCCCAAAAATTTAAGCTAGGAGGGGAGGCTTCATTTAGAGGTTGATCATGTTATCAACATTTATTAAGAATTGCTCTTGTCAATATTAAACACCTAGTATTTAATTAAATGCTGAAATTATATATGCAAAAGTCAACTGCACATAATTCATTCATACTACTAAATTAGCATTTAATTGGTCATTGGTGCCACATAGCCATCCCCCAACTATATATATATATGTTCATACACGCTTGCTTTTTTTCATGTGCACCTTGTGATGGAGAGTATTGCTTATGATCAAAGGATTTAAATGTGAACGGTCTAAGTTTAATCGTATTGAGACGAAGTTTTCATTGTTGTATAATTGTAAATAATCATCGTAGAAAACCAAACATGTGGGGCACATATGGTGCACTATTAGTTCTCCCAATTTGATTGTTTTTATACACACGAGACTGAAATTAAACTTCTGACCATATATTTAAAGGGTTCTAGTTCTTTACCCACTTGAGTTAATCCATTGTTCGTTATGTTTAACTTTTTTTAAATGTCTATATTATTAGATTTGAAGCACCCTATCATTAGCTACATAACTTGCACGCACGCCTTTTGAAGCTTAAACTCTATCAACCGATTAAGATTCACGCAATATATGCATGGATTATTTATTAATTTAGTTCGTTCAATTTTAGATCACGATCAATATATTAATTTAAAAATAATTTTTTGAAAATGTAATATCAGTTGGCCAATCTCAAATCCATAGAGCAGATTAAATCAATGAATATGTGAACTGCATGTCTTTATCAATGGAGGGACTCTGTATCCCTCAATATCCACACATCTGGTTGAAATAATTGCCTCTTATTGCATAAGGAAAAGATAGTTACAAATGGTTTAGAATCAACATTATTAACATATGTATTCATCCCAACACGTCAAAATCATACATAAATGCATATTTACGTGTTCTCTTTTAATTCCTCATGTGACGAATTACGATCTCAATAGCACAACCATTTAAGCCTTAATTTTTTTTATCATATTTTTCGTATATAGATCTACTAAATATTTAATAATTAATACTATTTTTCTGCAAAACAAAAGATTATATTTTTTTTAGTATCTATATTTATATCTTTGATAATAATTAAACATTTATTTTAAATCATATATTTATTTTCATGTGTATACACAAAGAATGAGATATAGTACCTGACTACCTGTCATAATTAGGACATGGACATTAAAGCCAAAAAATATGCTCTCTTGACGTAATTGTCAAAGTTTACGTTCACGCAATATTTTATCCATATTGAGATCAAAACAATGTTTCGTGGCATTCCTATAAGATGTTTTGGTTAAGGTGGAATAAAGGTATATTCCTTTTTTTTTTTTAAAACTAAAATGAAATATAACTTAACCAAAGTGGCTCAATTCGCACAAGATGCGCCAAAAAGAATCAGCTAAAAGGAATACAATGTCAAGAGTATGTTACCAAAAGGCACATTGAAGAAAAACAAGCAAAAGAAAAAACTACTCCCTAACACCCATACATAAAAAAGGGTGCCGCCACCCGTCATTGTAACTGAAAGCAGAAGTAAGCATATTTGGTTTTAGCCATAAAAAAGACAACAACTTAACATAATCTAATAACTTTGTCATATTGTGTGCTTTGTTCTGAAAAAACATGTTATTACGTTCCTTCCAAATGACCCGGACAGAAGTATGCCAAATCAGTTGGAGATATGAATGAGCAGAACGCGGTAATCCCGCCGACTGACCAAAATGATGAAAATGATCAGCAATCGATGTAGGGGTAATAAAAGAAATATCAACCCACTGATAGATGAGATGCCACAAGCTGCCAAATAAGTTACAAAGCAAAAACAAATGAACCGCAGACTCCATGCAGCTACAACCTCCAACACACGTGGCATCAACATGCTGAAGGACCACGGAAACACATTCGGACATCCACTTTCGTCAAAGAGTTGGAAAATTCATTTTCTTCATCACATCATCCAAATACTTCAAGTCCACGGAATCGTATGCTTTTTCAAAATCTACCTTAAAGAGCAACATTTCCTTCTTAAGACGACGAACTTCATCAACCGCCTCATTGGCCACCAAAATACCATCCAAAATATTTGCCTGAGGAATTTAAATTTATAAAATGTTTTTTTTTTGGTTACAAAATTTATAAAATGTTTAATTTATGTATAAAGAGATTTTACAACTATCAAATTCTACAAAAGATTTTACACTATAAATCATTTGCAACCATGAGATAATTTAAAATGTTTTAGTATATCATAACTATTTCTAAAATCACATTTATAATTGGTTGTTATGTGTTGAGACTTGAGAGTATAAAACTTTTTATGCCGGCACTACATAAAAAATAAACTTATTTTTGAATAGAAAATGGGCTCTAATATTCCATCTTCATGAAAATGAAAAAATGCTACCAATTCTCTATCATGATATTCTCAATGCATCTTTTAATATTTGATTTTAAAAGATATTAGTATAGATTAAACTCTCATAACATAAGGGGTGCCGCAAAAAGATAAAAGAGGACACAATACAAGTGTCGCTAAAAATCTAAAGTAGAAGAAAACAAAATATTATAAAGTGGTGTAGCCAGGACAAACCAAATGGTTGGACCACGACTTCTGATTTTTTATCTTTAAGTAAAAGTGTTTATCACAAAATATCTAATTATGTGTCATGAAATTAAGATGATATTAAAAGAGTTGACATATATTAAGAATAGTAATAGTTTGAAAAATAAAATTATATTAGTGGTCTATGAGATTAATTACTTGGCTAGTCAGTTTGATAGTTGGTTAAGTTCTAAATATGCCCTATAAATAGAGCAATTGTATTCTTTAATATATATATATTTTTTTATGATTCCCCAAATCCTTCAAACTTCAATAGTATGTGCTAATGTGTGACCAACCATATGTAAATGTACTATATCATGAAATAATAATAATGTGTGTGTATATATATTCTGATTAAATAACTAAAATGTAGGCACAATACTTGAAAAACGATCCAGATTACATGAGCTGCAAAAAGAAAGAATGCAAGAAAGAACGGAATGGGAAATGCAGTGTGACAACTTGTAGTGGTTCAATAAAGTTTCATGTCATCAACATCAGAAGTGATATAGAGTTTGTGTTCTTCACTGGTGGCTTTCTCACCCCTTGCCTTGTTGGAAGGTCCACTCCTTTGAGTTTTGCTAATCCTAAGAAGCCACTTTATGGACATATCTCAAGTATAGATTCAACTGCAACATCAGTAAGTACCATTACTAGTGTTATGCTTCAAATCTTCTTTGTTCATTTATTCCGATATGCAGGGTTTTAAATAAAGGTTCGCGGTTGCAAACTTTGGCCGCAATTTAATGGTTTTTGATTTTGCCAAAATTGACATCGCCCACATTTGACCGCAATTCTTTGCAGTTTAAAGAATTGCAACACAACTTCAACTGTTACCGTGACCTTTATTTAAAACCGTACTCTTATATTAGGCCAACCAACGGAAAAAATATTGGTTAATCTTTTATTATGTAAAAAATCCAACGGATCATGAAAGAGTTTAATTTTGATACGTTTTTAATTCAAAAAGTTTCCACTGTCTAGAAACTACAAATCAATAACATGTGTGAATTTATAAGTTGTAATGGTTCAATTCAAATATTTTTAACGATCTGACGATTATGATTGACTAACAGTGTAAAAATCTTTACACTAACAACGTATATGAATTAAGAATGCCACAGATACCGACAAAATGGCCACTCATACACCAGAATCTAATAAATACAAAATGATTGATGTTGCAGATGAGATTGACATGGGTTAGTGGAGACAAGGAACCTCAGCAAATCCAATATGGAAATGGGAAAACAGTAACTTCTGCAGTCACTACTTTTTCACAAGAAGATATGTGCAGTGAGTGATAAATTTACTTGTCCATGCTCATTTAAGTATTTGTTTCATATATGCTTCTATATATAGCTTTAAAATAGCTTTATCTAAGATTAATTTTTTCCATCTTAAATTGATAGGTTCAGTAGTGCCTAGTCCTGCCAAGGATTTTGGATGGCATGATCCGGGATTCATCCATTCAGCACTTATGACAGGACTTAAGCCATCAAGTACATACTCCTACAGATATGGAAGGTATGAAGTTTCCATGTTAGATGTGTTCATAGCTTAAATTAGTATAAAAAATGTTGTGGTTGTGATTGCAGTTAGACTGAAATCGTTGATATTGCGGTAAAATGTGATCACAATCGCTGGTTATAGACCACAATTTAGAACCATAGGCAGGCAGGCTATTGAATGGAATACTAGTTGTACACTTGAACTGCAAATATTTATATTTGTGAACAATTTATGACAATAAATTATGATTTTGCTCATAAAGTAATTTGATTTTGCTCTGATGATGGTCTAGTAACTCGGCTGATTGGAGTGAACAAACCAAATTTTCAACTCCACCAGCTGGAGGATCAGACGAGCTCAAATTCATTTCCTTTGGTGATATGGGAAAAACCCCTCTTGATGCTTCAGAAGAACACTACATTCAGGTAAATTTCTATTTCAAATTATATAAGCTTTGGAATTTTAATGCATACTGAGATAACACATTAAGAAATGACTAGTGGTAAACTATGAAGCATTGACATAGACACTGAACACAAAAATTTAAGCAAATGAAAATAATGGAATGTAATCACATGTGCCAGTGTTGAAGTGTCGGTGCTACATCTTCACCTACAACATTGTATCTGTATGTATTGACCATCTTGATTGAATTTGAACAGCCAGGAGCACTATCGGTTATAAAAGCGATAGCTAATGAAGTGAACTCAAACAATGTAAACTCAGTGTTTCACATTGGAGACATAAGTTACGCAACTGGTTTTCTAGCAGAATGGGATTTCTTCTTGAACCTTATTAGTCCAGTAGCTTCAAGAGTTTCTTACATGACAGCAATTGGGAATCATGAGAGGTATTGCATTGCAATGACTTTATACAAATTATGTATTAAGAAAATGAATGAGAGTGTGCAATGACTTATGAGTTATGACAAATCATTACTGAACTTGTTCTTATTTATATTCAGGGATTATATAGATTCTGGTTCAGTTTATGTTACTCCTGACTCTGGTGGTGAATGTGGAGTACCATATGAAACATACTTTCCAATGCCAACTGCAGCAAAGGATAAGCCTTGGTACTCTATTGAACAAGCAAGTGTTCATTTCACAGTAATATCAACTGAACATGACTGGTCCGAAAATTCTGAGCAGGTAAAAAAATAAAGATATTCATTATTTTTAATTTCAAATATTCTAGTTTAATCAAATAGCTGAGACATGTATATGTGATTTTTGTATTGCAGTATAACTGGATGAAAAAGGACATGGCATCTGTTAATAGACAACATACTCCTTGGCTGATTTTCATGGGGTAAGTGATCGATCGTTGTGTAATTTTTCTGAACCAATGTTTTAAAAACTGAACTAGACAACAAATTCGTGAGTCCTATGGATCATGGTTCAACCACCTTAAACCGCTTGAACCGGAACCAAACGGCTACCAAACCGCCAAAATAACTGAATTGTGGTAAAGGCGGATTCAAGATTCAAACAGTTAAACCATCTGGTTTGGTTCAGTTTTTAAGACATTGTTATCAACTTCATGACATCTATTAAACATAAAATTCTAATATACAGACATAGACCAATGTACACTTCCAACAACGGATTTTCATCTAAAGATCAGAAATTTATTCAAGCAGTGGAGCCATTGCTGTTACAGAATAAGGCAAGAACATTAAACTTCTTGGAACTCGGTTACTTATAGTTCCTTGTATAAGAAGCTAACTTATGTACATTGTGAACATGAAACAGGTTGACTTGGTTCTTTTTGGCCATGTGCATAATTATGAGAGAACTTGTTCTGTCTATCAGAATAAGTGCAAAGCCATTCCTATAAAAGATCAAAAGGGAGTAGACATATATGATAACAGAAATTATAGTGCTCCTGTACATGCTGTCATTGGCATGGCTGGTTTCGCCTTAGACAAATTCTCAAACAATGTAACTAATTTTCCTTTCGTCACTCTCTTTTCTATAATGATTGTTCTAAATTGCGGTTATAGCGCAGTGGCAGTTATGCTGCTAACTTTGATTTTTCAGCAAAATACTGCCGACCTATGAAGCACGGATACAGACGTGGACACTGGACACGACACTGACACGCCGACACCACTAATAATTTGAAAAAATCACGTAATTCAGTGTAATTATATGTGTCGGTGTCGTGTCAGCGTTGGATATGACACATGTCCGAGACACGCCTAATCCGAGGAGTGCCCGTGCTTCATAGTTGCCGACAAAGACGTAATTATGATTACAAGGCCATTGCAGAGACCTCTCAAACCTTTATATTGCGGCCGCTATTGTAAATGCATACCGCAAATTAGACCTATGTCTATACTTAATCCTCCACTCTTCTTATATTTTCTATTCTTTCAAGAAAGTTACTCAACATGCAATTATTATGCTTATAATTTTTTAACCAAGCAATTGAACTGTTTGCTCTGTTGCATTGGCAGGCTGAGAGCTGGAGCTTGAAAAGGATTTCTGAGTTTGGTTATTTAAGAGCACATGCTACTAGAAATGATTTAAACTTAGAGGTTAGTATCTAAATACTTATATTCCAACCTTATATCATATCATATTTAAGTTTGTAATTTATCATATTATATTTAAGTTTGTGATTTTGTGCACTAAGAATTACTTCAACCTTCATTGCAGTTTGTGACATCAGATACAAGAGAAGTTAAGGACAGTTTTCGCATAACAAAGTGAAAGCTTACTCAAAGAAAAAGAGAGAAACAAATGTAAAATTATAGGTCAAGAAAGACAAATAAATACACATATACATGTATTAAAAGGTAAAGGAGATCTATAAACACTCAAAATAAAAATCATTTCGATTGATTCTTTGTACGCTATATACGTATTTTATTGATTAAATATAGAGACAAGTAAAGAACAATTTTAATTTGTAAATGTTAACAAGTCTTTGATTTTTCTAATATATAATAGGATAGTGTTTATAATCTTAAGTATTTTGCTCAATGATAATGATGTTATTATTATATCACTTTTGCATTACTAAAAATTTTCTATAAATATTTATCATATAAAATCTTGCCCTCTCAAGTCAACATTTCTGGATCCATCACTGCATAGATGGTTGCTTAAAACTTAAAATTCAGCAGCACTTTTTATTTAAAATAATGTAGTAAAAAAATTTCCAGTTACTAAAGAAAATTATTTACGATTCTTATCTAAGATGAATAAAAAGAATTAGATAAATGTAAGATGTTTATAGAAACCAAAAAGAAAATGTGAGTTTCTTAATAGTACTTTATTTTTAGGGTAAATTACATTGGCCACTACTAAGGTTTTCTTAAACAGCCTCCAAAAAGCTTATTATATAATTTTCCCATTTTAAAAAATAACTAAAAATAAATCAGAAAACTTTATATTAGATTTTTAGAAATAGTATACAAACCGGATAACTTTAAAATAAATTTTTGGGAAAACATTTACAAAACAGAAAATTTTACAGCAAAACTTTTTCCGTAACATTTTACACATCAAAAAAAGTTTTTTTATTTGAAGAAGTCAATCTATATAATCGAAATTGACATAAAAAAATAGATAAAGAGAAACATAATTTAAAGTCATCAACTCACAAAACAACAAAGCAAAAATAATTATTTGGAAAAAGTTGTAACGGAAAACTTAAGAAAAAAAAAAATCCTGGTTTGTGGTCGAACATTTATTTTCTCTTTGAAACTTTTTTGAGAAAGCATGGATGTGTTTTAGTTTATTATAAATGAAATTAAAATAATTGTACAAAAAAAAAAATGAAAGTAAAATACTTCTTAAAATAAAATTGAAAGTAAAATAAACACGTCACAGGGATGAGATTATAATTATTGAGGTGCATGCATGGTAAAATTTCTCTGAATGAAATTACAACACTGGGAACCAAGTTGCTTGGGCTACGGTATCAAGGAGCTTCTTCTAAGATCGTATACGGGGAATATTTAGTTCGATTTTCTGGGGAACAACGCATAGCAAGTGTGTATACCTCTACGCACGAGTCAGATTAGTCGCCCACCTTTGGTGAAGCGGAAACCGGTGTGAAAACAAAACAAAACAAAAAATGCCACGTAATACATATTTCCAAATGCTGTTCTGCCACCTTTATCCCCCTTCTGGATTTTTCTATGATAACAGCTGATCATTCACTATCTGCCCATTTTCTTTGCTTTCTCTTGTGTCACCCTCACTCACATATATATGAATCATCATCAATAATTTAGAAGACGTTACTTACACAAAGTGCAACCATGGGTAGCAATAAGGAGAAGGAGAGAGACATTGAGTTTATGTTTAACGATGATGATGTGGAGGAACAATATGAAAAGATAGAGAGCGAGAGTAGCAGTGATAATGATGATGATGATCATTCAGTTCAGCTTCAGTCTTTTACTTCTCAGCAATGGCCTCAAAGCTACAAGTATAATTAATCAATTAATCACTACTGCTTCTGTTCTTTACTTTGTATTTTCACTTTTGGTTTTGCCCATTTTTGTTACTCTTCAATATAAACCGTTGTTGTTTACACTAAAAGATTTGCTATCACACACCTTGAAATAACCAAAGTATCCCCAACGGTAGTTGAATGCAAAGGAGAAAATTTAGCAGTTAACTGTCGTTGGGGGTACTGAATGTCATTTCCAGATGCGTGATAGCAGTATTTTAAGTCTGAAGAGCAATCTTCGTATAAACCTGAGTGAGCTGAGCTGAGATGGTGTTGCATAGCTTAGTAAGCTTTGGTAGAATTGAGTTAGATGGATTTTTATTGTATATCTCTTTTCACACTATCGTTATGATACTAGATTGAACAACTTGTGCAAATTATATGAGGCCTCAAATATAGAATGGTTCAGAGAATGTGATTGAGACCAACCAATCAAAGCCCAAATTAGAGAACTATATGGAGCCTTAAGCTGACTTAAGGACTTGAACGTTTCTCTTTAGGCTCCCAATATCTCTAAGGTTCCATAAATACACATTCAGTAGTTATCTCTCTCGACATATGTTTGGCAAGGAAAAACATACATCCGGTAGATAACTATCAAATGTATATTAGAGGGCCTTAGAGATGTTTAGGGTGCCGAAAGAGAAGCGTTCTAAGGACTTCCATATTACAAATAGGAGATTGCTCTGTAGGCACCTAGAAATTGCTCATAGACACTTCAAACTACCAAAAGTACCCCCATCGGTAGTTAACTACCGTTCACATCACTTTTTAAATTGGTTAAACTGATTTAAAAAGTGATGAACGGTAGTTAACCACCGTTTGACAGTGAACGTAGTTGTTTTTTTGAGGTGTCTGTGAGCAATTACTACGTGCCTAAAGAAAAATCTCCAAACAAATATGCAAACTATTTCCATTCCAATAGTATATATTCCCTACTTTTGCTATTTCTCATTCTTATCTTTGTACACTTACTTGCCTATGATGGTTAACATGTGAATGAGATTGGAAATTCCTTATTGTTTTCTACTTCATTATAACAGAGAGACTACAGATTCTTACACAATTGCTACAGCTCCAAATTTTGTGTCAATTCTACGAGGACCAAGTTCTATTTATTCAAGTTTTAGCAATCATTCAAAGAGTAACTTAGACCTAGATGGAAAGACTCCTTTTCTATCAGGTCTTGAAGGTACTACTCAATCCACATGGTGGGTGAAAGGTTCGACGCAAAATCTTGTTGGAGAAATGCCTCTTGGTTATGGTTGCAGCTACTCTCAAACAGTTTTCAATGGTATGTATAATAATTTTATTTGACATGTGCATGTTTGCTATGAACATTGCATGTTCAGTTGCTCGCAAAGGAAATGTTTATTTCTTATAAAGTCATTGTATATCGAGTTTCGATCTTCTAATTATATGAAAGCCTTCTCATGTATTTGCAAGAAGTTCATTCCGTACCTTATATTGCTTATAATTTATTTTCTTTTATTTTGGGGTAAGGGTGAAGGGTAAGAGAATGCTGTGGACTCCTGTTTGTTTGAATTTGAGAAACCTGATATGAGGAGTTTTGTTCTGTATGCAAATATCTATCCATACTTGATTTCAAATTTTACACGGATTATGAGGTGATGATATGACTTTGCAGGGATTAATGTGATGGCTGGAGTGGGCCTTCTGTCTACACCTTATACAGTGAAACAAGCTGGTTGGATGGGCTTGGTCCTGATGCTTATTTTTGCATCTGTTTGTTGTTATACAGCCACCCTTATGAGACACTGCTTTGAAAGTAGAGAAGGACTCACTAGCTATCCAGATATAGGAGAAGCTGCATTTGGTAGATATGGCCGTATTTTTGTATCTGTGAGTTTTTCTATTTGCTTATTGAAATCTTGTGTATATGGTTGTTAATTGGAAGATATATAAATTATGGATCAGGTTTTACTTTTATGTATTATGAACCACGAATACTCCTCGGGTTAGGGGTGTTCCAGTGTCAGACACGGGTCGGTGTCCGACACCGACATTGATACCTATGATTACACTGAATTATGTCATTTTCTCAAATTATTATCCGTGTTGGTGTTGGTTTCGTGTCCGTGTCTGTGTCTGTGCTTCATTTTCCATGTTGAGATTTATTTCCCTTTTAGATCTAGGATTTGATTTGACAATGTGTGGAGTGACAGTGAGGTTTTGAGTGAATTTTATTGCAGATCAATGGATTTGACAATTTGATTTGACAATGTCCGTGTCTGTGTCCGTGCTTCAATTACCATGGTTTTGAGTGAATTTTATCTTTGTTCTTTCATATCTTACAGCCCTGAGAAAATATATCATAAGATGAGTCATCTGTATTGTTTATTTATTCAAAATTAATTTTGTTGCAGTGAGAATGAATGCCGAGACATAATGTTTTTTTTTTCTTTTTCCAATGAACAAATTACTGGTTTTATTAATCATTGTTTACTGATGATATTTGTTGCAGATCATTTTGTACACTGAACTATATGTAAGTGCTGCAACCATTTTATACAATTCCTTTGAAACCGCTTTTTATATTTTTGTGACTTCACCGTATGTTTAAGAATCTTTTCATGAGTGCAGTCATATTGTGTGGAATTCATCACCTTGGAAGGAGATAACCTCACTGGTCTGTTTCCTGGAACGTCCTTAGATATAGGTGGTCTCCATTTAGATTCCATGCACTTGTTTGGAGTTCTGACTGCACTTGTTATTCTACCTACTGTTTGGTTGAAGGATCTCCGAATAATCTCGTACCTATCAGGTTCTCTACATTCTAAAAGTGAATATTTATGTTTTCAAATTTTACAACTTGTCATATCCTCATTGGAACTTCAATCGTAATCTTCAGTTGGAGGGATTGCAGCAACAATATTGATTATTATATGTGTGTTCTCTGTCGGGACGACTGTTGGATTCCATCATACTGGTCAAGTGGTGAATTGGAGTGGCATTCCATTTGCTATTGGTGTCTATGGATTTTGCTTTGCAGGACATTCTGTCTTTCCAAATATATACCAGTCTATGGCTGACAAAAAACAGTATACCAAAGCATTGATAACATGGTTCGATACCTAACTTTTAATGTCACTGTAACAAGATATCGATCTGTTCTTTGTGAATCTCTGATTCCTCAACGTATTTCTTTGCATGCAGTTTTGTTTTGTGTATTTTGATATATGGAAGCGTTGCAGTCATGGGATTTCTCTCTTTTGGCGATGACACTCTGTCTCAGATAACATTGAATATGCCAGCAGGTGCATTTGCTTCCAAAGTTGCATTGTGGACAACAGTAAGTTAGAAATGTTGTTGGTCTCTCGATGCTATTTTAATAGGTTAGTTCTAGATAGAAAATTATTTATCACTGATGTTGTCTTGGTCTTTTTTCAGGTAATTAACCCATTGACTAAATATCCTTTTTGCATATATTGAATGTTTACGATAGCTATACAATTTGAGACAGTTTAATCCAACTTAAGAAAAAGCTCAGGTTGACTTTTCCTTAATAATTAACAAATATGCTTTGTTGATGAATCCACTGGCGAGGAGTCTAGAGGAGTTGCTACCAGAGAGAGTTTCAAGTACTTATTGGTGTTTTATTCTTCTTAGAACAACACTTGTTGCATCTACGGTTTGTGCTGCTTTTCTGATTCCGTTTTTTGGTAAGTTTTGGAGCATTTTCAATAGTTACTTTTTAAGGAACTCGTTTTGGTTTTCATACATTATTATCAAATGGACCCCATAAGGTCGTGTCATACTTATGCAACTCATGCACATTTTGCTCTAATGGTAAAAAATTACGTAACACTTAACCAACCCACACTGTCATGATCTAGAATGTTTAATATAATTACTTAAGGACTAGATATAGATGATGTTTTTCCCTACTGTGCTGCAAATATAGGATTACTTAACTGTATATACACAAGGCACATTAATATTTGAAGTTTAGTAAAAAAAAAAATGCCATATCGGGAGGACTTGGAATAGGATTTGGATGCTCCGCACACAAGTATTTCTACTGCATCATTTTAAAGCCCTTAGTCCCCTGTTCCCTTTACTTTTCATTTAAGGAACCTTTCATGAAATTGATTTTTGAAACATTCCATTCCCAATGCTGATTTTTTAACCTTCACTGTTTAAGCTGATTTCTGAAAACAACAGTAAATCTCTACCATCTTACCATGAACATTTTTAAATTTATCATAAACATTTTTAATATATTGAAAAAAACAGTGTTGCAAATCATAATTTGGCTCATCAGACAACTTAGGAAACAACAAAATAAAATAGAAGACTAGAGGAAAAAGTTGTGTCCTTCTCTGTTGTTGCTGCAAAGTGGCTTCTCGATCTGTCATGGATCTAGCACCGAGTAGGTCCTACAGCCAGTCTCTCTTTGTACCTACCATGTTGAACCTTGATTTTTATGTTTTATTAATCAACGCATGAGAACGAAATTGTTGAAGAACAGAAATGGTGTTTTCATTATGGTCTTACAGAACGACAATTGCTTAAATATGTTCGTATTGCTGGAAAAGCAAAAGGTTTAACTTACTACAATTACTTGAAATGCGTTTGGATAGCATACTTTATTGATTGGGTATGGCTTCAACTATTCCTCTAGCCTGTCAATTCGTTTACCACAAACATGTTAAGTACGAGTGAGCAAATTATGTGTAAATGATTTTACATAAAAAATCGTGAAGGAATGTGAAGTAGGCATGTGCATGAAAGATGAAATAATATGGATGGAATGGTTTTTATAACAAAATTCTATGTTGCATATATAAGCTGGTAACATGTCATATATGAAACGAATGACTAATGCAGTTTTGTTATAATTACAGGACTTGTGATGGCTTTGATCGGTTCACTCTTCAGTATGCTTGTGGTAAGCAATGAAAATACAATTTTGTTGTGTATGTCGTACTTTTACTATAAAATTATCGACATATGCTCACCAAGTAGCTCATGCATTAATAGGATAGTTGGTTTACGACAAGTTATTATAGTTTCTGGTCTTGAGTTTGGCGTAAAATATCTGATAAAAGGTTTAATTTCAGTAGTCAATGTCTATGATGTCCAGATTACAAAAGCATCATTTTTATGGAAGAAATTAGGAAGTGGTGAATCTGTGATACTAAATGAGTAATGACTTATGTCAGCATCGAATGGTCTCATGATCATAATCTGTGGAGAAGATTAGAGAGAATGAAAAATAGAGAGAGAGAGATCAAACACACACAATATGGATGAATTACTACGTTTTTATTATTTAGTCATTTATCTACTTTTTATAAAACACTAGAGTTATCTAGATTAGCTCAAGTATATAACAGAAAAACTGTCGAACAACTAACTGCGATAACAGAAAAAAAACCAACTCTATCTAATCAGTTACTTGCGACACAAGCAAGGTAACCATTGACTAATTTTGAATTAACTCACAACACACCGCCTTAATTCATGTTAGTCAATGCTTCAATTTCCATCAAGTCTCTTGGTTTCGTGAACACTTCAATCTTAACACCTTTGGTTAGAACATCTGCAATCTGATTCTCACTTTTGGAATGTTCCAACTTCAGTTTTCCTTTTCTTACTTGCTCTGTCAAGTAATGAAACCTCATTTCTATGTGCTTACTTCTCCCATGTGCAATGGGATTTTTAGCTAAGTTGATGGCAGAAATGTTGTCGATCTTCAATGTCACAGTTTCACACTTCTCATCGATAATTTCATTAATTAAGTTTATTAGCCAGATTGTTTGACATGCACAGAGTGATGCAGCTATATATTCAGCTTTACATGATGAGAGGGCAATCATGGGTCCCTTCTTTGAGCACCAAGACACTGGTCATCCACCTATATACCATCGACAATGTCACCTATATAAGCATACCATCGATCACTTGAGATACCCTATATACGCAGGTGGGAATTGAAATCATCAGTCTCATCATTGTTCTTAGACAATTGAAATCTTGTCTCAGCAGGTGTCACTGCATGATTGCGGTATTCAATATCAAATTTCTTAAGAGTTTCAATAGCATATCTTCTTTGGTGCATTAGCAGATCCCTACTGCTTCTACGATACTCAATTCCTAGAAAGTATGAGACGTGACCAAGGTCTGTCATCTCAAATCGTCAACATAAAGACATAGAATTATCACACCTTTGTTGTTATCCTTTTTTACATATACAACATGTTAAGAAACATATTTGATGATGGAGCCTATCTCAGTTAGGAATCCATCTTTTCTCTTATTCCATGCCCTTGGTGACTGTTTCAATCCATAGAGAGCTTTCCACATTCTACACATCTTTGATTCATGATCTTTCTTCACTTCAAAGCTTGGAGGTTGTGCTACAGAAACCTCTTCATCTAATGAGAGATGGAGGTTTTGCAGGTAGAACCCCGTTGAGCTAAACCATCACCCTGTGTTGCGCTACATCAACTATGGTTGTTGATCTTAATCCACATTAGATTAGATTTTATATTTTTCAGTTCAATACTTGTTTGGAATGATGTACGCATAACCGCTTGTTGATTCTTTTGTGGTATAATATTACTATAATTGTTTCTTGACATGAACTAGAATTTTCTATAGCCGGTTGTGATTTCCTTTAATGCCATTACTCCGGTTTCTTGCTTTGAATTCTTATAAATCTCATCTAATTTCATCTAATTTGGGGAATGCACAAATTTTCAGTCGGTGGTAATGCCCAGTTTATGCTTTTTAAAAATCGTGGGGAAGAAGGCTACAAGGTTACAGGTAATAATGCTACTAAATATTGAATTTAATTTTCATATTATTGAACCATATTTGCAATAAATATTTTGTTATAACAAAAATCTTTTCTTATATAAATTAAGTTCATTGGAGTTAAATTTTAGATTGATGTTACTACTGAAAAACTTTTAGCATAAATTATGGAATTAAATATGTTTGTTGTCTTATAAAATCACGTGCCTTTAAATTTTAGTCACATAGGCATGTTATTTGAACAATATGACATCGACGATATTTTTTTTTCTTGTATAACTGTATTACAAAATCGACCGTTTGGATTGAAAGATATTATAACATAAATCATGTCTATAAGATATTATTTGATTTGTCAATAAGATACATAAAAAATAACTTGTTTTTTAAAATCGACCGTTTGGTTAGCCATTTTGGTCACCAAATACGTTGTTTGGTATTTTGGTTCACAAATTTTATTTATTTATATATTCATAGACTATAGTAACAACGGCTCACACTCTTAGGCTTCAAAATGACCATTTACTAGTTAAAAAATCACAGTAGACTTCTTGAAAGATGAAACATATTACTGAAAGAGTAATGATATTTGAACATCCATTTGAGACAACTCCTGTGACAACTTGTTTTCTCTCTCTTTTCTTTGGTCAAAAACAATGGAGAGAGAAAAAAGAAGAGCGAGAATAAGAGTATAATGTGAGTATGAGAGAGAAAGTTGTCAAAAGGTTGTCACAAAGTGGTTGTACAAATATCATTTCTCTTACTGAAATTTCAGAATGGTAGTCAACTGAGTTCACTGTAATTTATATGGACTAATAATTTTGGATAGTGCAAAACAAATGCAAGAATGTGTTTAATGTTATTCTATCAGAGTTTTCATATATACTGCAGAACAAACCTCCCTAAATCTGTATTATTACGTGCGATTTACATTTAAATTTAGATTCTTGTATTCTCTTTAATCTTTAGTTTATGAGTGAACCTATAAATTACTAATATATATGTCCAACTAATTTTCCTATTCCTTCAATTTTACTCAATTTTGTCTGTTTTTTTTTTCTTTTCCTGACACAACCAGGTTATCGTGAGCGTGATAATTGCTACAGCCGGAATCGTTTGTGGACTACTTGGAACATATTCCTCTCTGTTGGATATTGTCAACAGTTACTAAAAAAAATTACTACTCTCTTTATGGTGGAGAGTTTATGCTGAGTTTTTTAAAATTACACCATACCAGAAATTTGTTTTATTTTGAACTCTATCATATTTATATTTTGCACCAGAACTGCCAATCAATTTATATTATAAATAGAGTTAAAAGTATATCATCCATAATATGTTCTTTTTTTTTATACAAAGGAGGGCTGAGCTCAAGAAACAACTGACACCTAATTAAACGAGGGTAATCATGTCTCCGTGAGCGTAACTCAGTTGATAAGGACAATGCATAATATATGTAAGGTCCGGGGTTCGAACACCGAACACCACAAAAAAAAACGAGGGTAATTATGCCCCAAAATATCATTCAGCAACTGATGTGAACAACCAGTAGAGAAGAATTGAATGAAAAGAATAGATTTCATTGATTATTGAAACTATTACAAGTGATACATATACCCGAACTAATCTATGTGCTAGCTTATCATATACATACATACATCGGATAACTATCTCTAACTGTCTTGGCCGATTACTTGATGCACAAGTAATTGATCATTAACTAACTATCCCTACCCAACTACTTAGATAGTAAAGTGTTAAATGGATGAGGAAGAAGTGACTTGGTGGAACAGTCTGCCACTTGACCTTTGAGGAAACCGAAAGAAGCTTCAAAACTTTTCCGTGCAATTTCTCTCTAACTATGTGATAGTCAATTTCAAGGTGCTTGGTACGTTAGAGATACACATGGTTAGCTGCTACATGCAATGCACTTTGATTGTCACAATAAATGACAGGCAACTTAACACAAGATATGTGTAAATCTCTTGTCAAATACAATATCCATTGTAGTTCAAATGTAGCAATTGCAAGAGCACAATACTCAGTTGCTGACGAAGGTCTGGATATAGAAAGATGCTTTTTTGTTCTCCGTGATTTCAAGGATTTACCCAAAAAGAAGCATTGGCCTCAGACTGATCTTCTCGAATCAATGCAACATGCGCAATCAGTATCTGATAATCCTAGGATTTAAATAGATGAATCTTTGGGGAAGAAAATGTTGGAACAAAGGGTGTTTCGCAAAATCACCTCTTGAGTTTTGATGATAACAAGGTATTAAAAATTATCAAATGGATATGCTAAACATTTGTTCAAGTGTACAGGATCATAATCAAAGTACTATTCATAAAGATTCTGATTGAACAAGTCAAAGAGCAAAGGAATTTTATTTGAAGCTTAAAGCGTCTGGAAGAATGCATATGAAGATATGCATCTGAAGCAGTGCGTCTGAAGAAACGAGTCTGAAGAAAGAGCTCCTGAAGACACGTCATCAGAAACAAGGTCATCAGAAGCAAGGTTATCAGAAGCATCTCACCAGAAGCTACTTCACCAGAGTTGACAAAGTACAATGTACGAAGTGTACAACTACTAACTCTGGGCACGCCTCTGCAACCACCATCTCTGCAACTTGTCTCTACATCAGACAAGAATAACACTAATATTGCTGCAGACCTTGTTCCGTTTCAAATGGAATGGATTTGAAATTGGTTCTTCATAGGACAATTATCAAATCAGGCAAAAGATCAATGGTGAAGAATCAAAGCTTCAAGCAAGACAAGTTGATGTAACGGCTAATTCTCAACGTCTCTCAAATCCTCTATATATAGGGATAAAGACTTGAAGAACATACACACAATAAATATAAGACTACAAGCAAAAGGCCATACTCTGTGCAAAACGTCGAAAACATAAACATCACTAACTTAGAGAATTCTTTCAATAGTTCATATCTTAGAATTCTCAAGTGTCTAGAAAAACAGAGTCTGTTCTGTTTTGTATTGTATTGTGAATACCTCTGATTGTATATCAAGTATTCAAAACCTTATTCAATTATTTGTAATTGTTAAGAGAAGTCTCTTGGAGTTGTCCTTGAGCATAGAGTCTCATTCTTGTGTGATTGAGCATAGAAGTCTCTTGGAGTTGTCCTTGAGCATTGAGAAGTCTCTTTCTTGTGTGATTGAACAACTTGTAATCCGACATTACATTTTAGTGGAACTCTCCTTGAAAGTGCAAGGGGGACAGGACTACTTCCAGTTTGTGGAAGGAACCTGTATAATTGCTTGTGTTCTTTCTTTCTCTGTTCTATTACTTATTATCCGCTGCACTAAGACTCTGAACTCACTCAGACTCTGAACTGCTTCACTCTAAACCTGGGAACAGTTCTTCAGAACGTAAGGAAGAAAAGTTTTTGAAAGATCTGAGAAAAACATGTCTGGGGAAAATGCTTCTAGCTCTGGCGCTGGCTCTGGCTCTGGTGGTAGAGCTGCTATACCATATGACTATAGCAGCAACACCAACAAACATGAACGATCTGCAAATCACAACAAACCTCCCATGTTTAATGGTGACCCAGAAATGTTCTCTTGGTGGAAGACCAAGATGTATAGTCACATCATGGGAATGGATGATGAGTTGTGGGAAATTCTTGAAGAAGGTGTTGGAGATTTGAAACTGGATGAAGAAGGTGCTGCTCTTGATAGGAAAGCTCACACTGCTGAACAGAAAAAGCTTTATAAGAAACATCATACGATCAGAGGCATTCTGGTGGCTGCCTTGCCTCATAAAGAGTACTTAAAGATGAGTGACAAATCTACAACAAAGGCTATGTTCACCTCATTGTGTTCAAATTATGAGGGCAACAAGAAAGTCAGAGAGGCTAAGGTTACCATTCTTGTTCATCAGTATGAATTGTTCAGAATGAAGGAGGATGAAAGCATTGAGACTATGTACTCAAGGTTTCAGACTCTTGTTTCTGGGCTTCAGATTCTGAAGAAAAGCTACGTAGCGTCTGATCATGTGAACAAAATTCTGAGGAGCTTACCTGCTAAGTGGAGACCAAAGGTGACAACTATTGAAGAAGCTAAAGATCTAAATACTCTAAGTGTTGAAGATCTTATAAGCTCTTTAAAGTGTCATGAGATTGGTCTTAATGAGCATGAACCAATCAAGAAGCCCAAGTCTATTGCTCTAAAGTCAAGAGGGAAGTCATCTAAGGCTCTGAAGGCATTGGAGTCTGAAGAAGAATCTACTTCTGAAGATATTGATGAAGACCCTGAAATTGTTCAGAAGATGGCTATGCTCTCCAACAGACTACAATACCTTGCTAAGAAGAACAAGAGGTTCTTAAGCAAAGGCATCAGTCACAAGAGCTCTAGAAAAGAAGAGAAAGGTTGCTTCAACTGCAAGAAAACTGGACACTTCATTGCTGAATGTCCAGACCTGCAGAAAGACAAATCCAAAGACAAATCAAAGAAGCTAATCTTCAAATCCAACAAGTTCAAGAAGCAAATCAAGAAGAGCTTGATGGCAACATGGGAATATCTGGACAATGAGTCTGAATCTGATGAGGAAGAAGCTGAAGATGAAGCAAAGATAGCCATGGCTTTGGTGGCTACTGATGAAAATGAAGTTGAATCATCTGATGTTGAATCCTGTACAAACTCTGAAACTGAAACTGAGGTATATTCTAAACTCACCAGATCTGAATTAGTTGAGTTTATCAAAGAACTTCTCAGTCTCTATGAAAACCAATCTTCTGAGTTGAAGAAAGTTAAGCAACATTACATTAAGTTGGCTAAACTTCATGATTCAACTAAGAATGAGATGGAAATTTTACAATACGAATATAACAATTTGAAGATAGTGACTGAGAAAGGTGTTAATAAACCCATGTTTGAGCATGATGCTGCTCTTCAAGAGTTTATTAACACAGGAATTGATAAAACCAAAGTTGCTTCTATGATTTATAACATCAATTAGAACAACAAAAAGGGAATTGGCTTCACAAGAGGTAACTCAAGTGGAGTGATCCTGAAACCTTGTTCTGGTAAGGAGGAATTGAAAACTCACTTTGTGTCTGAGTCTGAAAAGGTCAACACAGCTTCCTGTTCAGAACCTGAAGCTTCAAGTTCAAAGGTAATGACTAAGTCAAAACCTGAGAACCAAGAGACAAAGGTAATGAACAACTCTAAATCAAAAGCTCTAGAGTTACAGATTTTGAAAAGATCAGAACCCAATAAACAGGTTCTGAAGAAAACAGAGTCTAAAATTCAGAAGCCTGGATATCAGAGGAAGAAAGATGTCAGTGCTAAGTCACAATCTAAGACTAAAGGTTTTGAACCTAGAGTCTGGAAGAAGACAAGGCAGGATAACTTCAGACAAAGAACACAAAGAAAGTTCAACACCTGATATTCCAAAAGCTGCAACAGCCCCTGATGTTCCAACTATAGAAGCCTTTGAAGAAGATCACAATGATTCTCAGCAAGTCATCCAGTCCAGAAACTCATTCAAGTACAAGTCTTCACATCCTGAGGATCAAATCATTGGCAACAAAGAAAGTCCCAGAAGAACAAGATCACACTTCAGACCAGAACAGTCTGCCTTGGGATTGTTGTCCATGATAGAACCTACAAAAGTTGATGAAGCACTAACTGATGATGGATGGATCTTAGCAATGCAAGATGAACTCAATCAATTCAAAAGAAATGATGTGTGGTGTCGCGTCATTTTTCGGAGGTCAAGCTATTTTATTAGCATAGACTCACTATTTTATTTCACGACTGAACATTTGATTTTTAAGAGAAAAAGGGGAAAAAAGTTCAAAACAACCCTTTGAAAAGATTTAGGGTTCGGGGGTTAGTTACATAAGGGGAAGGTGTTAGAACCCTTTATGTCCGTAGTACTCTACGGGAACCTCTTGGTTTTAATAAACGTTTTGTGCTATCAACTTGTTTGTCTTGAAA
>Ga0315914_1002350_pt1 | contig 28990 bp, 11 predicted proteins | sample MpolenodulesMG_FD_203920 | JGI IMG/M metagenome (GOLD analysis project Ga0315914, IMG submission 203920) | Medicago polymorpha root nodule microbial communities from Los Angeles, California, United States - elongated nodules | ecosystem: Host-associated > Plants > Roots > Nodule | place: USA...
ATTTCAAATACCTTAGTGTATTCAACACACACACACACACACATATATATATATATGTGTGTGTGTGTGTGTGTTGAATACACTAAGGTATTTGAAATCTGAGAAATGGATGCATATTTTCCAATAGTGTCTAATGTATCGATGATGATGATAAAATTTTTAAGATATTTTTGTAAATAGTTTTTGGCTTGAGACGAAAGAATTTTTTTTTTTTGATGAAATACTTGCTATGACTCTCATTTTTGTTTGGTCTCTGATCTTATTTATTTTCTTATGCATAGTTAAATCTATATTCATGTTTTTAATTAATCTGGCCAATAGTTTATCGTTCCATGGTCGTTTTCATACACATATCACTTGTTCAATTGTTTTCACAAAGTTAGGGTCGACCAGAGCCGTCTTAAATAATTTGCAGGTCATGGGATCACAAAAATTTTAAATTTTGAACCCCGTAAAAAAAATGAGGCACTATATAAAAAAATCACATGTGGGATGGACTTGAACCATTAGCCTCACGCTTACGCAAATGCAACCGCACCATTGGAATATTGTTGTTAGTTTACAAATTGTTCATCTTTAGTTGTATATAACTATTCTTTTAGGGTTATATATATATAAAAAATAATTAAGTCCCAAAACAATGGAGGCTTGGTAGCATAACCCAGCCTCGACGGATTATGGACTAATCTCGTAGAATCAAAAAAAGGAAGGAATTTTTTTTTGAAAGAAAGAAGGAAATTTGTTACCACGTCCTTATTTGCAGTAATTCATTCATTTATAACAACATTATTTTGTGGATTCTAATATATAGAGATGCTTTCCCTAAAAAAATATATATAGAGATGCTAAAAACATTCTCATTTTATCTAACATTGAGAATATCATTTTGTTTTTGTATAAAAAAATATTTACTTATGTATTTAAGGGTTAATAGGTCTTTACCTCTCTGTAATATAGGTCATTTCCGGTTTTCTCCCTGTAATTTTTTTTTTGATTTACTCCCTATAAAAAGTTTTTGTTTGATTTACTCCCTAATAGGCCAAACAAAAACGAAAATTTCTTGTAAAAAAAAATAAAATTGGTTTTTGTTTGGCCTATTAGGGGGGTAAATCAAAACAAAACTTTTTTACAAGGGGGTAAATCAAAAAAAAAATTACGGGGGAGAAAACCAGAAATGACCTATATTACAAGAGGTAAAGACCTATTAACCCTTTATTTAAATTAGATGAAGTTAATGAAGAATTGAAACATTGTCCAAGAGAAAAACAGAAACAAAATGAAAGAAAGTTATACGTATATCCAATCAGTATAACTACCTTCCATGCATAACATAATTCTAAATACTTTAAATTTTCTTGTCCAAGACAAAATTTCTGAACTCCAAACAAGCCAAAAATAATAAAAGTATAAAACACAAGTAACCAAGACAATTTTATTAACTTAGTCAAGCCAAAAATGATAAAAATATAAGTAACCAAGACAAAATTTCATGAACTCCAAACAAGCCAAAAATGATAAAACACAAGTAACCAAGACAAAATTTCATGAACTCCAAACAAGCCAAAAGTGATAAAAACACAAGAAAGTTGATACTTGTTTAATATGGTTTTCACATGATCCGGCAACTCTGGACGTTCTCATCATTGAACATGTTTGTAGGATCAGTCATACAGCGAGACTGAATCGGCGGTGGTTGCATGTAATTCATGGATGGATACATGTTCATGGCTTGTGGATACATGTTCATTTGCTGTTGTTGTTGGTTCATCATCATCATGTGATGAAGTTGTTCATACGAATAAGGTGGCATTTGCATTTGCATCCCTTGATGATAATATCCTCCACCACCTATTGGAACCATTTGTGCCATATTTCCATTTCCATTCTTCTTAGCCCCATTTCCATTTCCATTTCCATTATTCTCCCCACCATTGGAATTCCCATTCCCATTCTTCTTACCCCCATTTCCATTATTTCCATTATTCTCACCCCCACTTGCATTTCCATTTCCATTTCCATTCTTCTTACCCCCAGTAGCATTTCCATTATTTCCATTATTCTCACCACTATTGGCATTTCCATTCTTCTTACCCTCATTTCCATTTCCATTCTTCTTACCCCCAGTAGCATTTCCATTATTCTCACCACTATTGGCACTTCCATTTCCATTTCCATTACATATCTCAGCATGCTTCCCAGACTTCTTTAGCTGTTTTATGAGTTCGTTTGGATCCAGATTATTACCTAGTATTGTTACTTTCTCTTGCTCTGCATCTATACTCACAGCGTCCACCACTAGACAAGGTAACACATAAAAACATTTAAATTAACAACAAATTAAAAAAAATCAAAAAACTAAGTAAAAAGAAAAAAAAATTGGAACAACATACTTCCTCGTATCTTGAATATTTATTAAAAAATATTCATGTCTAATGATATTAAATATTATCGAATTTAACTATTTTTACTATGTAATAATATCCTTTCAAAAATAGTTTTAAATTTTATTTTCTAATAACATCCTTTTAAATTTTCTAATTACTTCTAATAACATCCTACCGCAAGAAAATACTAGCATTGGTGTTATCATAACAAAAAAAAAACTTTGAAGAATTCTTATATTTTTTTAGGCCAACAAAATTAATTATACTTGATCAAATTCAAGAGTTTAATTTTGATAATCACAACTATATATGTACGATTTTATACATAATTATGATTAAAGTCAAGTCAAACTTTTTAGGTGATCTAATAACTACTATTGAAACAACTATGATTGATTAATATTAAAAATCTCTACTCTAACAATAAAATAAACTTGAAAAACTTGAAATGCATGGCATATATTAAGTCATTGATACATAATATGGAGAACTCTAGAACAAAAAGTATGGCATCTTAATATGTTATTGTTAATTTAAACAAGGTGAAATGAAAGGCATTGGCATATATTATAAATAAATATCAAAAAATTGATAAAATAAAGAGATCAAGGATGTATTATAAGAATGTACCATGAATTTTCAATAGAAGTTTCCTTACTTTCTTCTCACAACCCTTACAATTGATATTAACCTTCAGAATACAATGCTACAAAGAAAAGCCAACAACACATATTAATGACTTTTTCACTGGTCATAATCAGGATGTCCGACAAACTTTGAGGTCGGAGACGAAATTTGACGTGAGGCTCTTTAAAAATAAAGGTAAATTTACATTCAATGTCCTTTAAGTTACTTAATTTCAGATAACAATTTTTATCATTTATCTTTTTTTTAAGTCATTTCTATCCTTTCAGTTCGTTTGCATATAGATTTTCAAATATCAAATCTAAAATTCATATAAAAACATAAGCGAAAGGCCATAAATTTGAACATAAGAGCTAATATCGAAATAAAAAAAAATATTTAAATCTTAAAAATCCATATGTAAATTGATAAAATGGACAAAAGTGATGTAAAAGAAAAGATACATGACGAAATTAATACATGAAATTGATTTAAGGAACGGCAAGAGTAATTTTATTAAAAGTTAACAACAATAAAATTCGAGTAATTTTTAGGCCTAATTAATTTTTCCAATATTAAACAACGCAAAAATAAATATAATATACATTCACAAGATTGAATTATGTTTTAGTAAATCAATTAGATTTCTCAAAAGAAAAAAAGTAAATCATTCTATAGCAAAATTAATGAGTAAAATTTATATTATGTGATCTAAAATAGTTAAAATTAATAAAATCAATTCAATTAATTAAATTAAAATAATAAATTTTAGACTTAAAAAAAATGTGACTATGTGAGATCGAAGGTGGCTGCCTCACTTGCCACTAGGGATGGGAATAGGGCAGGCCGACCTACAGGGGCCTAAGGCCTAGCCTACGACAGGCCAGGCCAGACTTTTTTTTAGATAGAGAAGGCCTAGGCTTTTTTTTTAAGCCTATTAGGCCGGCCTATTTAAGTAATATGAATAATATTATTTATTATTATATTATATTTTGTACTTTGAATTAAAATATAGATTTGTAAACTTTTTCAATAATTTAAGATTTATTAGTATACATTAACTTTTTGAATATATAAATGTATTATTATAAACTAGAATAGAAATATGATACAATATATAGTTGAATTCCCTAAAACCTCGTGTTGATTATCAAAAAAGAGTTTACTCTAATTGAATTATTAATTCACTAGTCCATTTAAACTTAGATCACATTGTTATTTAAAGATGTTCATAAGATATATGCTTTTAATCAGACTTTCATAAGGCCATACTTAGACTTTAAAAAATATCGCAGGTTAGGCTTAGGTCTTGCAAAGACTAGTTCGGCCTAACCTATTCTCATCCCTACTTACCACCCCTTGACCGACCTGACCTAAAAAAAAATGTGACTATGTGAGATCCAAGACGGCTGCCTCACTTGCCACCCCTGACCGACCCTAATCATAACTACTACAACATGAACAAAAAAAAAACGAAAACACAAAGGAAATATGATATGTAGTAATAGTAGCAGGATGTGTTTACCGGATTTTGCGTTCTCACTTTGTTAATATTAACCTTCATAGTTAAATATCCCTATAGAGAAAACAAAGCCAACAACACATATCAAAGACTATCTAACAAGTCATTACTACCACAACATGAACAAAAAAATCATCAAAACACAAAGGAAATATGAACAAGAGATGGGGTAATAGTAGAAAGTGTTTACCGAATTTTTCCTCAAATCGTCGATACAATCAACCTTTAGATTAAAACCCTACAGAAAAAAACATAGCCAACACATTATTCTACCACAACATGAACAAAAAAAAAATAAAAACAAATAAATATGGACAATAAATTCAGTAATAGTAGAAAGTGTTTACGTCTTTAAACCAAATTGTGTGTTTGCTCATCCTTAGTTAATGGAGAAAAAAGTTTCGGTATAAGAAATAGGCTTGAGGGATGAGAATTACTCAACTAGAGGTTTTTTTTATAGGGGAGAATTAGTGAACAATAGTATATATAAATCTAGGATCCAGTATAAAATAAAATAAAATCTTGTTAGTAATTTAATAAAAAAAATAAAAATCTTAACCAGTTATATCATATTTAATTAAAAAAAATAAAAATCTAAACCAGTTATATCATATTTAATTATATTATTTCTAGAATATTATTACTTCATCGATAGATTTTTATTCTTTTATTTTAAAGACTTTTTTTATCTTATTTTTTAAGTATTCGAGAAAGTTAAGAGACACAATTTTTTGTTTGAAGAATTCAAAATGAATTAAATGATCAAACTCAAGCACAAGGCGTGCCTGAGAAAAAGCCGGAGCTTCCAAAATGTTTACAAAAAACCCAAAGGCAAAGAAACAGAAAGAAGTTATACCATTAACCAACGCCCAAGCTCAACAACCAACTATGGCAATCTAAAGCAAAATTACTCAAATGTGCTTTTAACCACCAGAAAGATATATAGAAGCTTGACGCTATCTATAAGTTGAATAGTGGTGGCTGATTTGTTTGAAAAGACTCTACTATCCTTCTAAATAATTCAAATGCAAACACATCAAATCATAACCAAAATATAACATTTTGTTTTTGACGTGCCGACAATGTTACCAAACTAAACTAAATGATATAGAAAATTATGAGAAAAAACTGAAACAATGTCTAACCATCGACACACATCATACCATAACGAACCAAATAACGGACAATCCATAAAAAGGTGAGCCGCATTTTCAATGTGACCACACCCGCTAACACAAAGTTAATCATCCTGTAAAATAATGCGACGTTTGAAAAGATTTTCTTTAGTAAACAATATTTCCTTTAGTAAACAATATTTTTTTTTAAGGAGAATTAGTAATAGTGTATATATATAATATAAATCCGTGACAACTAGTCACTTGTTATTTTCGTTATATATATATAACACCTTTGTGAAAAAATAAAGAACGTGTAACTTTTCTCAAAACTTCTTCAAAGACTGATCTTCACCTTGTTATGCACTTCCTTGTTATTCATCAACCCAAACAAAAAGAACAATAGCAACAAAACTTGTTGTGCACTTCACCTTCTCCCCTATACCATATTTAATCTCTAATGCACTTCCAATTAATTTTTATTAAAATCTACACCAAATCGAGTTTAATTTTCATCTAATTTTTGAAATTTTTGGTCTCAACGTTTTCCCGAATACTTCATCGCTAACATTTTAGGTCTCCATTCTGACTAGGACAATGGAACATTTGAACTTAAGGATCCAGCTGTTGGTTAAGTTCAATATTACAAGGTTAAAATGATAAATTAATTATTAATTATATTATATTCTAAGAATGACCAAACAGTCAAACATTAAATATAGATGTATTTTTTTTATCAAGTGCTCGAATCATAATTTACTGACACCTTTCACTAGAATCAACTTCTTTATTTGACTATATTATATTGTTAGATCATAATATTACTACTCAAAATTTGTTTAGATGATGATGAAATAATGAAATATAATTAGACATACTTATATAAACTTAATTAAACCATCATTACATAGTATATTGTTTTAAAATGAAAATATTTGGGTTCACGACACAACACTTCACATAAACAAACTTGATGTGCAAGATTGATATGTTAGGGTGCATGGAAAGGAAGATCAGCTTATTCTATTGGTCAAGGTCACAGAGTTGTTGTTCAAGAATTCAACTTTCCAACATTCAAAAACGTTTCTGAAGCCTTAAATTTGGGACTTTGGAGTTTCACTCGTGTTCATGTTGAAGTGTATCAGATAGACTTGGACATTTGTCGAAAAGGGCACAATCAACATTACACTTGATCCAATCTGTTTGTGGTTTAGATCAAACTGGAGTATCAGACTATGCATCATCATTGAGACGGTGGCACCACATGTAATCGTGAAGTGTATCCATGGCTAGGACACAAGATGCATGTGCATTGACAGATTTTTGCTCCCATAAACATGCATTACGCGCGCGCCAAATACTCCATAAAAAAGCGACAAATATAGATAAGTAATATTGAATCTTTGAAAGCTTGTAACCAAAAAAAAATAATTCTGTGAAAGCTAGTAGATTATATAAAGGTAAAGATAGAATGGTTTATGATCCACGAGAATATAGAATGGTTTGTGACCCATAGGAATAGGAAATGACCATGCATTTTCTTTTTCTCTCTTAATTAAGGAAAAAAGAAAAAGCTTTTTCTTTTTCTTAATTTTTTTCAGGTAGAAAATTATGGTACTTTATGTGACACATGTCAATTAAGTTTAACGACGCCTTAACATTAATATTCACGTTTCCCCTAAAAAAAGATTAATATTCAGATTTGGATGAGTTATCTTTGACTGAAATGCAGTGCTTCAAATAAGTATTTGTATATTTTTTGTAGTTCCAAATGCGATCGTTTTTCTTCATACAAGACCACATCTCGGGGAACTACAATCTTATAGTATTTGTTTGAGTCGTACAATTTGTAGCTCTTTGAACTTGAACCATAACCGAGAACATATGATTCAATATAATATTCTTCACTAATCTCTTAAGACTATTTAGAAGTGAATTCATCTCCTCGACCGGTCCTCCTAACTTTTATATGTTGACCATTTCCTTTCGCCACACCATCTTCGAACTTCCTTGAAGGTAGTAAATATACTTGAATTAAGATATATCATACTTTTTTCTTTCATGGGAATTTTTACATCACCACCAATTGAGACATTGTCACTCACTAATTCATCAAGATCCAGAATATGCTCATAATTTGTTCGCAGAGATGGTTGCTTGCACCATTGTTAAGGTACCGTGGCCTTCCTTAACTAACTTCATTACTTTCCACATGCTAGCAACATTGTTTGAAACTTCTCATCATTTTCTTCCACATAGTTAGTCTCCTCCCCAAGTCTATTTCTTCCACATGGTAGCATTGAGTGTTAGCTTTGGCATACCTTGAGGTTGTGTAACCTTTTCCACGTCATGTTACTGCTGCTAGTGAAATCCGAACCTCTTCCACCATTAACACTCCTAAATTGTCTTCAACTGCATTTTTGTCTCTGACCTCTACCTCAACTCCATTGACTTATTGAATTTCTTTTTATTTCCTCAATCTCCTTTAATTGCATTTGAAAGAGTTTTCCCTTATATTTTTTATTTTATTTATTATCATAAGCTTTATAAATGATCCTCAAAGTTGGTATATTGTCATGGCCTCTATATCTTTACTTTTTATTCTTGTTTTCAAGATGTTTGAAGTATCCTCCATGAAAGGGTGTTACTCCATTACTAAACATGACTATTGAAAGATTTCTTATCATAATCTAAGCTTTGATACACTTTGTTGGAAAATTAGAAGGTTATTGGGAGAAATTAAGGTAGATAGAATACTTTGTTTTATTGCATACTTGTTTCTTTTACTTTCCTAATTACTTACTAGCTTAGTTTACAAATGACAACATCTCACCCTTTTATAGGATCCATGAGAGAGTAATATAGAGACAATATATTTCTATACACACTTTTAAGATAGAGTTATAATGTTTTATCTCAACTACATACATTTAATATTATGTTTTCGTACTATTTATCTACTTTTACATATCTTTATAACTTTCTTTGACCTAACTACTTGGAGACTCTCACTCTCGAGTCGAGTAAATTAACCTTCTTAAAGACTACAACATTATTTAAAAAAAAAATCAAAAATCCATGCCCCCAATCAAACAAAGTTTTTACATATTCCTTCTTATAGTTTGAATATAGAGCAAGACAAAGTGATAAAATACCCTCTATTGAACCTTTGCAATTTCCTTCAAGAAGAATGATCTATGTTGGTTCTAGACACTTTTCTCGCAATCCATCAATTATTAAGGTGGGTTGAACAAGTCTTTACTCACCAAAATCTAGAGTGAAGCCTATGTAGGATGCGTGAATTGCTTTATTATTGTCACAATGACACAATCATTGTGCGTGTAATTTTCATTTACATTCTTGAAAGAACCACTCCTTTGACTTTTATTTATTTTATATTAATAGCATTAAAATCTTTATTTTTAGAATTTATATTGAATTCTCGTGTTCAATTTTATGATTATAAAACTTGAATTTGAGACCTTCCTCTAATGGAAACAAACATTCGTTACTTATATATCAACATACATTACTTAATTTTATGATGAGTAGTAGTAAAAATTCAACATCTTAGTGAATATCCTAAAATATTTTACCAATATAAGGATTACGCCAATAAATACATTGAAAAAGAAATGGGAAAATTACTTTAAAAAAATGTGTGATAAAATGTAGTTGAAACTTTGATAACATGTAGCTTAATTGAAAGTTAAGTAAAATTTGATTAAGAATTGATTTAGTCATGACTCGTGATATTAGTGCAATAATGAAATTTGTTAACTTCTTGATTTCAATCATTTTGTTGAAAATGCAATAATTTAGATGTTTTTTTTGCAAATATTTTTCTTTTGTCTTAAAAATATTATTTGATGCAAACATCAACCGGAAAGCAATCTAAACATCCCATTTTTTTCATTATTCACTAATTACTTTAAAATCAAACTAGAAAAAAGAAAAATGCATTTTACAACCGATAAAATCAATCATCTTCCATTTGTATCTTCCCTAAAAAAAAAAAAAAAATTCATTTTTTACCCTTCTTTTAACACCATTTTTTTCCTGAAATTTCTTCCCATTCATGTTCACCCCCTCGTCTTCCTGTTTGCAAGCATCAACATCTTCCTGTCCAAAATCATCAACTTTTCACAATAGCGAGTTTTCTGATTGAGATCTCGTTCAATTTTTTCTTTGTGTTTCGATCTATATTCACGAAGATTTGTTTCGAATTTCAGATGAAGTTTCCAGAAAATACAAATAACACGTTTTCCGAATTTCGGTTTCAGAAAACGCAAATAAAATATGTGAAGGTGTTTGATTTGTTTGGAATCAATTTAATACTCACTAAGATTTGCTTGTATTCGGAAGTACACATATACTATTATTTTGTTTTCCTTAAATCAATTCAATTATGCCTAGAAATCAACTGAATTGCATTAAGGATTTAACTGTTAAATCCTTTTTCAGTTATAGTTATGCCTAAAATCAATTCAAATGCCTAAAAGAATGTTTAACAAAATTATGGAATCTTTTTCTTTCTCGAAAATACAAACATGGATTTGTCATGTAGGGGTGAACTCATATATTGGAAAGTGAGGGTGAAAAATAAGTGTAGAAACTTAAATGGTAAAATGGGTAATATTGGAATTTTTGGTAATTTGTAGGGGTGAAAGTATGGATGTAGGGGTATAGGGTAAAATTTCCTATTTTTCTTGAGGATTGCTTTTTAGGCCCCCCTAATATCTCTTTAGGCCCCTCAAAAATGCGAAAATAACCTTTATGAGGCGTTTGACGCATGAATACTGAAGCCCCCGGTATATACATACCGGTAGGTCATTTTAATTTTTCTTCACCTTTTGCACCTTCGGTATGTACATACCGAATGCATGTTTTCACATTTTCACGTTTGCACATTTGGCCAACCAAGAGAAATTTCACAAAGAAGCTCACAAACATTATTGGAAAGCAATAGCAAAGATAATTCCTCCCGAGGTTCCTAATATTGAGAAGAGGAGAGGGAAAAAAGAAGCATACAATAAAACAAATGATTTTGAAGCTTAAACAAAAACCCCCAGACTCATATGATGCCTCCTCCCCCACCATAAGTACACAAAGCTGCAAAATAAAACAAAGATGGCAAAGGCGCTAAAGGATGGGAAAAACGACATGGCAGAGAAAAGCTCAACACCAACTGAACTGCCTCTGCAGGTTCTGCAGAAAATTAATTCTACTGTAATTTGTAAGAAAGTGATAATGCGAAAGTGATGTTCCCTTTTTGTGAGAAAATGAAATGGGTTTGTGGCAGGGTTTGTAGGGAAACACAATTTTAATATATTATTTGTACCATTAATTTGATCTAATTGAATTCATTAACAATCTCGTAGTTATATACCGGAGGAACAGAAATGAAATTTCACTACCGTATCATCCGGTTGTTAAGTACTGAATGTGTTATTAAGGACGGTTTGGTAATTTTGGGGGGCCTAAAGAGAAATCAGGGGGGCCTAAAAAGAAACCCTCATTTTTCTTTGTAATTTAACAATTTGGCTGGCGGGCAAACCCAAATAATGAATCCACCCGAATCTTATTTTGCTTTGGTAATAACACACATAAGGCAAAGTCTTGAATTTTTACTTAGTAAATATTTTTATGGCTTAAATGCAATTTTGACCTCTTAGATTTATAAAACATTGCAAAAAAAAAAAAGCAATTTTGGACCTTTATATTTAAAATAGATGTGCTTTTGACTCACAATCTTAAGAAAATAACAATTTAGGCTACTTGTTTTTGGACATGTGGTCTCTTCTCGATAGTTTTGCAACGTTTTGTAAAGATAGGGGGCCGAGGTTTCTACTTTTTGTTCATGGGTCAAAATCGCAAATTTTTAAAAGTCAGGGGACAAACGTACATTTCACCCATATTTTTTTTCTTTTCTTTTTCTGAGTAACACTTCATTTTTTATAGGCAAAATTGTTTTGAAAAACAAACGAAAGGTAAAGAGATAACGATAAGAAAATCACACGAAGGTTTTTACATGTTTAGTTGCATTTTGACCTCTTACATTAGTTTTAGGTTTTCAGTTTGTCCCATATGTTTAACAAGTTTTAAGTTCGTTCCTTACATTTATTTTAGGTTTTAAGAGTGTCATATGTTTAGCAAGTTTTAAGTTGGTACCTTATGTTACTAACATTGTAGTAAAATCACCATTTTAGTTAAATTTTTGTTAAAATGCCCACATGGCTAACTGAGATGCACATGTGGACAACTTTGGGGGGATACCATGTTGAAGTTTTAAAACGAAGTTAACTAAAATTTGATAGAAAGACAAACTTATTTTTACATCAATAATGGACCAACTTGAAGATCTTGTTTCTAGTCCCCTCATAATCAAAATATTTACAATCAAATGCTAAATGACTTTTCCACTATAGCTAAAAACTAATTACAATATGTTGTAGTAGGGTATCTCCTATTAAACTTGACTATACCACTAGCTGTCTCAAAACAAGTCAAAACCCTTAATCCATTGAGAAAACAACAACCACTATAGGTCTTGCAACAAGACTGAACTATGATATTTACTAATCCAACATAGTAATCAACTCTCAGAGGAATTACAATCTATCACTAATGAGAGAAAATACAAGTTAAAGTTATGTTTGTATCACTAAGTTTTATTTAAAAAATATCTCTCAAGAAGGGAGGATAAGTAAATTAAGCATACAAAACTACAAACAAAGTAACTCTCAAATAGAGGATATAAAGTTATTATGATTTTTTAATGGCTTTTAGAATAATGCTCAACTTGATTGTTCACATCTTGATGTCAACATTGTTTCAAAAATCATCTGTCATTTTGTCAACTTCTATTGTTAGGGAGAGATTTATTTTAGAAAGCTTGAACGATATAGTGTTGAAGAGCCATCACGAGTTTCTGAAAGAGCTATTGTCTTTGTAAGCATATTTGGGCAAAACCTTAATTCGAGGTGCAGAGTATGATGAAAATAACTTTACATCATGTCATGTATAGATTTATGTGATTCAAAATTGATTCTTCTAGGCGATTGACTTTGGTGCTCAAAAACCTCGGACGATAAGTGATATTTAAGACATACCCTTTAAGAATTACTAACATGCATTTAATATGATCAGATGAAGTAATGATTGATTGATTGCTTCGTCATGTACCAAATGCACCAAACGATATATGTGCTTGTTAGTACCCACCAATAACATTCTTGAAGACTTTAGACATTCGAAGACACGATTCACATGTTGTAGGCCAAAACTCTGTTCCACACGCATCCAATTGCACTATCACATATAGCAAACTGCTTTCTTTATGCAAGGTAATATAATAATCATTCTATTTGAACCACAATGTTCGTGACAATTTTACCATTGTCGTCCACTAAGAAGACATTAGTCAGCTTCACGTCAATGAAAGATGGCGACTTATGTTCAAGCTGAGCTAGGAACATTCAGGTCCCACCCATTGGACGCATGAGCCAATGTTCTACACACAGAAGGATTGCACATACACAAACAATTATTAGAGTTCAGGTGAACACCACAAAGCACCACCATAAACATCATTTCCATCTCGAGTGCATTAACCTTGGATATACCCTCGGGAAATAACATCCACATAAGCAAAAGATACAATTTTATTAACTTAGAAGATCAAAATTTTATCCAAGAAGCCAACCAAAAAAAGAGAGAAAGATTCGTCAAGAATGGGTGATTAGAATTAAGAACTCATTTATACCTAAAACCTGTGGAAGTTGCAAAAAGCATGGGTCGAAAAACATAGTTCATTTGATTTTTTTAGTTAATTGTGCCTATATTTTGTCAGCCTAAACCCACTTGAATTGCTCTGGTGGTGTTGGCTTGAGACCTAGGAGTTTGCTCCTCCTTAGAGTCTCAGGTTCGATTATCTCCGATGCCAATTTGGGTGGGCTAGTTTAGCTTCTTAAAAAAAAAAAAATTATCAGCCTAAAGAGGCTATGGTTGGTTGTGCACTTTCATCCCATCACATAAATCTCTTTCACCCTTGAGTACAATAAAGCACCCTGCTTAAAGTCTACAACATCATCTTGAAAAATTGTGTGTTCTCGTATGAAACAATGTCTTTCGTATATCACATCGGCAAGAACATCTCCTAAATGTGAAGCAATACAAAGGGATAAAAGATCCAACGAGAACATATACAACTTTAAGTCGTTATTATCATACAAGTGAGCTAGCATGTCATTCCTCGATTGTACCTTCAAATTTTCCTTCAAGATCAACACTCTATGTTGGCTACAGTGTCTTTCGCGGCGATCATCGTTTCTAAAAGCGAGTTGAAGAAGTCTTTCCTCACCAAATTCGTAGGGTGATGCCTATATGACAAATGCATAAGTTGTTTTACCATTTCCATAATTCATGTGTGCAATTCTCATTATATATTCTTTTTCTTTAAACAAAACTTTTATAAACTTTATCTATTTTACATTTTTATCCTTGAGTTCTTTATATTTAGGATTCATGTCAAATTCCACAATTTAATTGTTATATTTATGAAATTTGAATTTGAAACCTTACTTAAAAGGCAAAGAGAACACTCTTTACCTAAATCAAACACGTGTTAAATTCGAGTAGAGATCCTCAAGAATGAACAACCACTTTCTATATAAATATATTTAAGTCATTATAAGGTTAAGATATTTATTTATAATAAAACTCGAACTTTATACATTACTTAAAAAGAAACAAACACTCATTACTTATATCAACACACGTTATATTTGAATAGATGTTCTTACAAACGAACAAACCCGTTTCTATATATAAATCTATATATTAATTAAAATCTATTATATTTATAATAAAATTTGAATTTAAGACATTATTATTGTAAAGGAAAAAAACACTCGTTAATTAGACCAAAACACGTTACATTCAAGTAGACGTCTCATATTACTTTTTTTTTAAAAAAAGATTACCTTGTTTGTAAAATGATTCTTTAGCGAGTATACTTCGTTTACAATTGCAGAAACTAATCATTCAAATCGTGTGAGATTCAAGTGGTCGACAAACTTTTTTTCTTAATTTTAAAACTTTATTTTTATCGATGTGATCATGATATTGTTTTTGCGCGATTAATCTCTCGAGTCGGATCGCGCGAAAATTTTGATGGTCTTAGGACAAAGTATTTTCAAATGAACCAAGAAAAAAAATGAAAATTTTTATACTGAGGTAAGAAAAACCATCATCTTCCAAATGCATCGCCTCTCACACTATATAATCCTCACCCCACATCTCGCAGCCTCTCTCTCTCTTTGTCTTCTCTCTCTCTATAAGAGTTTTCTTCAATCTCTCTCTATACCTCTCTTCATAGTTTTTTGCTTTTGTACATAATCGATTTTGATAATCTGAATTTGCATTTTGATAATCTAAAATTAAACAATTGGAAAAAAGAAGAAGAAAAGGGTGGGGAGGCATACCCAGATAATGAACCTACCCTCTGTTCTTAATCTCATTGTGCCTCCCCTCAGATCTTAAGATTTCTTCATCTGGGTCGTCTTCAATTGGTTTGTTTCTTTCAAATCTAGATTCAAGTTTTCATTTTTATTCATTTTGTTATGTTTTTTTTTTGGATCTCTGACTGTTATTATTCAACAATTTTTGTTTTTGTTTTTTCAGGATTGTGTTTTGTTCTGCCTTGATTCATTGCTTGATTTAAGGATCCGATATTCCTTAACTGAATCCGACAATATCTATATTGTCATCTTTTTACACTTTTTGAGGTTGTCTCGCAATTTAAGGTATTGTATTGTTTGTTGGATTATTTGTATTTGAACAATTTGATTAATGATAATGCTACCATGTTGGTTTGATTTATCTTAAACTAGGATTTTGTTTTTTTGTTTAGTTTTACGTTGGTGTTATTGTTTTTTAAGGAATTTGATTGGATCCGATAGAATTTGTGTTATGTTTTATTGATGTTTTATAAGTTTGGTTTTTTTCATATGTAGTGATGCTGATGCTACTTGCATTTTGTATTGGTTTTAGTTTTGATGGATGAATGAATTGTTTCTTTTGATTGTGTGTAGATAAAATGCAATCAGATAGTGGCAAGCTATTTATCGGTGGAATATCGTGGGACACAAATGAAGAGCGACTCAGGGAGTATTTCAGTACTTATGGAGAGGTTAAGGAAGCGGTGATAATGAAGGATCGGACAACTGGTAGAGCTCGTGGATTTGGCTTCGTTGTTTTCATTGATCCAGCTGTTGCAGATATTGTCGTGCAAGAGAAGCACAACATCGATGGAAGGATGGTAATTTCTTATCATGTCCCCTCTTTTAAGTCCATGGCTTGCATTTTGACATGATATTAAAGTTCTCTTGTCGAATTATTTGGCATTAAATTAGAATACTCACTTTACATATATTTTATGATATTGAATTGTTCCATCCAAGATTTGAATTCGGGTTCTACCGAAGGATCCATCCTTAACTCGAGCTCATCAACCACTTGAGCCCAATCATATAGCTGTTTATGATATTGAACTGTAATTTGATTTGCACAATTCGTTTGTTTTATGATTTCCTTTGCTACATTTTAAGATGGACCAAGAGGAAGTATATTTCCCTATATACTTCATTCTCTAATGTTATCTCCTTTTATTTTCATTATTATTTTCTCTTCTTGTCATCTGTTGTAAAGATCTGTATGTCTTTGACACCTTTTTTTTTTCCTCTTTCTTTTTTCCCCTTTGTGATTTATAGTTAATACTTTTGCATCTTTCACTAGGTTGAGGCAAAGAAAGCTGTTCCTAGGGACGATCAGAACGTATTGAGTAGAACCAGTGGCAGCATCCATGGCTCTCCTGGTCCAGGTCGCACTCGAAAGATATTTGTTGGAGGTTTGGCTTCTACTGTGACAGAGAGTGACTTCAAGAAGTACTTTGACCAGTTTGGGACTATAACAGATGTTGTAGTAATGTATGATCACAACACTCAGAGGCCAAGAGGCTTTGGATTTATCACATATGATTCTGAAGAGGCTGTTGACCAGGTCTTACTTAAGACGTTTCATGAATTAAACGGTAAAATGGTTGAGGTCAAGCGAGCAGTTCCTAAGGAGTTATCCCCAGGACCTACCCGCTCTCCTCTCAGTGGATACAACTATGGTCTGAGTAGGGTCAATAGTTTCTTGAATGGCTTCAATCAGGGTTATAGTCCAAGTACTGTCGGTGGCTATGGACTTCGGGTGGATGGTCGGTTCAGTCCGGTTGCTGGAGGCCGAAATGCATTTGCACCATTTGGATCTGGTTATGGAATGGGTATGAATTTCGAGCCTGGTTTGAGTCCTGGTTTTGGAGGGAATGCAAATTTCAATGGCAATCTTAGCTATGGACGGGGCTTAAATCCTTACTTCATCGGCGGCTCCAATAGGTTTGGCAGTCCTGTTGGATATGAAAGTGGTAACGGAGGAAGCAATTCTTTCTTCAGTTCAGTGACTCGAAACTTATGGGGGAACGGAAGCCTCAACTATGGAACAAGTTCTGCAAATTCCAATGCATACATTGGATCAGGAAGTGGGAATGTTGGAGGAAATGCATTTGGCAATTCTGGAGTCAACTGGAGTTCTTCGCCGATTTCTGGACATGGTGGCGGGAACAATGTGTCACAGGGTAGTGGCAATCTTGGATATGGAGGTGGCAACAACGGTTATGGATTGGGGACTGAAGGGTATGGAAGAAGCAGTGGTTCCACTCTCGCACCAACATCTTCATACTCTACATCAAATGGTGGTGGTGTAGATGGGGCTTTTGCTGATTTTTACAACAACAATTCGGTCTATGGGGACACCACTTGGCGATCTTCAAATTCGGAGAGAGATGGATCTGGTCCCTTCGGTTACGGACTTGGTGGTGCACCTTCGGATGTTTCTGCCAAGACTTCTCCTGGTTATGTTGGTGGTTATACTGTTAATAAAAGGCAGCCAAATAGGGGTAAGAGTGACATTTCATACTCATACTTATATCAACTTCTCAGTCAATCAGCATAACTATTACTACAATACAAACCTAAAAATAGGGTTGAGAAAAAGTTTAATTGTTACGGTTTTTGTTTGGACTTTTGTGCAATAATCTAGGCAAATGTCCTCTTTTAGTTGCTTGACAATGCGAGTAAATGCCAGACTCATTGAATTCCTGTTTTTTTTTCTTTTTCTCTTTGGTAAATTGGTTATTATTGTGGAAAACGGTTTTTGTTTGGACTTTTGTGCAATAGTCTAGGCAAATGTCCTCTTTTAGTTGCTTGACAATGCGAGTAAATGCCAGACTCATTGAATTTATGTTTTTTTTTTCTTTTTCTCTTTGGTAAATTGGTTATTATTGTGGAAAACTTTTTGTTGGTATTTTGCTTGTGTTCATTGCTTCTATTGCTTTGCTTCTAAGTGGCATATAACAAAGATACTGTCTTGTGCTCAATCCATTTGCTTTATTGTCTTGAGCTGAAAATTGAAAGATGGTTTCAAACAAGTAAACATAATCATCATAGAAAATCATTATGCTGATTGTATAGAATGTGATGCAAGTTTTGAACCAAATTTTGCATCAAAGTTTTGAACCAATTTTTCTTGATGCATCATTACCCTACTCCAGGGTATTTTGTGTTGGATTTGGGCCAGTAGTGTTAGGTTGTAGATAGAGTTTAACACGTGATGGTAGGAAAAAACATTCCAAGTTTGACGGATGAAAAATGTAAAGAAAGTGACTGTTAATTTAGATAAAAAGAATAAGGGGGGAGCACGTTTTTATAAAGTATGAAATTGCAATTAATGATCTAGATATGTATTGTTATAAGTTGAAGGGGAAATTGCACTCATCTTCCCTAAGGTATACTTAAATCACACACTTCTATCTTTTAGTCAATCACTTGCCTCCTTTATTTGGTGGAGACACCTTCTCTTAGGTATGTTTAAATGTCACACACACACCCCTCAATTTTGACAAAATTGAAGGAAGTTTAGCGTCACTGAGGGGAGGGTCAGTGTCTTTTATAAAATACAGGGTGTGTGTGTGTCATTTAAACATATCTTAGGGGATGTGAGTGCAATTTCCTCTTAAGTTGAATTTAAAACCTTATATATACATTTGCACAGTTCGCGTATGCAAGTATTATAATACTATTATATTCCCAAACTAAAGTATTGCTTCATCATTCATGATCAGAAGTTGTAACTAAATGAAATTCAATGCTGTAATAGCTTATTAAAAATGAGGGTTACAATGACTCATGTTTATTTGGTATTTACATCTTCCCCCGTTAAAACAACATTTGGTTATGGACTTATACTTCAAATCCATATAGTTGGCAGGTTTATTTGTCCGACGTAGGTAGTAGTTAGTTTGTACTTCGTAATCATGTTGGCCATAATGCTGTTTTTTTTTTGAAGCATTAGACATAATTCTGTTAAATTGTTAGAACTTATCATTTTCATAATTTATTTGAAATTTAGTTTTCTTTGGTTGTTCAAAAAATAAAGTTTACTTTGGGATCGGTTCAGTAGTATATCCTCATTCTTCATGTCAACCTGTCCTAATACTCGAAATCACAGGGGGAAAACAAACTTTGGAACCGATCCACATAGTTTCGGATAGTGATCAGGGATGTAAACTTTAGAAGTTAAGATTGATGCATTCTACTTTTAATACGCTTTTATTTATTCGAATTTAGTTGTCTTTTTTTTTGCCAACACTGATACACTTCTATATTTGCTTCAGGAATTACTACATAGGAAGATCGTTTTGTTGACACGAACTTGTAGGCGAAGATAATCCAGTGAAGCAGGTGAATTGTGAATTTTGCACACCACTGTTGTTACTATATTTCAAGTTTAAGACATAAGATGTTTGGTTATCTAGGGCTAACTGAAGTGCCTGTTTTGAGGATTCAGATATAGAGATAGAAGTTACAAGGGAATGTTACGGCTTGAGTTTTTGATTTATTACTATTTAGGTTTTTGGGTTTTTGGGATTTGAGTGAGATGTAAAATCTGATTGCGGGATATAGCGGAAGTGTATCATGCATCACATGTGAGAAGCGATATAAAAAACATTGAAAAACATTTCTTTTTATTTTCTTTTCTTTTTGGGGTAGCTTTTTGCTTGTAATGTCATGCAAAATTGTGGGTTCTACTCAGGAATTGTTTGTTCCTTCAATCATTTTGGTTTGATTTTAGCATATTGTAATTTGAGGATTTTGTTGATTATTAGTGTGATACATTGAAGGGATACCCTTCTAGGGTCTCCGTGAATAAGTTACATTATATTTTGATTATTTTTTTTATAAGGAGAATATTTTAGGCTACATTGTTTTCCAAATTCTACCAACCATTTAATATTTTATTCTGTGTTTAATAACTATGCACGGACAATGTACAAACATTTTACACATTCGTTTAATCAAATCTTAAGATGATACTACGTTAGGGAATGAGAGAACTAGGTTTGTTACAGGTGAATTTGTTGACATTAGGGAGGTTAATTATATACAACTGTTAAACCTTTGATGTTAACTACAAAGTTGGACAGCATTAGCTGGATTTTTGTATTGCTATGATAGGTTTTGTTGGTAGTTTGGTAGTATTAGTCATCTAATCATGGATATTTAGCTAGTCAAAGTGTCTTTTGTTAATATCTTAATATTTTTTGAAGGAATTGTTAATATCTTTTTATTACCATCATGATAATGTCCTTTTTTTTTGACATCATATGAACCATGTGCAATATTTTCATAGTCAAGTCATAGGACTTAGGTGCCTGTAGCTGAAATCTAGAACTGAATTTCTTTTTATTTTACCAATTTTTTTACATAGATTTGAAGCAACCTATTCTTAGAAGTCAACTTGTTTGGTGGCTTTTTATGTTTTGGTTTGAAGATTTGTTGTGTTGCTTTTCATTTCAAAAATGCTTTGAAAAATTGGCCATTATTCTTATGTCTGATTTTTTACTATCTTTATGATAGAAATCCTTAACATTTCAAGTATCTTATAATATTTTACTAATTTGAGATTAACATGCATGCTTATTAGATTAGATTCTATTTGCTTTAAGTATTTGTCAACAATTTTTTCTCAAAGCATCATTCAAATCAAAACAGGTATCCGATACTTTGATTTTATTTTTTTGGTACAATATCCGATGCTTTATTTTTAGGGGAAAACAAGAAAGATTCTTACTGTCATTTGCATTAGCTGGTTTTGGAAAGTACAATAGTACATAGACCAGAAGGCAAATGGGACAAACATTCTATATTAGTAGACAAAACATACCGAGATAAGTTTTGCATTAGAGAAATGATATTTGTACAACTACTTTGTGACAACTCTTTGACAACTTTCTCTCTTATACTTATATTATATTTTTATTCTCTCTCTTCCTTTTTCTCTCTCCATTGTTTTTGACGTTAGAAAAAAGAAGTTGTAACAAAAGTTGTCACAATTGGTTGTTCAAATATCATTACTCTTTGCATTATGCACAAATTAGTTTTCACCGTTTGATTAATACATTCTACTATTGGATAAAATGATTAAATGGTGAAAACATGTCTATGCATGATGTAAGACTATTTTACTTATGCATGTTAGACAAAACCTCTTTTGACTAGTTTCTAATTTCAAACCGTTGGTAAAGTTACACACTTGATGAAGTCACCCATCCTTTCTTGATCGAATTTGCACATAAATATTTAGAATTTTTAGAGTCAATTGTTTCAATATTATTCTGTTCTATGAAAGGTAGTACATTATATGCTATTTGCGAGTTGTTTATTGATGTGCAACCTATTTCTGTTTTTTTTAGGGATGTGCAACCTATTTCTCTACCATAGATTTAATATCTATAGTATTTTTTTAATTTTTCTTATAAAACATAGATGGCAGAGATTTTAAATTGGTATATAATTGATAATTTAAAATTAGTCCATATTTACCTTTCTTTGACCTCTTCCTCACCCGTAAGCATGATACTTATGGATACTACGACTCTAGTGTTGCTTGAGTCTTGTTGTAATGACTCCGGTGTTGCGTGGTGGAAGGTGTTCATTGTCCACCACAACCCAACACTCCTTGCTCTTATTGTTACGCACCACACTTTTTTTTTATTGTACTCATCGCTCACCCTAGACCTTGCAATTATCGTTTGACAAGAACACCACACATCTTGTAAAACCTAGTCCTCTTTGACTCCGGTGTTGCTCGCGTCATTTTGTCATGACCCCCCTTCCATATGCAACAAAATCCTTCATGATGAAGAATTGTGTTGGTGTTCATTGTCCACCACAACCTAGCACTACTTGCTCTCATTGTTAAGCACCACCCTTTTGTACTCATCGCTCACCCACTAGACCTTGCAATTATCTTCTATAGGAGCACCACACATCTTAGTGCCTAGTTTTCCACTTTCTCCGTGTTTGTAAAACCTAGTTCTTTTCGAGCGTGTGCCTTTTACACTCTTGGTCCTCACTCATTACTTTGTCATCTCGACAAGCATAAAATCCTTTTTGGTGATTCATCTTCTCGCTTTAAGAGTCTCAATCTACACGTTCTTTACAATCATGTCAATATTCTTATTCCACAAAATTTGACAATTGAAAGTCGTTTTGATGCATCCTTATCAGGTACCAACTGTAATGCAATAACCACAATGTTCTTCAACTCACCTATTTCTTTTCCCAGACATTTTTTTGTTTCTTTCCCATATTCAAACCACCCGAACTAGAATCTCCTCCCTCAAAATGAAAATGACATCAACGTTTAGAAAAAAAATGTTATGATTATAAAGAAACACAAACTAACATTTGTTTTGCACCAGTCATTAAAAAATAATCACAAAATTAATCTACAGAAAATCACTTTATTAGCTTAGAAAAATTTGCTCTTAATGTCATTTATATTCCTGAATAGCATATTATGTCATTTTGTCAAAAATAAAAAAGCGTACCGTATAATTTTACTACCATCTTTAGTGATACAATGATACATACCCTTATTCCTCTCATGGGAAATAAGAAAATATATGTAAGTGGTAGAGAGAGCAGAGAATATCGAATAACATGAAATTAAGTTTAAATAAGAAGGAATAAATATCGAATTATCTTTCTAGTTTCTACTCATCTTTTATGTAATACATGTCTTTAATATGTCATTGTTCGGATTTGTAAAAAATGAATGGAGTGGAATGGAACATAATGAAATTCATTCCATCCCATACCACCACCAAATCCTTCAATATTTCATTCCTCTCAATTTGGGTTGTATGCAATGGAATGACGCCATAATTAAAATATTACCTATTTTACCCCTATCTTTATTTTATCACTGTTATGTTTTTTTTTTGATCAAGTAGCCTAGTGGTTAGAGCTCACACAATTAAATTGTGGAGAAGTGGAGTGTCCGGGGTTCGAACCCCGACCCCTGCATATAATATGTAATATCCCTACTAACTGAGCTAAGCTCACGGGGATTCAATGTAATGTTTTCTATTCCTCTCAAATATACTCTACTCTACTTCACTCTTTGTTTTCCACCGTAATATTTCATGTTTGTTCTTATCAAATATTTTTCATTCAGATTTTGTAAAACAAAGAGATTTCGTATTCACTTGTCGATTATGGCTTCCTCTGTTCTTGAAAATGGATGAGAACGAGGTTTCACAACCAATGCACATTACACAGAAAGTTACAAATTGGTGTAAAACTTGGGTGTGTTAAGTTATATGTTGTCCATGGTTTTTTTATGGTCCTACTTGTCCAACAAATAAATATCTTTATGTTCGTTATGTGTTTGAGTTATTCTTTCTTAATTTGTTTATTTTGTAAGCCCATAAGTATAATCAAATCGAAGGACATAAGATTTTAATAATAAGTTGTTTTTCTACATAATAAGTTGGTTTAAATGGCATTTTTTTTTTAAATTTTAAAAAATAATATATTTTTAAATAAGGGTATAAATGGAATAAAAATGTTATAACTTGTTCAGTGGGATGAAAACATTATTGTCATTTTCTAAACTATCAAAACAATGGAATGGAATCCATATTCCATCCCACTCCATTCCATTGTGTTCCATTCCACTCCGCTCCATTATGTTCCATCAATCCAAAGAGAACCTAGTGCATGAGTTTCACTTAATATGCCAAATCAACACCTTCAATATAGATGGTTCACTGTACATTGTTTTCAGAGTTAATTAAGTTTTTAGTCCCTATAAATTTTTCCATCAGCACTTTTAGTCCCTGTAAAAAATTTCCATCAACAGTTTTGGTCCCTAAAATACTTAAGGAAAATGTCACAGGGACTAAAAAATGTGATTTTATTTTGTAGGAACTAAAAACAAAACTGTGAATATTTATAGGGACTAAAAACTTAATTAACCCTTGTTTTGAAGTACTATTGTGACAACATATCACATTTTTATGGACAAAAATTATGGTCCACGTACAAATATATATATATATTTTCAAAGTAAAGTTACTCTTAAAATATATGTAGTACATATATTTTTGAGCGAAAAAATCTATGCGGACAAAATTTTACATCAAATTTAATTTTTTTTAATGATATATATCTATGTATATGTAAATAAAATTTAATTAGTAAAAAATAAGTTCATAAATTTGAAATTAATAAATAAGTAAGAATTCATTTTCCCTAAAAAAGAAGTGTAAGAATTCATTTAGACAATGTCATGTCACCAATTGAGTTGCCACACAAGTATCCCACTTGTCATTTGATCAAAATTTACCCTCAAAATTCATTTTGAAACTCATATGAGTGGGAATAAGATTAGGTTTCTTAAATATTCAGTATCTCATAATTTATTTTTAAACTCTTCAATATATATATATATATATATATATATATATATATATATATATATTGTGTCTCATATTTTTTAATTGAAAAATATTAATAATTATTTAGTACACAATAATTAATTGGGATTTCTACGGTGCACTCATAAATTAATGTGTATTGATTCACTTTTTCCTAAATCAATAAATTAGTGATAATTTTTATGAAAATAAATAACTATTTATCGATTTTTATATTTTTTAAAAATCATTCATAAGAAAAAATATCATTTAATTGTCTATATGAATCATATTAAAATTTGTAAATTTCATGGTAAAAAATAATCAATATTCATTGAAAAAAAATCAATATTCACTATTAAGATTTAGTTATTATTGGGCTTTTGCTCTCTTTTGTAAAAAAAAAAGATTTAGTTATTATAAATCCTCTAAAAACAATATAGTTATTATAATTGCTAATTATAATTTTTTTATTTAATTTTTTATATTTAACTATTAATTTAAAAATCGAGTGTGCCGATACCCTTGAATTTTCGAATGTAGAGTAAAAATTGTAATAACTTTGTTTATTACATCCTCCGTCCATGTATGTAAGCCCATCCATTTTGCTTTTTTTCACATTTCTTCAGAAATGTTGTTAGTATAATTAATGTATCTATTTTGTGTATTAATATTACCGAATTGTCTTTTGTTTGATGTGTATTAAATTTGACTATTCAAATTTCAAGACAATTTAGTAATATTAATTAGAGATATGTTTAAAAAAAAATTAAATGCATCTAGTAATTTGAAAAAGAGATTGAACAAAAATAAAGTTAAATGAATGCTTAGATACATGAACGGACGAAGTATTTATCTAACTTGATTTTGTCAACAACAACGTTTCAATATTTCTCCTATAATGATGCTTAAACTTCCCAATTATTAGGATCACATATCATCATCATCACTTATCACGTTTTTTTTCTTCTTTCTTTCCTTCCCTTATTTTTGGGCTTATAAAAATACGTGCTAGTGTTTATGGTCTTTCCATCGTAAGAACACTTTTACATAATCTTTACATAGTGAAATTGATTACACGCAAAAAACAGTACACACAAACAAATCAGATCCTCTCTTCCAATTTTCCATTCATGGTTGCATCAAGCCGTTCTGTTACCTCTATGACGATTCATACCGGAGAATGACCTGGATTTGCAGGGTTTTTTTTTTTTTTTTTGGATTTGCAGGTTTTGTTTGAGCTAGTTTTGAAAGATATTGATCCAGCGGTATCAACAGCCAAATTTGATAATGATAAGTTTCTTATGCACTATTTTTACTTTACTGTGAGTCATTGTAAAATCTTTCTCTTCATTTATGTCAATTTAGATAATTCTATGTCAAATTTATACAACAAATCTTTCTAGCAAACACATTATGTCCTTAAACCGTATTTAACACAAATGTTTTGAGGCAATTTCTTCGTTTGCAACATTAATGAAGTTGTAGTCCCGTTAGAATTGTTTGCATGGTCTTGTTTTTAATTTGTCGAGCACATTGGTGGATGCAACTATAGATCTTATAAATTAAAAATTGACTATTCTTGAATTAAGAATTTCTTAGTATTGGATTGAATCTTTGCTCTTAAACTATAAAAAGCTTGTCCCAAATTGTCTTTAAAATTTTCAGTATATATTCTTGGATTGTATGCTTCTTTTTGACCCTAAATGCAACTGACATTGTGGCTTGAAACTTGGATCAATTGCCCTACTTAACAAAATTATATATGCAGAATGAAATTTTATTTAAAATGAAAAATTTAACATATCTTCGTTGGTTTTGTAAAATTGATCATTGTAAATGACATGCTTTCATTTTTGAAATATTATTAACATCAATGCAATGCAACTCTAAAGATGATGTTATTTCACTAGTGAGTTTTAAAGATTTAACCCAACTCCCAAATTGTAAAAATTTGAGTATCATGTGGCCCAAAATTTGCAAAACCTCTTGTCGTTATATGTTGTACTTACGTTTCTTACTTTAATTTCCAGCAATAATATTCCCTAATTTAACATCCAAAGTTTCAAAACTTTGAACATTAAGTCCTCAAATCATGCATTGCCAATCTTTCACTATAAATCAACCCTTTTTGCCAAACATGATTAATCAAACTCACGTTAAGTTCCAAACTTGCAAAATCATTGTACTACAATTTACATGCATCTCCGAAATATTGTAAACCGGATAACTAATATTATGTACCAAGTTATACCTTACTATTAAAGACATATGAACTTTGAAACTTTCATTTGAAGTTTCAAAACGTATACTCTTCAATAACCGGTCATCATTTGTTACAAAATGGTAATATTAGTTTTTCGGTTTACAATACATTTTGGGGTGCATGTGAACGGTTCACAATATTTTACAAGTTTTTAACTTTTCCAAGAGTTTGGTTAATCATATTTGTGAAGATGAGTTGATTTCTAGTTGAAGATTCACAATGCATGATTTGACGGAAATTAATATGCAAAGTTTTGAAACTATTAGTGGAAAATTGAAGTCGTGAGTAAATATTAGTTTTGAAACTAAAAACATTTTTGTTGTTTTTTTTTCCTTTATAATTTAGGTGATCATCTTTCTTTTAATTGATATTATAACATTAAAAAAAACGGACGACTAATAAACTAATAAAAAAATGTTAGTCAAAAAATAATAATTATCTAAAAAAAACTAATATATATATATATAAATATATATTAGTTAAATGTTTAAATAAATTTATCATTTGTTTTCTTTTTTGAATTCTTAATTTTTTTTGAGGGAATTTTTTGAATTCTTAATAAAGCACGACTTAAAAAAAATATTTATGAGATGCAATGTGTAAAACCCTTTATTTTTAATCAAGTGGTTAGAACCTTTAGTTTTGTTCAATTTAAATTATTTTAACTAATCCATTTGATGTGGCTATAATATAATGATCTTCTACATATTTATCTCTATGACTATGACCAGGTAAATTAATTTAATTTTTTAATTATGTGAAATTAATACATTTTAAATTTTAATAAAAGTAATAAAGTTTTTTTTTTGAAGTCAAAAGTAATAAAGTTTGTGTAGTATTTTAAATTGTAGAATAACAATAGAAAAGAAAAATAAAATAAACAAACTTTTGGCAATATTAAGTAATGGAAAGAAAAACATGGAATTAGTCAAATTATTGGTACTGTGGTATAATAATAGTTATTAGAGATTTTTTTTATTAACCAAAAAGTAGTTATTAGAGATTTTTGTTGCCAAGTCATTTTTATGTGTGTATATTTGTTTCCTCTCTCTCTCTATATATGCAACTTTGTCATCGGTTATTTTGAAGAGTTCTTCCCCACTTTTAAGTTTACCAGATTTCAAATTAACTTTTCAATTAGTATATTCATTCCAATTATAGAAAACAACGTGTGTTACCCTCCTAGTCTCCACTATATACCTCCAACTCTTAATTAACCATCATCACCTTGTTTATCAATATTCTAAATCTTCATCAACTATACTATCCATGTAAGCTTTAAAGGTATAATCTTTTCAATAGTTGTTTCTCTATCGACCTCGTTTCCTTTTATTCTCATTTTGATTATTCTTTCATTGAAGCTTCAAATATAAATCTTCTTGCAAACCTTCGGCATGAGCCTTTAGAGTTTCTTGCTAGAAATTTTTTTTTAATGCAAGGGCTCTTGTCTTGACTATGATTTAGATGAAAATGATAGGTTATAATGTTGAATTTAATATGCTTCTTGATTCAATGGATGAGTGAAAATATTTATTATGTTTTTATTAATTTATTTGTGGTTGATAATTATAAGAATTGGTGAGTTGCAATTTTGTTAAAGTATGTGATTTGATAAATATGTGAATCTTGATGATTGATGATGTGTGAAATGGGAAAATGTTGAGTTAAAATGATTTTTTTTTTTGGTTGTGTATGTAATTTAGAGGTTGTGAGCAAGTTTATTAATTTTATGTGGTTTAAGTGTCAAAAAAATAAAGAAAGAGTGCATAACATGCGTATCATTGCATTTGATGGATTATTAAGTGTCAAATGAGGCGATTCAATGAATTTTTAAGTGTCAAATGAGACGATTCAATGAATTATTATCAAGTGTCAAATTAGGAGATTATTATTATATGTCAAACGGGGCGATTATTATTATATACTAAACTAGACTCTAACCCGTGCGATGCACGGGTTTTTGTAGAGTTTCATATATAAAATATCAAATTGGCTATATTATTAATCCTAGAGTTACATCAAACTAAGTGACAATTAAGAGTGATCGACATGCACAATCTCAAAGAAGCAAATTAACATTTAGTTTCCATCAACAAAAATGAATATGGAGTCAAAGTCATTACTTTGCCAAAACAAAGTAATGTTATAGTCTACTATAGTGATTTTTGCAAATAAAAAGTCAGAACAAAAACTTCATGTAATATAATATAG
>Ga0315914_1002351_pt1 | contig 28985 bp, 13 predicted proteins | sample MpolenodulesMG_FD_203920 | JGI IMG/M metagenome (GOLD analysis project Ga0315914, IMG submission 203920) | Medicago polymorpha root nodule microbial communities from Los Angeles, California, United States - elongated nodules | ecosystem: Host-associated > Plants > Roots > Nodule | place: USA...
AAGTTAAGAGCCAGACACAAATTAGGTGGAGAAGCTTTTGGAGAAAAAGAGGAGAACCAAGAGAAGAGAGAACCTGTAGAGTCTTGCAATCACCAATCTAAGGTAAGGGTGAGACTAATATTCTCTAATCTTAAGTGGTATAATTCTGAGATTGAATTTAGCATGTAGTTTTGTTGTTGTTCATGTAAAATTGAGAATTAGGGTTTAAAACCGGATTTGATGATAGAACCTGTAGAATTGGTTGTTAAGAGTGTAGAAAGTCTGTAGAATTCATAGATAATTGATGTTCAGGTTGTAGAATGATCATAGGTTAAGTAACCTTGTAGCAGTGCACCTTTTCACGTTCTTGTGTTGTATTCATACATTCTGTTTTGAATTAGCCTTTAGTGCATACCTGAGACTTTAGGTGATATTATCAGTTACTCAGATGGTTTGTTGTCAAGAATAACATGATTTATGAATTGATATATGTATATATGTTGATGATTATTATATGAATAACTTGTTGATGAAATATTACATGAAGGTATGTATATATGTTGATGAATTATTATATGCATGCTTATGTTGAATTTAACATGATGATTATATGATGTTGCAATTATATGATGAATACTTATGAAATTATAATGTTCATGTTGTTTTTGTTGTTTTTGTTGACGTTGTTGTTGATGTCTTACGTTATTGTTAATGTTGTCAATGTTGTTGATGTCGTCAAGTCGTTGAAGTTGTACGTTGTTGTTGATTAAGTTGTTGAGTCCATGCATACTCATATAAAGTTAGGAGCTATATATGCTCCAGTGTTGATTTTAGGAGTTTATGCTCCAACGTTGATTGGTACCACATGCATACTGCATAGTCAAGTTGTTGTTGTGTCGTTGCATTGTCGTTAATGTTGAGTTGTCGTCGTCGTTGTTGAATAGTTGTTGTTTATTTGAATGTTAAGTGGAACTAAAGGAAGCATGTGTGAAATATTATTGATAATAAGTATATGTGAACTATTATTGTTGTTATTTAATGTTGTTTAGGTTGTTAGATTCCGTTGATGAATTATATGCTTATTATTATTGGATGTGAAATCTCACCCCTTCTGTTTGAATGTTGCCTCTACGTGGGTAACGTGCAGATAACCAGGATTAGTTGCTGATGTGAGTTGACTCTCTCATGCGTCGTCTTAGGGTCGCTCTGATACGTAACGGGATGGGGATATTTGCTATGTTTTCCACTGTTGCGTATTATTTATGAACCATGTTATTGAACCTCTTTGAATTAAGATTTTTAATTAAGTTGTTTACGTTGAGGCCGTAGTGCCAAAGTTGTTGAACTATGAATCTATTTTCCGCTGCGATGTTTTGTTAAAGTGGTTTTAATAAATAGTAACTTTACTCTATTTATATTTTAAATGTAGTGTGACATTCCGTTTTACGTTGAATACTCTGATTATTTGTATTATTTACATGTTGGGAAAACGGGGTGTTACATCAGCTGTTCTGATACACACAAGGGAACTGAATCTAATAGTGGTCATTACATTTTTTGCATCGAGGAAGAAAAAACAGGTCAGTGTTTACATGATATATATTGCAAAGAAGAGTGCATTTTGTTAAACTGTTACTGTTTTTTGAATCTTTGGTCATTGTCCATTTTCTAAAAAAGCTTCATGCTCTGCTTCTAAATCTATTGATGTACAGTCTTAAACGAAATGGTCTCTAGTGCTAGTCATACTGAAAGAGATGCCAATCCAATTCCTGCACAAGACAATGATCGTCTACCTTCTCATTTTTTTGTGAAGTGATTCAAAATTTAAGTATGGTGGGGGGCCAACACTTGTTCATCATCATGTCAGCTGACACATACCGGGATCGAAGGGAATCATTTAAGAAACTTGCACATGATATTCTTGATGAAAAAAAATGATGATGGAAAGTACTATATTTCAAGATCATGGTTGCAGAAATGGTGGAAAAGAAAAGTTTCCGATGCTCCATCTAAAGCTGAATCTGGACCGACAACAACTATTACTTGTTCGCGGGGGATTTTGGCTCTTCTTATATAAAAATGTCACTTCTGTGAAAAGCAATGATCCTCCAAGAAAATTATCTATGAGGCCATTAAAACAAATTCTGCGTGAGTGTCATGAGGAACTGTTCAGTGGGAAAAGTATGCCACTCTCTATAGATTACACTTGTTTCTTAGTTCCGTCTTCTTGGATATCAAAATGGAGAAATTACATCAACCAACTGAGAACTAGCAGTCAAGAATTCTGATAACCTGAAACATTAAATGTGGTGAATGGTTCACTGATCTGTAAAAAGCACTCACGACCCATTGAAAAGCATCCGGAACTAGTTTTCAGATGTGGTGCTATAATTCCAAAACAGTTTTCCGCCGGTGGCTTGACCATCATATTTGAGAATGATTTGAAATGTTTCTGCATGGAATGGGGTGCTATTGAGACCCGAGGAGTATCAGCAAAGATCAATAAGGTGAATGGTCAAGTTTTGATCAAAACTGGTCCTGAGGTTTGTGAAAGTTGCATTGGAGAAAAGCGTTTCCAAATGCTCCAGGAAGACGAAAAATGAGAATATGTTGATATGGGAGTACTTGAGGTTGTCAAAGAAAACCAGATATTACAAAAAGGTGATATAACAATTGATAGCAACGACGAAAATGCTACACTTGTGGACTTTAACATATATTCTGGAGATCAAATTATTGTGATGGACTCTAAGATCCATGAAAATCGAGATATTGCTGATGAGATGTGTATTACACACTAAACACATAGATGAAAATAATAACACTTAGATTGATAACTTGCAATGCAAGCAACCTCACCTGCACTATTTGATTGTACTTTCTGTTATTGTGTAGTACAACTAGATTAGTGTAGTACAATTAGTTTGCCTATATATACTGATTGTAACTCTCTCATTTGTTAATAATGAAGAATCGTTTTAGTTTTCTATTGTTTGATAATATGGTATCAGAGCACTCTCTTTAAGAGTAGTTCTGATCCTAACCGTTTTTTTTATCCTAACCGTTTTTCTCTTCTCTTTTTCCGCTGCAATTCATCGTCTTCTTCTATTTTCTGGTTGAATTTCTTGCATTTTCTGCAAATTCACCATTGATTACTCTGTTTTCTTCTTGTTTTCTTCATTATCTCGAGTTTTTCATCTTCAACAATGGTGCGTAATCAAAATACTCAGCAAAACACTAATTCAGTGTTCTACGTTCATCCTAGCGAAGGTCCAAATTCTATTGTTGTTACTCCACTTCTCACTGGTTCAAATTACTTAGCTTGGAGTAGATCGATGCAACGTGCACTTGGCGCGAAAAATAAGCTTGTTTTTATCAATGGAACTGTGCCTATACCTGATCTTGAAGATTTGAATTGTGATGCATGGGAACGCTACAATCACCTTATTCACTCGTGGTTGATTAATTATGTTTCTCCTCAAATTGCTCAAACTTTGGTTTTTCATGAGCACGCCATTGATGTTTGGGAAGAACTCAAAGAACGCTTTGCAAAGGTTGAGAGAATTCGCATAGCTTCTTTACGTTCTTCCATCAACAATTTGAAGCAGGGATCTAAAACTATTTTGGAGTATTTTACTGAGATGAAAATCCTATGGGAAGAGCTTAACTCTCATTGCCCAATGCCTAATTGCACTTGTCCCTTTCCATGCCGGTGTGAAGCTATGAGATCTACAAGAGCGCATCGTATGAAGGATCAAGTGATTCAGTTTCTGACTGGATTGAATGATAATTTCAATGTGATTAAATCTCAAGTTCTTCTTCTAGATCCTTTAGCTTCTATCAATAAGGTGTATTCATTGGTTGTACAAGAAGAGAGTAATAATTGCACACTTTCTCTTCCTTCTGTTTCAGAAGATTCTAGCATTCTTATTAATGCTACTGATTCTAAGAAGCAATATGGACATGGTAAATCTTTTGCTTGTTCAAAGAACAATTCTAGGTTTTGTACATTCTGCAAACGTACAAACCACACTGTGGAATTTTGCTATCAAAAGCATGGATATCGTAATTCATACAAATCCACTTCTTCAGCAAATGCCACAAATGCTTCTTCTTCTGGTACTGCAGATATTCAACATGAGAATTCTGCAATTGACAATCCTCCTCTTATTGGTTTCACTCAAGAACATTACAATCATCTTGTATCTCTTCTTCAACAATCACAATTGCTTGCTTCAGGCACTACCTCTTCTCCACCAACTTCCAACCATATTACTTCTGCTACAACTTTCTCATCTTCATCTGTGCCTCATACTCCTACTCCTCCGTCAGGTATATCCACTATATTTTCTTGTGCTTTATCTGATTCATCCCATGATTGGTTACTTGATTCTGGTGCTAATGAGCACATTTGTTCATCATTACACTATTTTACCTCTTCAAACCTGTTCTTGTTCATTTACCTAATAAAACCACTATTACTATACACCATGCTGGCACTGTTGTATTTTCTCCACATTTTCATATCACAAATGTCTTATATTCCCCACATTTTAATGTCAATCTGATTTCAATTGCCAAACTTATCCGTAGTTTGAATTGTTATGTCAAATTTTTACCTGATAAATGCATTATACAGGATCTGATTACCAACAAGATGATTGGTTTGGCTGATCCTTATGGTGGTTTGTACAAATTGAGCATTTCTCCTTCAGCCTTTGCTTTTAATTCTTCTGTTTCTAATGTTCCTCATTGTAATATTTCCATTAATAAAGATTCTCAGTCTTTTGTTCCTAGTTCTTTTACTCATATTCCTGATTCAACACTTTGAGACTTTAGATTGGGGCATCTGTCCAATCAAAGATTGTAAAACATGCACTCTTTGTATCCTTCAATTTGTGTTGATAATAAAGCCATTTGTGATGTTTGTCAATTTGCTAAATAAAAGAAATTGCCCTTTTCCACTAGTTCATCTCATGCTAGTTCCAAATTTGAATTACTCTATTGTGATATATGGGGTCCTTTAAATGTGCCTTCTATTCATGGTCACAAATACTTTATCACTATTATTTATCATTATAGTAGGTTTGTCTGGATAATTTTGATCAAGTCTAAAGCTGAAGTTTCACTTCATATTCAACAGTTTATTACTCTCATTGAGAATCAGTTTCATATCACTCCTAAAATTCTTAGAAGTGATAATGGCCCTGAATTTGATTTACCTTCCTTTTATCATTCTAAAGGTATCTTGCACCAAAGGTTTTGTGTTGAAACTCCTCAGCAAAATGCTAGAGTAGAAAGAAAACATCAACATATTCTCAATGTAGGCAGAGCTCTTTTGTTTCATTCCTAATTGCTAAATTGTTATTGGTCTTATCTTGTGCTTCATGCTGTTTTCTTAATCAATAGAGTCACTACTCCCATTCTTCATCACAAATCCCCCTATCATGTTCTTTATGATAAAGTTCCTGATTCTGATCTTTTCAAAGTGTTTGGATGTTTGTGTTTTGCTTCCACCATTCAATCTCATAGAACTAAACTTCACTCTAGAGCAAGAAAATCTATATTTTTAGGATATAAACCTGGTTATAAAGGTTATATACTTTTGGATATGCATTCTAGAGCAATATTTGTTTCCAGAAATGTTACCTTTCATGAAACTGTTTTACCTTATCAAACTTCTTCTCCTTCATCTGTCACTGATAATTGGCACTATATTACTCCTTCACCTCCACCTTTCATTGATGTCCCTGACTCTTTCCCTATCTCTACTTCTCCTTCACCTATAGTAGAGTCCCCTATTCCCACTGATTCACCTGTCATTCATGACCCTCCTGTTAGAGTCTCCACTAGAAATAAATCAACTCCTACTTATCTCAAAGATTATGTTTGTCCTATTACTAACTCCATACATACATCATCTTCTCCTTATCATATTTCCAATTATTTGCATATGCTAATATTTCATATTCTCATTCTTGTTTTCCTATGTCTCTTCATACACATACTGAGCCCAAAACCTTCACTGAAGCAAACAAACATGATTGTTGGAAGAAAGCTATACAAGATGAGATTAATGCCTTGATTAAAACTAGTACTTGGAAGATTGTTGATCTTTCACCCAATGTCAAACCCATAAGCTGCAGGTGGATTTACAAAGTTAAACATCATGCTGATGGTTCCATAGAGAGATATAAGGCCAGATTGGTTGCTGCTAAGGGATATAACCAAATTGAAGGTTTGGACTATTTTGAAACATATTCTCCTGTTGCCAATCTCACTACAGTCAGAATTGTTCTTGCTTTGGCATCTATGCATAACTGGCATCTTCATCAACTTGATGTCAATAATGCATTTCTGCATGGAGAGCCACAAGAAGATGTTTACATGATTATCCCTCCTGGTGTTTCACATTCCAATCCCAATCAAGTGTGTAAATTGAACAAATCACTTTATGGATTGAAACAGGCAAGCAGGAAATGGTATGAGAAATTAACCTCATTACGACTCCTCAATGGTTACAAACAGGCTTCCTCAGACCATTCACTCTTTCTTAAAACCACTTCATCTTCATTCACTATTTTGCTGGTTTATGTTGATGATGTGATCTTAGCTGGGAACTCGTTAGAGGAATTCACTTCAATCAAGAAGATTCTTCACAATACTTTTCAAATTAAAGATTTGGGCATTCTGAAATACTTTCTTGGTATTGAAGTTGGTCACTCTTCATCTGGAATCTCTCTTTATCAGAGAAAATATTGCTTAGATCTCCTTGAAGATTCAGGATTCCTCAACTCTAAGCCTATTAGTACACCTTTTGACCCTAGTATCAAACTTCACAATGATGGTTCAGATCCTTATACTGATATACCTGCTTATAGGAGATTGATTAGACTCATGTACCTCAACACCACCAGGCCAGATATTACTTTCATCACTCAGCAGTTGAGTCAATTCCTCAACAATCCTACTCAAACTCATTTCACTGTTTCTACAAGAGTATTAAGATACTTGAAAGGATCTCCTGGACGAGGTATCTTCTTCCCTAGAGATGCTCACCTTCAATTACAAGGCTTTTCAGATGCAGACTGGGCAGGTTGCAGAGATACAAGAAGATCCATCTCTGGTCAGTGTTTCTTCTTAGGCAAGTCACTCATTTCATGAGGACAAAGAAACAATTGATTGTCAGCAAGTCTTCATCTGAGAATGAATATAGAGCACTAGCAGCTGCATCATGTGAACTACAATGGATTCTCTATGTTCTTTATGATTTGCAGATTAAATGCACCAAAACTTCAGTCATATACTATGATAATCAAAGTGCGCTTCATATGACTGCTAACCCTGTGTTTCATGAACGCACAAAGCACTTAGAGATTGATTGCCATATTGTACGTGAAAAACTTCAAGCCAACATTCTCAAACTACTGCCAATCTCCTCCAAAGAGCAAATTGCTGACTTCTTCACTAAAGCTCTTCTTCCTCAACCTTTCAACAATCTATTGTCCAAGTTGGAGATGATAGACATATATCACCCTCCAACTTGTGAGGGGCTATTACACACTAAACACGTAGATGAAAATAATAACACTTAGATTGATAACTTGCAATGCAAGCAACCTCGCCTGCACTATTAGATTGTACTTTCTGTTATTGTGTAGTACAACTAGATTAGTGTAGTACAATTAGTTTGCCCATATATACTGATTGTAACTCTCTCCTTTGTTAATAATGAAGAATCATTTTAGTTTTCTATTGTTTGATAATAATGTGTGATGAGAAAAAGGATACACAATATACGAAGGAAGGGTTTCGTGGAACAATTTTGACTTCAAATGCTTCATCTCAGGTTGTTTAGATTACAACCATGTTGTGCCTAGGGCATACCTAGTGTTGCAAATCTAACTAATCTGGTTAAATAAGCTGTAAGGTGTTAAAATATGGTTTCAATTGTGATCACGTTGACTGATGAACACAAATTATTTTTCATTAGAAGGATCAAGCAATCACCATTGTGACATGTGAACATAGGAATAAGAAATTTTCTGAATATGCTTGAGTAAGTAAAACACTCGGCCACCATGATGTTTATATACAATTACATAACTGTTATGTTTACAAGGATAAATAAATATAGGTGCAACTCACTAAATGCATGAATCTAAAAATACATGAACATGAAGACTTAAATGCTCCTATAGAATGAATCTTGGGAAGTAAAAGTAGCTTTATACATATTTGTTTTAATTTGTTGGGTTAAATATGTTTTTAATCCCTACATTTTACGCTCATTTGATAAATAGTCCCTACATTTAAGTAAATGTTTTTAAAATCCTCACATTTTATCTCCGTTACTAAATTTAGTCCCTACCGTCAATTTCCTGTCCAGTCACCAAACGGATTGCTGATTTGGCAATTTTTATTTTTTTACCTTTAAATATGTTTTTGGTCCCTATAAAATTGTGGTCTTCTAAGTTTAGTCCTTACTTAATTTTAATAGTTTTTTTAGTCCCTATGAAAAGTTTTTGCACTCAATATTAGTCTTTACTCAATCCAATTTATTTAATTTGTGCTTAAAATTATAGCAAAAAATTGATTTCTACAATTGATAATATCATTGTGATCACACACACAATTGTTGATTTATCTATCGATAGCTACCGAACAAAATCTAAAACGAATTGAACATACATATACACAAGCTAAGTTAGCAAGGTAAGTCATATGGTTGATTGTTTTCCATTTAATTCTCTTCCTCTTCATAATAGAAGTGATATATGAAATTCTCTTCCTCTTCATATGAAAGCAACTTCACTTTGCCTGCATCAAATAGTAATATATGAAAGTAACAGAAGTGATACATGTTGATATGCCCGTAAAAGAATGAACAAGTAAGACTTCAGAACCTTCATAATCATTAGTAAAATAAGCACATCCATTAGTATTGCATAAAATGCAATTGGCTTTCCAATTGTACATCATAGTGAACCTGCAATTGGTACTCCAATTGTCTATGTTGGAAATGTTTAATCAACCAAAAACAAAATAAAAGAAGGCCATAAGTTGTAGTAGTTGGACCTAAGTTAAGCTTCATCACATATTTAACACAAAAAGATGAAGCATTACATGTCAAATGCTTGATTACACACACTTAGTTCAACATAAATAGGCATCAAGCATCAAAAAAGTACTACTAATATAAGTTATAATTCCATGCTTCAATTTCCTTCCTCTTCTCTTGGATTTGATTTCTTTTTTCCAACTTCATGATGCCATTTCACGAGCCCAGTCACCAACTCCTCCATGGTGTTATCCTAAACTTCTCGTGTCATAGTACTAAATCCCCTTACTATGTGGCTAGCCTCATTGTCAATGTTGTTACTTGTGCTTGCAGTATGCTATATTTCAAAATGAAAACAATTAGGAATGTATGAAACAGTAACATTACCATGCTATAAGACTAAGATTTAATAGATAGTGAAATACCTTGGTCACTTTGGATACATTATGATTCCAACAAACTAGTCCATGAACTAATCCACCTATTGTCTCTTCAAAAACATTTGGTGGTAAAGCTTTCAATCCTTGCATCATGGCTTCAGCCTCATTTACAGTAGACTGCAATAATTTCAGTTACAAATAACTTCACATTAACAAAGTTGGTTTCATTTGTTCTATGTTATAACCAAACTTTCAAGCATAACGGTGAATTATATGTCTTTGTTCACATAACAGAAACCAATAAAAGAACCCATAAAGTGCAGTAATGAGTTAGCGGCTTAAATAACCCTTACAACATCAGGTTGAGGTGCATCACCAGCCTCAGACATCACCGTCACAGATTTAACAGCAACAACTTTTCTTTTCTTTGGTGCAGGTTGTTTTTTCCTTTTCACAACATCACTAGTCTCATCAACTTTCTTTCCCCTCGCAGAACTACTCTCAACAGCATTGGATGGATTTTTACATGGCCTCCCCTAATATTCAAACTTACAATAAGTAAAAATTATAATGCAACATGATTAAAACATAAATTAAACAAATTGGATTGAGTAAGGACTAATATTGAGTAGGGACTAAAAAATATTTAACTAATTTGTTTTACACTTTTAATTGATATTGAATGAATCTTCTATACAACTTTTTATTAAATTTAAGGAGACTCTAATACGATCCTAGTTCAATGGCGGACCTCAAAAACTTACACGTTATCACAAATTTCCTCATGAATACCCACACATGAATATTCTACTATTGAACACGTTGTAACTACGTAACGTCGTTTCTTGAACCCTCATAACGATTCTAGGTATGCTTTATTTAGCAGTTGCTCCATTTAGCACTTTAAGTTTTAAAAATTTTGTGTGTTAAGTTGGCTTCTTAAGTTTTTACCACTAAAAAAAGATGTAAGAAGTGTCCAAACATAGTTGCGTTTCAAAAGTTTTAATGTCGAAGTGTTCAAACAACAATGGTTTCGGTTGATACAAAATGCCTCATTTCGTTTAGTTCCTGCTGAGTTTAATTTTTGGGTCCAATTTCCTACTAAGCATTTAGTCTACCTTTAGTGATCTATTTAGCAAAAAAAAAAAAAACAAATTATAATGACCAATTCTAAAAATGTGGAATAAGTGGGGGAAAATTTAATCGAAAAATAGAAACGAATTAAATTTAATTAAATGAGATGAGATGAGATATATTGTAAGAATGAGAACATATGTTTAATCCTTATATTAAGGTCTTCTTAAAAAGTAAAAACTGACTCCATCTGAATGTGTACTTCCAAACAAGTCGGTTCACGATGAGGTTCTCTAAGTGTAATGTTTGGAAATATATGATTTTTTCTACGAGTGTTTGAAATATTTATTAATCTTTTAATAGTATTTTTTTGTTGAAAAATTGTATTATTTATTGCTTTAGAATATAACACATACATATATTTTTTTTAAAACTCGGTATCCAGCTCAAGAAAAGATGAGAGAAAGATAGTTGCATATTACGAAGAAATTATAACCTTTGTGTTTTAGAGCACCATAAAAATGTTTATATTGCAATTCAGGTATGAAATAGCTAGAAAATTGCCACTTTGAATAAAATTAGTAGTAAAGATCAAGCATAATGTGTTAATAGAGAGAATACTTTTCTTAAAATAAATTGATTAATTTATTCGACTCATCAAACAATCAAAATACAAGAATAAAGTCTTTAGTGAACCCTCTTAGGTCAACCACTACTATATGTTTCTTCGTATATAATAATTCGATTTGAAACACAATGCAGTGGAAGCCTTTGAGGGTCACAAAACACAATTTTCTTTGTCCACTTCAAAACATGGAAACTTGTATAGCACTTTTCATATTTGTTAGCACAAAGCTGATGAAAAATGTTTGTAAAGAGCTTGTATATATATAGTAATGAGGGGTTTGACCTTTCAGCTCATCCATAGAACAACCAAAAAAGAATAAATATTTCTTTTACTATAAAGTATATAGTTGTATGTTCCTAATCCAATTGATATCACAATGCCTAATACTATTGTGAAAAGTGTTTCTAATTTCTCAGATGCGATTCTCTATTAATTAATCTTCGGACTACCAAAACATTAGTATGCATAGTATTGTTTTGGATTAGATGTTATGTGTTTTCTCTGTTGATTTTGATTCTTGGAATTATGCTTGTTACCGTTGACATATTTGGGATATAGGGAATATGGAAAAGATAGAGTCTTGGTAATGGAATATGAAAAAGTGTTTACTAAATTGTCGATCAATTTAATACTATTTAAGTTTTAGTTTTGCTGAATCAGATTGAACTGAGTTGAACCATTATCGAACCACACTTAGGGTTGTAAAATTTTTGTGGTAAGTGAATGGTTTTTTTGGTGATGTTTGGGGTTCGATGTTTGTGTGATTTTAAAATATGTGATGCAATATTGTGAAATGACAATGGAAAAATGACGCGACAATATAAATTTTTTATTAAGGGAAAAAATATTCATCTACAAGACTTTAAAGTGATGTTAAAAACTAGACGAGAAATCAAATCGGCGAGACCACCGAGTCTAAATTTAATTAGGTCAACCACGGTTGAAAACAAAGAAATAAAATAAAAAAGGAATTAAAAGATAAAAGTAATCTCAAAAAAAAGGGAAATTGAAGTTTATTCTTCAAGTTATATACTGCACATAATACCATTCAGACATGGTTATAATAAAAAAGTTTGCAAGATCAATATATTTAAAAAAAAATTTTAATAGAGAAAAATGCTTTTTGTGACTCTCAAAGGCTTCCACTGCTCCATGATATAAAAAAAAACCGTGGATATCATCCATCAAAACATTGTTTTTTTTTAATCTAATATGTTGGGTACTTAGTTAGATTCAGACTTATTAGTACTTCTTAGTAAAAGTAAATTTACTGTACATTTATATATGTGTTTATAAAGAAACTAAAATGTAATAAGCTAAATGTAATAAGCTAACTTAATTAAGAACAGGACAAAGCATTAGCAGTGGCTTTGGTTTCAAAACTGAAATAAATAAATTAAGAGTGGCCAGGTGAAATAGTAAAAAATTCCAAAGTGATTCGCATGCTCTATGTCATTGTGCGCATAGGTGACCCGGTTTATACACATAATTTTAACGAAAACATCGATGTATATATACTTTTATGCAGTTACTTGTATTAAAGTGCGCAAAACTTTAAAGCGATGTTAAAAATCAGATGAGAGATCAAATCGATGAGACCACCTAGTGCTAATTTAATTAGGTCAACCACGATTGAAGCGATATAAAGAAATAAATAAAAAAAGGTATTAAAAGATAAAAATAATCTTAAAAAAAGGGAAGTTTAATTAAACGAGACTTTAATTTAATCGGATCAAACCACGTAGCAAATTATTGGTTGTTTCCCGGTTCAACTAGTTGAATTGATCGGTTCAATCCGATTATTTAAAGGATGTGATGTGAAAAGGAAATGTAAAAAATATTATGCCATTATATATTTTTATTGGAAGATTGAATCATCGATTTGATATAAAAAGACAATGAAAGAAAGAAATGAATCCTCTCATGTTTAAATCCAACATATGATTAGGGGTGTTTACGGTGCGGTTTGGTTCAGTTTTGAGGTTAAAAGTCATCCGAACAGCAAGATAAAAAAGTATGCGATATGGTTTGGTTCAGTTGACTTTTAAAATAAAATTCGAACCAAACCAAACCAAACTAGTGTGGTTTGGGTAGGATCGGCTGATGCGGTTTTTTCGATACAATACCATTTTTCGTTTTCAACATCAAAATTAAGTTAAAAAGCTAAAACACAGCACATTTTCAGCAATATTTTCAACAATGTTTTAATTTTTATCCAACAATGTTTCAAACTATCTAGAGCAAATTAAAAACTTGACTAAAACGAATTCTTATTTATAAAAAATGCAAAAGACTAAGATTTTATCAATATCTAAAAGTTCAAATAGCACATAAATACATTTTTTTAAATAAAAAGCAAAGAAGAAATTTAACAAGTGAAAAAAAAACGTCACTTTATAAAAGTTTACATTGAGTTTCTATGAATATTAATCCAGGTAACCTATCTTTAATTAGTGTTTTTCTTAAGTTGTGGTTTGGTTTGGTTTGACTTGGTTGGTAAAATAAAAACTGCAAACCGAACCAAACCATGCAGTTGAGCAGAAAAGTAATCCGAATACATCCGAACCAAATGTAGTTTTTTGCGGTTTCGATTTGAGTTGGTTCGATTTGCGGTTTTTCTATTGGATTGGTTCGGTTTTGAACACCCCTACATATAATAGAGTTATGCCAACGATCTCAATATTAATTTTTTTTTAAAGGGCTCTCACCATGAAAACTCATTGGATTATGTATATTTTTTTATTTGAAGTTTTAGAATCCAATGGATTTTTTTTGGGATAAAATCTGTTGAATTTTAACGTTGAGATCACATGCTTAATCCCCTCAAATCAAATTCAAAATTAAGATGATCCAAATGCAAGAATGAATGTAATAAACTCTTCACTCTTAATCATAGCTACACATTATTCTCATCCAGATCTCCTGCTAGCCTTCTACAAAAACCAATCAAATCAAAATCATTTTTAACTAAAGTCAAATACATATCTCGCTGCAGAGAATAAAAATTCATGCAAAAGATGCCATATCTCCTATTTTGGTGACATTCCATTACAAAAGTCAAGCACTACCTTCAACTTTGTGGAATTTGCTGAGATATTGTTCTAAACTATGGTTCTTGAGACATAATAGTTAAATATTCTTGATAAAAAAAAGTAGTCATATCTTAAATTTGGTGAATCAAATTAACCATAAAGTAAGGGTATTTTGTTTGGCAAATTGAAGTTCATGTTATATACAGCATATAATCAACAAGTTTGTATGATCTATACATTTGATATTCTTAATAGAGAAAAATGCTTTTGGTGACCCTCAAAACTTCCAATGTCCACGTTATAAAAAACATTAAGGCGAACACAACAGTGTCTATGTAGTTTGGTTCTTATCTAATAATTAATTAATCAATGTCATGTCATATTTTTGCATTAATTTATTTTTAAATAAATTTAAATGTTAACCAAATTTTGCTTAGATGGTACTGGGATCCAACCAAACTCGAAGGTACCTAAGAATTTAAGTATATATACGTGTTTATCAAGACATGTAATAAGCTAACTTAAAAGACAAACTTTGATGTGCAAAGCTTGAAAAACAAAAAATTAAGAGTTGGCAGAAACCAACAACTTTGATTTATCAAGACATGTAATAAGCTAAATTAAGAGTTGCTTGAAAAACAAAACCTGTGATTTTCAGTGCAGTATTTCATCTCAGTTGTTTAGAAATTAGAATACTTTGTTTCTCTACAAAAACTGAAATCTGTTCATATAGTTCTTCACACAAACTTTTTGATAGCTTGCATATCCCAAAAAAATGTATTATTTAGGGAAAATGGGGAACAAGAACAACAAAGCATGATAAAGACTCCAAATTTATCATATGCAAAAACTCCGTATCTCTGACTCAATTGTTAGCAGGCATAATTTTAACTTATTCATGGTCGCTTAGTACATGTTTGGGATGGTGTTGAATTTGGCGAAATCAAGGTGACACTGAAAAAAATGTTTGTGATGTGTTTTTGGAAACTGTACAAATCGGAAATCATACTCTATTTTCCAGAATTAAATCGTGAACCGGAAAGCTGTTTTGAAGTGTTCCGGTGTGTTCTGAAACATACTCTCCTTTGTTCTCTCGTTTGCCAACCGAAAAACTTTGAAAAAAAGAAGAGAAACATGAGGAAAGTTAAGTTTTTTAAACAAGAGTAAAATAGGTAGATCAAATAAAATATAAGGGTGAAGGTATAATTGTAGGGGTATTTGGTAAAATTTCCTAATTATGGACTCGGTTGTTAAGGAGTTCACTCACTATGGTTGTATTTTCAACTCTATCTATAAAACATTTGCATATGCTCTTTTGACCTGGTGAATCCGAAGCTTTAACTCTTCTATACTTTTTTTATAAAAAAAAAATATATACTTTTAACTTCTACATAAAAAGTTATTTGATTAACACATTTATGATTTTTTTACTACACATTTATGATACTTGAATATTAAAAAACTTGTAAAATTTCCGTACTTAATTGGAATAAAATATATTATTCAACAATTTGAATCAAGTCTGAAAGGAAATTGATAAGAGAGAACTTGTTACAGTTTCATGGAAGAAAGTGTGCAGACCTTATTCGCAAGGTGGTCTCAATTTAAAATCTTTGCAGAATCTAAACAATGCAGCTAATGTCAACCTATGCTGGAATATCTTTAAATCAAAGCAACCCTGGGCTATGTTGCTAAAGAGTAGAGCTATAAGGAAAGGTAAAGCTATTCAACATCATATCTACTCATCTTTATGGAGTAGCATAAAGCAAGAATATAGATAAATCATTGAAAATTCAGCTTGGCATATTGGTTCTGGAGAGCAAGTGAATTTTTGGAATGATACCTGGTATGCTGAACCACTTTCTCAGCAACTTAACATTCCATCCTACATCAGTGAAGGTTTGCAATCTTGTGTGAGTGACTACCTTATCAATGATCAATGAAACCTTCCTCCACAGTTGGTTCAGATGTTCCCATCTATTAGCTTGATTGTGGAGCAAGTTAGTACAAATTATTGTCGGAATAGAAGCCATAACATAGTAGAATTTAAGCAAATCACTATTCTCCCACCATATACAATTTAATGCAAAAGAAATTATCAATTAAGGGCTATAAGAGAATAGCACATTAGAATAAAAAAAAAAGAAGCAATTTTCCACAAAAATAGATTAACAACACTGCTTCTGAGTTTTGCAAATCGCATTAACATCACTGCTGTCCAAGTTTTAAAATTAACTGATTATTCATTCCTTCTGAAGCAAATAACCTATGTCAATAAAGCAAATAGCAAATAAAAAGATTATGCAAGTATAAACTAATAATTGTTTCTTAATTTGTGCATCTGAGACAGTTTATCTGGCCTACATAGCAGCATTCATTAGAGAGAATAGAGAAACTACTAGTACATACATAATCATATATGTTATCCATAAATTGAAAGTTGACAAGTTGCAGAAGCCCATGAACATGAGAGTAACTGTCTTTCTATTTTAGACCGTTTCCTCGATCCCCAAATTGACATAGTTGCACTTTTGGAACTGTATCCAATTATAGTTTAGCACCAAATGTGTCAAATTATGGAATGTAGGAAAGTAACACTCTCGATAATCCAACATTTAAAAAAAAAATAATAATACACATTATTCATTTTCAATTGCATGCATCAATTCATATCATGATATATATTTAATAATTACACAAACTCTGGATAGTTATACGTAGAAACTCGACATTTGAAAGTGTTTGCATCAGAATACAGCAACGACATTCGGTAATATCTTCTATGTTTAACGTTTTGTTAAGGTTTTTCCGATATCTCTAGAAAAACCAAGTCTGTATAAATCATATAGTTGAAGATCTTCAAGAATTGGACATTCATCTATGATAAACATAAGATGTCTATTAATTTCAAAATGAATGTCCTTCAAATGTAGCATTTTGAGTGAGGGTAATCTTATGGGATAAAAACAAAATCCGCATTGAAAAAAAGATAATTGACCTAAAGGTCACCTAGCTTTAGTGTTTTTAGAAGTTGCGATTTCCCTGCAGAGAATAAGAATTCGCGCAAAAGATGCCATATTTTCTTTTATGGTAACATTATGTTACTACTTATTAGTCAAGCACTACCTCCAGCACTGAAGAATTTTGCTGAGATACATGTTTGGAACTAATGTTTTAGAGACATAAAAGTTTAATATTTGTGATAAAAAAGTAATCATATCTTAAATTTGGTGAAATATGAAATTAACCACAAAGTAAGGGAATTTTGTTTGCTAAATTGTAGTTCGTTTCTTCATGATATATACTGCACACAATACCATTCAGATTAGGTTATAATCAACAAGTTTGTAAGATCCATACATTTAATATTTTTAAATTTTAATAGAGAAAAATGCTTTTTTGACCCTCAAAGGCTTCCGCTGCTCCATGATATAAAATAAACCAAGAGTACTAAGATTATAGTTGACACAAAAACCAGCTAAAAATCAGACGGGGAAAAAGTTTAGAACCAATCTTTCTAGCAGATATAGTCAAGCTAATATCAACAGGCCGAGACATCTAGAATTATGAATAACCAAGAGTTCTCAATTACATCAGATTCAAACTGGCTCAATGAAGACAACGAATGTAACTCCTAAGTGATTCACATGGTCTATGTAGTTGTGCACATAAGTGACCCGGTTTATACACATAATTGTAACGAAAACATCGATGTATATATACTTTTATGTTGTTACTTGTATTAACATAAGATTAATAGCGTTAAATAAACAGATAACACAAGTATTTTCGAATACTTTGAGAATCTTAAAAGCAATGGTAAAAATGCAAACTTACAATTAGGTATAATATAAAGTTAGGAAGAAATAAGTTTATTATAAAACAAAGTCTTAACCAACAAAAACAGGAGACTAATTAGCACTGATCATACAGTTTTAGCATACTACAGGGTTATGCCACTGCCATAAAAAGATTCAACTTCCTTTGAATTTCTGGGTATGCTGCTCAGTTCTTGGTTTTCTTCGGGGGTCTGCATAAAAGAGATACAGTTAGACGACAACGCCAGTAACATAACAAAAGGTGTAAATAATAACACATAAGCCTATATTGTGCCTATATTGAAATACTCACTAATGATTAAAGTGCCTGCTTGGTGTCTAGTAATCCAAATATAAAATTAGTGCCTATTGGCTTAACATAAATTTGATACTTACTTACTTAATCAGCAGCTAACAAACTATTAATCACAAATAGCAACCATCAGCACACAGTTCTTAAAACAACCAAATCCAACAATTTCATGGTTGCAGCTAATGAAACAAAAGAGAGAATAGAGAAACTACTACTTGCTTACTTAATCATATTGTTCCGAATAAACTGAAAGTTTACATGTTGCAGAAGCCCTTGAACATGAGAATAATTTTCTTTTTATTCTAGACTGTTTCAAGAAGCACCCAACTGACATAGATTCTAAAACTGCTGAATTGTTCAGAATATATCTTGCTAACATAATGTGCTCACGCTGAAAGTTTGGAAATCCAGCGTCCCGCATAGTGCAAGTTGTAAGGTTTAATAAAAGGCAAGATGGAACAGAATTTGGAAGGGACCAGCTTTGTTGACCATAACTTCGATCCCCGGTAATGCTGCCTCGGTTGTTCTGTTAATAATACAGACAAAATAAAAGGAAGGAAAAAAAAATCAAATATAATTGTTAAAATTAAGAAACAAACCTGATAAAGGTCAAGAGCTTGAAGCTTGGGGCAATGGTGGAGCATCTGTAGATCTATACCGCGACGATAGTTGAGCACCAAATGAGTCAAATTATTGAATGTAGGCAAGACGTAATGTAGATAACCCTACATTAAAAAAAAAAAATCAGTTTCAAAAAATTAACAATATTCATTTTCAATAGCATGCATCATATCGTGATATATACCCTGGATAGTTTTATGTGTAGAAACTCCACATTTGAGAGTGCTTTCATTGGAACACCGCAATCACATTGAATAATATCTGCTCTATTCAACTTTGTTAAGGTTTCGCAGCATGCCTTGGAAAAGAGAAGAGTTACATAGAATATATCATATAGTTGAAGATCTTCAAGAACTGGACATCCCTCTAGAAGACACTCAAGATCTCCATATTGTTGAAACTCATTGTCTTTCAAATGTAGGGTTTTGAGTGAGGGTAATCTTATGAGATAATTACAAAACTCCTCACCCATAAAAAGATTACTGAGCTTAAGAATAACAAGGGTTTCACAAGTAAATATAGTATTAGGAAATTCAGGGTATATTCTTTCCCAATTATGCATGTAATGATTACCAGCAGCTTCTCGCGAAACAAGGTCTTTGGTTTCCGATTTGGTTCCGATGAATTCGAGAGCTGGAACGAGACACCATAGATTCTTCCATCTCTTTGAAAGAACGGAAGTCACAAAGGCTTGTTTGGTGGGAAGAGGAGAGAGAATGTGAACTAGGATATCCTCTGGTAAATTGCTGATCCTGTCTATCTCCACCTCCGACGTTGAAGTTTCTGGCTGAGACATTCTATTACGTGGGCACGGTGTTCTTCATGGAGACAATGAGTGACGGTGACAGAGAGGGTTAGGGTTGGAAGCGAATTGCATTTAAAAGCAACAAGAATTAGGGTTTCTAGAGGCAAGGTTTACACTTGAAATGGGTTGGGCGGAATTTGACCAAATCCAAATCCAAATCAATCAGTTGTCTTTAGAAAATTACTAGTATATTTTACCAGTTGCCTAGTTGCCTGGCTAAAACAGATAATTAAGAATGACCAAAATTTTGTCGTTGATATCCGCAAACAAAATTCACGACGGACAGGTACATGACAAATATCTTAATGAGTACACATGAATAGAATAAAATAAACCATATTTTAAGTAACCGTAAATTAGTAGAAGCACTGGCGGATGAAATTAACTGGATTTAGTAACATTATTAACTCACATAGAATAAAATTCCTTCAAAAAAATTCACATTGAATAAAATAAACATTTTTTAAGTATTGAGACTCTCTATAGAAATTAGGATAGCCGAGTTCGCATGGAAGTTATGGTATTCTATTTGTAAACGTATTAAATAAGTGTACAACAACTTGCTAAAGAAAAAAAGTCTACAGAAACAATAGATATATACAAACGATGACACAACATGATAGGAATGAAAAGCTCATCAGTGAGCAGAAATATTAGGGATTGTTGTATTTTAAAGGGAATTTGTTAGGTTAAATTGGTGCGTTGCATTTTAGATGGAATTTGTTAGATTAAATTGATGCTAACCTATTGCAGCATTTTAGAGGAAAATTATTAGGTTAAGTTGTTGCAGACCTAATAAAATTAATAAACAAAGGATTCATCTCTCTTTCAAAAATGTTTATTCCCTTAGCTAAGCTAGAGTGCAGGCGGGAGTTAACTTTGATCGAGTTAACGAAACGAGCAATTTTAAAAGGGAGAAGAGCAAATTTCTTGTCTTTAATTTAAGCTAAGGTCTAACATGAACTTAAAAAAATTGTAGGTGATCCGGGTCGACTTCAAGGATTAAAACTACTTATAGATCCCACATCAAAGATGATCATCATATCAATAACGAAAACTAAACGAGAATGAACATGTTGTTATTTTTTTCTTAAATAGTCTAGTGATTATATAATTTCACCACTAAGGTGAATAAGACGAGGGATACGGGGTTCGAACTTTGTCCCCTAAGTATACTATATATCAAGAAAATATAAATTATATATGAAGAAAATAGCCTTTTTGGCTCTTTTGAGTTGACTTTTCTCCTTTCAAAATTACCCCCAACTTTCAATACAAATAAGAAATAACACATATAACAATAGATAATAGTAAATTCAAATATTAAAACAAAATGTAACAAATTGTATATGTCCGATTTTTTCCTTATCATTTGAAAAAGATAATGGATGAGGGTGAATTCAAATACTAGAAAAAGTGGAACAAACACAATTTTTTTTTGTTAACACACAATATATATTGTGCAACAAACACGGTATAAGTATATGTCCAGTTGTTTTTCTTTATCTTTAAAAAAAAGTGTAACAAACTAGATGATCAAGTATATGTCACTATTAATATAATCAATAAGAAAAGGAAAATTATCATTCATACACTGAGATAAAATATTTTCAAATGAGCAATTAGAGAGTAAAATAGTGACTCTTAACATATTCGTCCTCTTAAAGGTATGTCCCATTAACATGTGTGAGATACAATATTTATTCTTTTATCATTGATTATGGAATTATGTTGCCAAAACAAATTTTTGTTTCTCATTTCACTTATTCATGTTTTCTCGATCACTGTCATCATAAAATCTCAAAAAACGAAAAACTATTTTATTTTGAAATTATTATGGAATCATTAATATTTGTTTTATTTAGTTTATTTCATAAACATATATAAAATCTCTAGTCCATACTATTTGGGACATTGATATTTGTCCATTTTTTCTAAAGTTTGATGATTTCAATTTCACGATTAGATCTTTTCCCAAAAAAATCATATATGTTGTTCTACAATTTAATGATAAATAACCGAAATATATGATTTTTGTCTAAAAAAAATCTCAAATTCATGCATTGTTAAAAATTAAAATCGCATAGGATTTAAGTTTTGCCAAAATACTTTTTTTGATCTTTTAAGTTTGACAAAAATATCGGGGTACTTCTTTAAGTTTGTTAAATTTTAAATAGGTCATTTAATTTTTTTTTAAGTTTTTAATAGGTCCTTTAAGTTGTTAATTTAATGCATCTATTTGAGGTTTTATAAGTTTTTAGCTTTTAAATAGGTCCTTAAAAGGGTAATAAGGACCTATTTAAAACATAAAATACTTAAAGGACTATAACCTGATATTGCTGTCAAACTTAAATAACCAAAAGAGGTATTTGGCCTTAATTTTTTTTAACCAAAGCATGCATGAATTTTAATGTTGCTTGGAAACATAGACCATAGATATGACATGTGTAATGGGACATAAACTATTATGTCGTCATTTGTTTATGAATATGTTGGATGTGAAAATTCTATTAGAAAACAATGTTGAAAAAATAGCATTCATGCCCATAATTAAATTAGAAACAAATTAGAGATGAGGACTTCCTTTTGTGCATAGTAGAAAATAATTTTCTATTAGACTAAGTTTTGCTATTACGATAAATAAGTCCCAAGGGCAGACCATTCCGAATATTGGAATCTATCTTCCACGACATGTTTTCAGCCATAGTCAATTATATGTAGCTTTATCAAGATAAGTTTCTCAAAATTCAACAAAAGTTCTCATTAAAGTAAGAAAAATATAAGGAGAAGATGAAGACATTACAAAAAATATAGTTTTTAAAAATATTATTTTATCGCAATCATAAGATTTTTCCTTTACATAACAAGTCTTTGATACATTTATGTTATCATTTTACTTATTATTATTAGAATAAAAAATAAATAATTGTTATTTTATTTAAATTTTATATATATGCAAACCAAAATATGTCGAGTTGATAAATAATTTCATTATATGCTTTGACAATAATTTGTAGATAAATTGATGTACAAATAATTTTTCATTAATATTTATAAATTTCAAAATTGTAATCAAAATTATATAAACAAACATAATCAAATATACACACACTTTAGAGCAGTAAAAGTCAGCCCAAAATGATATACTTTATTTATTTATAGTATAGATAGAAGTATAGATAATACAATATTTAAATCAATTGAGTTAAGTTCATGGAGTTATATTTTGATTCCTTGAAAAATATATCTTGCTATTCCTCGATTTCAAATTAAACAACACCAGTTTATGTTAATTCCTTTTAAATTGTTTTCACTCATATTTTATTATTGGGTTAAAAGATGTTCACTCCTAGCCATTTCAGCGTGTTTGGGTTTACATTTTAAAAAAAACTTGTATTTCCCCTTTGCCAATAGAAAATTCTTTGGATTCCATTCTAAACTCATTTGACTGATGTGGCATTGAGTATGTAAATAATTTTATTTTTGAATTTTTTAATATCCACTTGGATCAAACTTTTACATGGCATCGAAACAAATAAGATTAAAACAAAAATCAAATTGTTATGACATTTTCATTTCAGGTCTTTTCACTTTGACCTAAGTTAGAAATATATAAAGGGTGAATCGAAGAACAAGGAAGACGGGAGAAGAAGGGATAGTCGAAGAATAGAGAAGAACGGTGAATTGAAGCGCGAAATGGAAGAAGGGATGTCAACTTCAGATGCTCACAAACGAGCTCGAAGGCCCTAATGAAACTAATTGAATTGGGATTCAACTGAGAGGGAGCCAGTTTCATCCACTTTGAAGACTTCTTTCTGAAAATCCGAGAAAGGAAGTTAAAGCCTCATCTCTATAAAGATGACCTTGTACATGGGAATCATATTACCCATATAGCGAGAGCAAATCCTGCTACTAACGGTGGGGAGGCACACTTCTCAATCCTATCCACCCACGACGCATCTAATTCTTCGACCATATTGAATCTGAAAGGAAAAAAGGGGCGGAAATGAATTCTAGATTTAGATTCACCCTTCCTTTACCGATGAGTTCGAATATGATTTATTTAATTTGTAATGCCTTCATAGGCCTATTGAATCTTCGTCTATAGTCTTTCAAAATCCTCTTGAGATGCTTTACTTTGTCGATTTTCATGACTAATTTTGCAGTAAATTACATCAAAAACACCTAAGAACTTCTTGACTACCGAAAAACTATAATTACATGACTCGAAATGAAAACATTACAAAATGTCTCGTAAACCATAGAAAATTGTTCTGAAACTCATCTAATTTGGATCAAAACGAAAATAAAATGACTAAAAAATATACTAAAAGTAACGTAAGATGATCTGTCATCAAAGAACACTAATATCACTTTCAGCTTATACAAACATTTCAAATGATACCAAAGCTCTTGAGCAATATTATATTTTGCCAGTGACATACCTATTGACTAAGACGCTAAATTATCCATCCAAGTATGGATCTTCGAATTACTATCATCACATCCTTGCAAATCTTGCATATTTTATTTCACCAACAGAACTCCACGTATTCTTTTATTTCAAAACATTCTTCCTTACATACCTCCAATTAGAGTAATTCTCCTTCCATTGAATTGAACACTAACAGATTGAAGGAAATCATCTTTTTCATTGACCATCCTAATATTCTATAGTGATTAACTAAATAACAAACACTACCACCAAACGAAAATTTCAAATAAGTCTCCTTTTGTTACTACTTTTTTAGAGATTCGCTGTACAATCGCTAATAAATTCGAAAAGCAAAAATAGCAGACAGTGGAACTAACACAAAATGGGACTAAGGATCCGCTTGGTTGGAGGTTTCTGGAGGGGTGAGATATTTTTAATTTGACATGTTTAGTTCAATTTTTAGAAGGGGAGGAAAAATGTGATATTAATGTCATTATTACATTGACAAAACTATCCTTGATTTTATGTTAAAACTCAAAATTATTCTTGCTAAAATTTTAAGGGAAAAAAGGTATTTTTATTTTAAAATATCTCTCCTCCTCTTATGAACTAAACATGTTTTTAATTAAAACCCCTCACTATGTCTCCCCTTTCCTCTTTTGAACCAAATATATATTTAACTAAAACATCTCATTTTCCCGCCCCTCCCATTTGTTGAACCAAACAGACCCCAAAGCAAATACCAAAGCAACAAAAACAAACTAATCTGACAACCATCGCAAAGGAATCAAATAAGGAGATCAAGATGAATGTACAGACACAAAAAAAAAAAAATTGTAGCACCTAACCAACCTTTCACAAACAAAATTACAGCGTCTAACCATTCAAGAAAACATCATAACCACTAACCTTGATCTATGTATTTAGTGGTAGTTTTAGCCGCCAGAATTATCTTTTTTTTTTGTAGTGGTGAAACATATTAAAATTAATATAACTGAAATTAAAATTAAGTCAATTGCATTAATGAATTTCAACAAATAAATAGAGGTTAATCTTAGATCTCTGACTAATAGGTGTTTAGTTACTCATGGTAAGAACATAAATAACCAAGTGAATATAAAACATACTCTAAGAACAATTTGGAGAAGGTTTATGACTCCTCTTTGATGTTCCAGTAGTTTGCCTGTGGCTTGGACCATGGATCGTCAAGTTCTTGATGAATATTTCACTATGCACAGAACCCTATATATAAACATTTTTCCAACATGGGTTTATATTTAGTGATAAGTGCTAAAATACTGTTATTTTCCATAGCACTTATCGACTTGTTTTGCAAGAAATCAGTTATTAAAATCCCCATGTTGATTATGTTTACATAGCACTTATCGACTTGTTTTGCAAGAAATCAGTTATTAAAATCCCCATGTTGATTATGTCTACATAGCACTTATCGACTTGTTTTGCAAGAAATCAGTTATTAAAATCAGTTATTTTCCATATCACTTATCGACTTGTTTTGTATTAGTTTAGTATGCCATAAAGCTATTATGTCTAGTTTCTATACAATTTTATGGGTTTAGAACAATAACTACACCAATGTAGAGAAATCCAAGACAAGCGTACACGCCAGAGTTATGTCAAGGCATCATAAAGATGTCTGGAGACATCCACGATTCACTAAGCATTCATGTCAAAGTGAAAGCAATCATAAAAAGATGATTCTATAATATTGGCGATAAAGTTGATTCATTAAGCACAAGAATTGTGTTAAGCGAGCAAAGGCGGTTAACTCTCCATAAAGGAGATTTATGGAAAAATATATGAAGAAAAGTTGGCTTTTATCTCTCTTGAAGAAACCTCGATTCACTAAGCATAGCTTTTTGTGCTTAGAGAATCTGCAACTTCAGAAACTCAACAAATAGAGGTTCAAGTCATTTGTAAACTCAATCAATTGTAAACCCAAAATAGAATAGAGAGAGAGAACATGGGAAGAGAGTGGTTGGAGCCATTGGACGACCAAGATTCAACACATACCTGATGTTAGTCATGTGACACATGGCTATCTAAATTCTCTTTTGTGTTGGGATTGGATGTAAATATCTAGGAATCTACGTAATACTCTTAGTTTGGCTGACTGTATATGATTTATGTTCTCAATATAATTTTAGTATAAACCTTTTTTAAATGCTTTGCTGCCGATGAAGTGTGTCGCAGTTAATCTTTTGATTTAGTTAGATCCCTAATAAGGCTGGCTATCTAATGGATTAGATTATGTATAGGTGTTATCGCATGATAGATTGGGGGTAGGCCTATATTCATGTATAAATTTTCGAGCATAGGCCAAAGAAACAATCAGCTATTTTTCTACCAAGCATCAGAAGCAAGTTGTTTCTATGTTATTTCACGTCATTAACATTAGTTTGGAGACGTACGTTGAGGAAATGGTGGAGTTATATTTGAGGCATAAAAAGTATACAATCGATTAAGAGGAACCATACGAGGGTTAGTTCTTGAAATTCATTCCTAGCACAAATCTATCTATATCTATTAAGTTTATATTGATTTAAACCACCAAAACACTTTATAAATACATTGTTCAGAAAATGTGTCGATATAAACTCAAGTTTGCTAAGCGTGGTCTCCTTGAATACAATATTTTATTTGTTTGATGAAATTGACATACTTACCACTGTGCTAGAAGAATAACAATCGGTAAACTACCTTCATCAAAATGGCACCGATGTCGGGGGCTGCGTTTAATTAGTTTGAGTTGAGTTTGTAAAAAACTGATTTATGTTCAAGTTTTGTTTTGTGATTTTCTCTAAGCATAAGCTCCGTGCTTAGCGAATCAGACATAACATGTGTATATACTTTCTTTCTCTGATCGATTCTCTAAGCATAACTAGTCTGCTTGGCAAATTCTTCAGATTTTGTGAATATTTTGTTTTATTTTCTTTTCTTTGTTTTTAGATTCATTATCATTTTATTTTATATTTATAACACATTTGGCTACTAATTGTTGTCGTAGTTGTTTTGAGATTTGTTTATGCAAGGTAATATGATATTTGATTATAACAAAGTAGATGAAGAAAAACAAAACTTTGATAGGGGTAAAATACCCCCAAATCATTGAAGGGTAATGTAGAAAAAATCTTAAAAACTAGATTATGACAAAAAAGATTTAAATAAAAATTCAATTTGTTATTAAAATTTCACAAGATAAAGTATATTAAAGAAAACAATTGAACCCCGATCCAATCCTTATATCTTGAACTCATGCTTTTTTTTTTTTTTTTTGGTGACCGGGGTTTGAACCCGAACCTTACATATATTATGCATCGTCCATACCATTTGAGTTAAGCTCACGAAGATTTGAACTTATGCTTGTATCAGTTCAATTTTAGGTTCGATTTTAATTACCTTGATATTTAAGATAAATAAAATATTGATTTTAAATAACATAAAAAATATGAAAAATATTGAGAATAATCATAGAAGTAACACGTAACATTTTTTCTTTACAAGACGTAACATAAAAAACATTATTATATGTGTGTGTCTATATATATATATATAAACCCATTTCGGGTTGGTCCAGTGGTTGGTTTGGGATCTTGGAGTTTGCTCCTCTCAAGATTTCAGGTTCGATTCCCTCTAATACCAATTTTGGTAGCAAGTCCATACAATGTTTTACTTTGACTTTAAATGGGGCCTCCGCAAGTGGACGGTTGGAATTTGCCGGGGTTATAAAGTTATGGCGTGTATACAACATAGTGATAACTTTTTTGGGTTGTTTTTCAAATACCACTCCTCAATTTAAAATGATAGCTACCTTAAACAAATTAGAATTTGTCATTATTTAATCAACATAACTTAATACTACTAAATGATGCCGATCTTGTTTGTTTTAGGGGGTGTATTGGATTAAGATTTTAAAGGACAATTTTTGTTTAAAAAAGTCATGAGGATTTTAAAAGACTTTGCATGATTTTAAAATACTATCAAGATTTACAATTTGGATTTCAATGGATTTATGTCATAAGATTTATAAAGATTTGAAATAATTTTATGAATTTTATAAGATTTCAGAAAATTTTATGAATTTTAAAGATTCATTGGAAAAAAAATTATAACACATTGTCTTCACAATATTCTCAACACATACTCTTTTATTTATTTATTTTATACAAGAAAGATAGAGAAAGGAGGGAGATAGAAAGAGGGGGGAGAGATAGAGAAGAGAGAGGGGATAGGGAGAGAAGAGAGAATGGAGGAGAGAGATAGTAAAATCTTAAAAGAAAAAACAATGCTAAGGGGGTGTATTGGATTATGATTTTAAAGGACAATTTTTGCTTAAAAAAATCTCAAAGATTTTAAAAGATTTTTTAGGATTTTAATGACTTTCATGATTTTTAAAGACTGCTAGAATTTTCAATTTGGATTTCAATAGATTTACATCATAAGATTTTAAAGGATTTTATGGATTTATAAGATTTCAAAAGATTTTATGAATTTTTCTTTAAAAAAAAAATATTTTATGAATTTTAAGAACTCATTGAAAAAGAAATGATTACAACACACTCTCTATCATAATATTTTTAATACAAACTCTTATTTTTTTTATTTTATTTTTATGATAGATAGAGAGAATGAGAGAGAGGAGGGAATAAGAGAGAGAGAGAGAGAGAGAGAGAGAGAGAGAGAGAGAGAGGGGAGAAAAGAGAGGAGAGATAGAGAGAGAGAGAGACGAAGAGAGAAGGGGGAGAGAGAGAGAGAGAGAGAGAGAGAGAGAGAGAGAGAGAGAGAGAGAGAGAGAGAGAGAGAAAAGAGAGGAGATAG
>Ga0315914_1002352_pt1 | contig 28982 bp, 25 predicted proteins | sample MpolenodulesMG_FD_203920 | JGI IMG/M metagenome (GOLD analysis project Ga0315914, IMG submission 203920) | Medicago polymorpha root nodule microbial communities from Los Angeles, California, United States - elongated nodules | ecosystem: Host-associated > Plants > Roots > Nodule | place: USA...
TGTAATTGTTTAGAAGTCTCTTTCAGTTGTGATTGAGCAAAGGAAGTCTCTTGGAGTTGTCCTTGAGCATAGAAGTCTCTTTCAGGTGTGATTGAGCATAGAAGTCTCTTGGAGTTGTCCTTGAGCAAAGATAAGTCTCTTTCTTGTGTGATTGAACAACTTGTAATTTGGGATTACATTTTAGTGGAACTCTCCTTGGAAGTGCAAGGAGGACAGGACTACTTCCGGTTTGTGGAAGGAACCTGTATAATTGATTGTGTTCTTTCTTCTTCTGTTATTTTCTTTATCCGCTGCACATAGACTCTGAACTCACTCAGACTCTGAACCTGAGGACAGTCATCTAGAACGTTAAAGAAGAAGTTTCCAAAAACACAATTCAACCCCCCTCCCCCTTCTTGTGGTTTTTCTCACCTTCAACCTCTACTATTCAGTATCTTTTCTTTTTTTGAAAGATATACTATTCAGAATCTGTAATTATCAATTACATTATACAATTCCTTTCTTTTTGTTCTTTATATGGTATCAGAACTTTATTTTAATACCCCCACTTGGGTAATAGGCTTGCGTTACCAAACCCGGTAAGGTATTTTCTCTGTTAAGGTCAATACACACACCCTAAGTTTAGGATGCACTCCTCTAAGTGACGCACCCTAAGATTACCGATTTTAATCAGAACCAATTCTCAGGATGCACTCCTCTAAATGTAGGAGAGTCACCAAGGGTGGTCAATGTTTGATAGCTTATCAAGCCATGACTCAAACCATACCGTCGATAGCAATAATCTGTAATTATCAATTACATTATACAATTCCTTTCTTTCTTTCTGCCGATAAAACTTTTTTATTAATATTAATATTACACATACACAACAAAATAATATGTTTGATACAAAATATAACATGAATATATTAAAAAATAAACTTTCTTAATAAAAATGGTCGATTATATTAGAAACATACGAAGTAGTAATAATATAAATTAAAGTAATGAAATATATAATTATAAGATTAAAAACCAACAAGAAATATATTAATATATAATACAAATAAAATAATAAATAAGAATTAAAATTTACTTTTGTGGTTAGGTCGGTTTAACCCAATCCTAGTGTATTTTACACAATAACATTTAACGCTTCCTAAAAATATTTGATTTTTTGCGATTTTCAGTATTTTTAATTGGTTTGCGGTTGTATTTTGGATCAGTTTGGATTTGAACATTCATAATTGAAGTTACTTAACATCATTATTGGATCATAACTTAAGTTTTGTATGTGTAGCATTTTTATTGCGAGGTTTATTGTGCAAGGGGCTCTCCGTGGTGTATCAGTTTGGGACTTAGAGCCCGTTTGTTACAGTTTTTAAAAAAAAATCAGAATATAGAAAAAAGGGTTAAATAAGTTTTTCGTCCCTATAAATATAAGGAATTTTGATTTTAGTCCCTATAAAATTAAACTGAATGTTTTCATCCTCACAAAATTTTTTATTTTATTTTTGGTCCTTAATGGATATAATTTTAACATTTTTTGAACATAATATGAATATATAAATGTCGAATATAATAAACGGACATAACATAGATACAATTTGAACATGAAAGAGTTATAATTTTTCCATTTATATTAACATAAAATGGTCATTAAGGACGAAAAATAAAATAAAAAAATTTGTGAGGATGAAAACATTTAGTTTAATTTTTTAGGGACTAAAATCAAAATTCGCTATATTTATAAGGACGAAAAACTTATTTAACCCTAAAAAAAATCTAAAAACAACTTCAAATGAGAAGCTGTTAAGAGTAGCTTCTCAAAAAATAGATTTGTTTTAGAAAAGAGAGGAAATATGTTATAAAAGATTGAACTAATTTTGTAAAAAAAAATCCCTTTTATATATTTGTATCCAAACAAACTAAATTATTTACTTAAAAAAAGTGATTTTTATTACGGTAAACAAACACAAAATAGATTATAATTTTTCATAAAATCTCTAAATTATTGTATGTCAAAATCACTTTTATTTTAATATGTAACAAACAGACCTTTAATATCCTCATTCTATATAAACCTTAGTTGATGAATGGAGGACGAATTGACAGCACCATTCCTGGTGCACATCATGTATGAAATGTACTTGTTTATAGCATGATTGATCACTCAAGTAAGACACTGACCCATAATATAGTGCAGCAAGTTTTATGTACAAAACCGGAAAAAATGCGAGATAGGGATAGAAAGAGCGGCGGCCCCCCTAGGGCATATCTAGGGCAACCGCGCCAGAGCTATTCTCCGGCAGAGAGATACATTGGGAGGGTTTGGGGGTCCAGCCACGGTGGCAGATATTGGGGGGGATATGGGAGATTGGCCGGTGGTGCGGTCGAGGAAGAGGAAAGTGATGGAACAGGAATTCAGAGGACAGGATAGAGCAAGGGTACCGGATTGGCACAGAGGACAGGTTACGGGTTACGGTCAGGGACGACTTTGTGATTCAGATGGGGCTTCTAAAGAACAATTCTGGGTTTTTCCAGACAGTAGGGTTGAGGAAGACAGGTGTGTTCCCAAGGATGTTGGAGGACGTATTTCTACGTCAGAATGGCATGGCACAGTTACGGGGAGGGTCGCTGGTGACCAGGGGAGCAAAGCATCATTCTACGTGACCAATTTTCCAGACGGTATGCCACTGTTTCGCCTGAGACAAGCGTTTGAAGTGTTTGGCATTTTAACTGACGTTTATGTTGCACGGCACAGAAATGCACGGGGACAGGAGTTTGGCTTTGTAAGGTATGCTAATGTTAAGAACACTCATAAATTATCACAAGCACTAAATAAAGTCTGGATTGGTGACTGTCGTGTGTTAGCCAGAGAAGCGTGTTTTGATCGTTTTGCTCATAATGATGTGGTTACGAGGGTGTCGGTTATTCCGGCGAGGGAGGAGGTGGGTAAGGGACATGCGGTGGTGCGGACTACGGGTGAGGGAGTTAAAAATTTAAGGGAGGGAAATTGGAGGAGGGCTGACGGTGGTGAGGATGGACAGAAGGAGAGGGTGGGTTTGGCGAAGGAGGTACGGAGAGGTGGGGGGCAAGGCGAGGGAGTTAATAGCGAGGAGGGACGATGGAGGGAAGGCTGGCAAGGAACGGGTATTGGAGGAAGGGGAGCTGGGTGTGAAGCCAGGGACAGCGCTGAGTGGTAAGGAGCAGGTGGAGAACAAAGGTTTCAAAAAAGACACGGGTTCGTCGAAGGTGCAGCCTGGTGTTTCTATCACTAAATTCGTACCAGCTTTCAGCTCAAGTTTAGAGGATAGGAAGTGGGCACAGTCGAGTATGGTGGCTTCGATTGTTGAGGGAGAATCGGCGTTGGCACTTCAACAACGCGTCGAGGATGCTGGTTTTAACCAGATGGTTGTCACTCCCATGGGGGGATCGAGTTTTTCTTCATTGTAATAATGGGGAAGATGTTTGGAAAGTTTTTAACGATGCGGTCCACTTTTTTGGCATGTTGTTCGGTGATATTCAGAAATGGTCGGAGGCAGATGTCCGATACGAACGCGGGGCTTGGGTGCTTATTTACGGAGTCCCCGTTCAAGCTTGGAGTGACATATTTTTTCAGTTATGTGTTGCTAATGCTGGGAGGTTCCTCCATGCCGATGAATGTACGGTTCATAAGGCGCATCTAGACTTCGCAAGGGTGCTAATATCGACACCTAACCTGGAAATTTTGAATCTTTCTGTGGAATTTTTTATTGACGGACGGAAATATGTTTTAAAGATGGTGGAGGAGTGGGGTTGTAACTTGGGGGAGGACGTGTTTATGACGGAAGAGGACCATGTGGACGCGCCGGAAGAGAATATACCACTAAACGGTAATGGCCTGGATGAGGTTCAAGGAGAATGGGAGTTGGATGAGCTAGTAAATGATCTACATGGGGAATGGCGACAACATGAAAATCACAAGGCTGCCTCACCAAAATCTCCAGCTGTCTCACATATTAAAACAGAAGTGCTGGAGGGAGAAGCGTTGCAGCATCAGCAGCCAGTAGGGTCTGAACAGCCACCGCAACAGCTTGATAGTGCTCGTGATAAGCAAGATCAACACGCAAGCAGTAACATCAACGTGTGTCAGCACAAACTGGCAGGTACGAGGCCTTGGAGTCTTGCATGGCTCTCTCAAACTCCTATATCGGAAGGTGGTAACGCTTTTTCTTCTCCATGTTTGAATGAAAATGTTGTAACTTCTAAATTGAATTTGGAGGCCTGCACTAATGTACCTTCAAGAAATACTTTGAAAAACAAGAAGCGTGAACCAATCAATCGTTCCGTTGGTTTTATGAAGCGTGTTGCTAGGATGCCGGATATGGATAGAAGAGATATTTTAAAAATTCTGAAAAATAAGGAAAGAAAGAGGAAGGTCCGCAAGTTGTCTAGTTCAAAGGCAGTAGCAAATTCAACTTCAGACTCTTCTAAAAATTCTTCGTCAATAGGCAATAACGATTGGGAAAATTGGGTGTTGGTGCACGGTAAACCGAAAGCGGTAGCTGAGGATGTCAGAGTCATTGTGAAGGCAGTTGGGGTGCAATATAATTGTGATTTAAATAACAATTTTAACTTGTTAACAAGGGAGGGAAGGAAGGATTGGCGGACGACAAGGGGTGTGGAGGGCGAGCGACGGGTTGTTGGTGGGAGTGGGGATGGAGTGGAGGACTGTTGAGGGCGTAGGGGCGAGAGAGGGTAGGGTGTACGGGTGGTCTTCATGAAGATTGTTTCTTTCAATGTGAGGGGGTTAGGAGGTGGGGAGAAAAGGGCGGAAGTCCGTCGGTTTGTTAATGAAAAAAATCCTTCTGTTTTGTGCATTCAGGAATCGAAGTGGACGGTGGTTAGTGATTTTATGATTAAATCTTTATGGGGAGATGGTCTGTGTGGTTATTCGTATCAATCTTCGGTGGGGGCGTCCGGTGGTTTGGTTACGGTGTGGGATAGTTCTATGTTAGATGTTTGGGCAACAGTGAGTTTTGGTCATGTTTTGATTATCAAGGGTAAGGTAATTTTGACGGGGGAGGAGGTTATTATTTTTAACGTGTATGCTCCTTGCGATACGGGGGCGAAGCGGGAGTTGTGGGAGAGGCTGAATTCAGTGGTTCTTAGCTTCAGTGATTTTTATTTGTGCTTGTGCGGGGATTTTAACTCAGTTCGTAATATTGAGGAACGGAAAGGAAGAGGCTCGGTGTTCAGATAGGTGGATGCCGAGAATTTTAACAATTTCATTGCTGAAAGTTTATTGATCGATTTACTAATATGTGGCCAGTTATTTACTTGGTATAAAGGTGATGGTGTGTCTATGAGCAGACTTGACAGGTTTTTGTTGTCTGAGAAGTGGTGTGCGGCGTGGCCTAATTCTATTCAGGTGGCTTATCAACGGGGTTTGTCAGATCATGTTCCATTAATGTTACATATTGATGATGCAAATTGGGGGCCTAGACCGCTTCGAATGCTAAAATGTTGGTCCAGCTTTCCTGGTTATGATGATTTTGTTCGTGATAAATGGCATTCTTTTAATATTACCGGTTGGGGCGGTTATGTGCTGAAACATAAGTTGAAATTAATGAAAGTGAGTTTAAAGGAATGGCATTAGAACCACTCACAGAATCTGGCGGGCAAGCTAACGGACGTGAAAAATAGAATCGCCATTTTGGACAATAAGGCCGAGGGGACGACGCTCATTGAAGAAGAGGAGGAGGAACTTCATGATCTATCGGTAAACATGCATTCTCTGGCTCGTGCACAAAATAGTATTAAATGGCAAATGTCGAGGATGAATTGGTTGAAGGAAGGGGATGCAAACACCAAATTTTTTCATGGGTATATGTCTTCAAGGCGCCGCCACAATGCCATCAATGTGGTGTCGGTTGATGGTGTTAGTGTCGATGGGGTTCAAAATATTCGAGCAGCAGTCTATTAGCATTTTTCTTCTCACTTCAAGTCGGTTCGGGAGGAAAGGCCACGGCTAGAGGATACTCATTTCCGCAAATTAACATATCTTGAAGCAGGTACTTTAACACGACCTTTCTCCTTAGAAGAAGTGAAGCAGGCTGTTTGGGATTGTGATAGTTTTAAAAGTCCGGAACCGGACGGAATTAGCTTTGACTTTATTAAACATTTTTGGGATCTAGTGAAGGAAGATTTTATGAGGTTTATGGTGGAATTTCATCGTCATGGAAAATTGACAAAGGGGTTAAATTCAACTTTTATCGCTTTGATTCCGAAGGTCAACAGTCCACAACGGTTCAACGATTTTAGACCTATTTCTCTCGTGGGTTGCTTGTATAAGGTGTTGGCCAAAGTCCTTGCTAACAGGTTGCAAAATGTTATCGGAAGAGTGGTCTCTGGTACTCAATCGGCTTTTGTCAAGGGCAACCAAATTTTAGATGAAATCCTTATAGCTAATGAAGTGGTAGATGACGCGAAAAGAGCGAACAAGGAGCTTCTTATGTTCAAGGTGGATTTTGAAAAGGCATACGACTCTGTGGATTTAAAATATCTTGATATGGTGATGGGTCATATGAATTTTCCAACTCTCTGGCGTAAGTGGATTAATGAATGTATCGGGACGGCAAAGGCCTCTGAAAGGGGTCTCCGCCAGGGAGATCCATTGTCGCCATTCTTATTTTTGATAGCGGCTGAAGGCTTCAATGCCTTGATGAATGCTTTGGTGGGGGCGGAAATCTTCAAGGGTTACGACATTGGTCGTGCAAATGAGGTTCGGTTAACTCATCTTCAGTTCGCAGATGATACCCTTATTTTTGGTGAGAAAAGCTAGCTTAATGTTCGCTCGATGAGGGAGGTTTTACTTTTGTTTGAAGAGGTTTCTGGTCTGAAGGTTAATTTTCACAAAAGCATGTTGACGGGTGTCAATGTTTCTAAATCGTGGTTGACGGAGGCTGCTTTGGTTATGAATTGTCGTAAGGGATCACTCCCTTTTACTTATTTGGGCCTTCCTATTGGTGGTGATTCGCGGAAGTTGAGTTTTTGGAAACCTGTTCTTGATCGCATAGTGGCTCACCTATCGTCCTGGAATAATAAATTCCTCTCCTTCGGTGGTCGTCTGGTGCTGCTCAAATCTGTTCTGTCCTCTGTCCCAGTTTACTTTCTTTCCTTTTTCAAAGCTCCCACAGGTATAATTTCCTCTATTGAATCTCTTTTTAAAATTTTTTTTTGGGGGGGTTGTGAGGATAATAGGAAAATCTCTTGGATAAAATGGGACTCTATTTGTCTCCCTAAGGAGTTTGGAGGTTTGGGGGTTAGGCGGGTGGGTGATTTTAATATATCTTTGTTGGGGAAATGGTGTTGGAGGATGTTGACAGGGAAGGAGGGGTTGTGGTATAGAGTTTTGAAGGTCCGTTATGGTGAGGTTGGGGGGCGGTTGCAGGAGGGCGGTAACCACAGTTCTCTATGGTGGAGGACGCTTAGCAGGGTGCGAGAGGGGGTTGGTGTGGGGGTTGGGCACTGGTTTGATGATAATGTCCGTAGGGTGATAGGAGACGGGAGGGATACTCTATTTTGGTACGACAATTGGATTGGGGATGTTCCTTTAAGATTTAAGTTCCCAAGATTGTTTGATTTAGCGGAGAGTAAGGAGAGGACGGTGGAGGAGATGTCGAGGTTAGGGTGAGAGGAGGAGGGGTTGGCGTGGGTGTGGAGACGCCGTTTGTTAGCTTGGGAGGAGGAGAGTTTGAGGGAGTGCTATGCTTTGTTACATAACACTGTTTTGCAGGTTAACACTCAGGACGCTTGGAAATGGCTATTAGATCCATCACGGGGCTATTCAGTGCGGGAATCTTACCGTTATTTAACATTGTACGACATCACTTTGGATAGGGATCGTGTGGATGATGTGTGGCTCAAGCATATTCCTACAAAGGTTTCTTTGCTAGTGTGGAGACTCCTTCGTAACAGACTTCCGACTAGAGATAACTTGTTACGACGGGGTGTTATTCAGGCTAATGCAGCAACATGTGAAACAGGATGTCACGTGCCTGAAACAGTTGTGCATCTATTCTTCGACTGTGATTTTTCTAGCAAGCTGTGGACGGATGTGCGGTTGTGGCTTGGTATTTATTATTTTTCTCCAGGTAACCCTCGAAATCACTTTCAACAGTTTGCAAATATGGCGGGCATGCCAAGGTCTTCGTACCCATATCTAAAAATTATCTGGTGTGCCGCCATTTGGATTATCTGGAAGGAGAGGAACAACCGTGTCTTCCAACATACGGTTGCTACCCCTTATTCGCTTATCGAAAAGGTTAAGCTGTATTCGTTTTTATGGTTAAAATCTAAGCAGGTTTCTTTCAGTTACAGTTTACATGATTGGTGGAAATATCTGCTTCCTTGTATGGGCATTCTTATGTAATTTAGTTCGTGTGTCATTCTTACGATGTTACTGCGGTAGCATTCTGACAGTGTAAATATTGGTTGGTGTTTCCTTCCCTTTCACGTCTTGTGTAGGGGAAGTCACCCTTGTTAATTCCAATCTCATTTTGATTTGTTCAAAAAAAAAAGTTTTATGTACAGACATATATATAGCTTCCACAATTCTGAAGACTCCTTTGCTTGATTATGTACGTGAGGACAAATTGATTTGGAAAGCGCAAAAACATGGTCTTTATTCACTTAAGAGTGCTTACCGACTTTGTGCGGAAGAACTTGTGGACACATCCCATCTTAGAAGACCATGGTTGTGGTCCGAAATATGGCAGTTGAAGGTTCCTTCCAATATAATTTTTTTTTTGTATGGCGCATGTGTCATGGTTGCTTCTCGACAAGAATACGCTTGCAAGACAAAGAGTTCATTTTCCCCCGCTAATTATGTTAGTTGCGATTCCACATATGAAGATCTTGCACGTGTGATTTTTGAATGTACATTTATAAGCTTGTAAATGTAGTTTTGCTTCTCAATTTACAACTTTCGTGTTGAATTTAGTTGGAGACAAACAAACAAATGAGGACGTTAATGCATTAGCAGGGGTAGCCACAGTTTCAGCAAGCTCCATTACATATTTTGATGTACCAATGTGTATGACCCTATTTCTTATTATTGAAATGTTATAAGTTTCGTTTCCTAAAAAAACAAAAAATTACAAAGACCTGTGAAGTCATTTAATATAATAAATACAATAATGTTATTCAAAGTATAACCCTACAATAAATGTTCTTAGGATCTTTCAAAAAAAAAAGTTCTTAGGAATAACGAGATCCACTCCATGCATTTCAATTAAATATAGATTAGGGGTATACATGTAAATGAAGAAATTCCTCTCAAAAAAAATGTAAATGAATAAATTAGCACATATTAAAATATGTGATTTTTTTTTATATTTGGGACAAAATATTTCCAAACTTTTTTTTATATATTGGATCGAAGGGAGTATAATTGTTATCTGTAATGTAATAAAACAACAAAATATATAAATAGACAAGGTTCGTGCAACTATAAGTGTTCGGAATATCCACGTCTTTGAATCTGCCACGTTGACATTAAATAATTGATTCAATTCGTATTGTATCAAAACCAATCTTTCAATCTAAATCAACATCGCAAGAAGAAGAGTAGTTTGTGAAAGAGGGGCGCGACTGAATAACATGATTTGGGAGCTACAATGTTGATAACAATAATGCTAATAACACTTTCTCTGAAACACTCTTTTTGACACTTACTTTCTTACTGAGTTAATTCAATGTGAATCTTATACTTTAAAAATTGAAATCCACATGAAATAATGACATCTATATTGATTTCAACTAATAAGAGAGCAAGTGTTAGAAAAAATATTTAAAAAAAGAATGTTACCGACTTTATCAACCATTGCTATTTTTTATTTTTTTTGTGGAAAATGCTAACAAATACCCTTAGGATATTGTTTAAGCATTCAAAAATAATAACTTTTACATTGTAAATTATGTAGTTATGACTTTTATATGTATTTGTCTTGTATTTTCACGATAAAATTTCTTTTTTATAGATTATTTAAACATTTTAGGGCAGTAGTCCACTACTATAACTTCGACATCCTTGCTAGATTCAAACACGTTGACTATAAAAGTCAAAGTCTCATAAAAATAATAGGGGTAACAATAATAACTCAATTAATTGTACAATAGTGTTGCTCTATCCATCGTCAGTCCAATTCATCATCACCACACAAATAATTATATCAAATAATAAAATTTAAAATTAATGTTACCCACTCATCACAAAAAAAAAAAATATTAACACACTTAATCTCCAATCACATGAAAATAAAATTGATAAAAATGCTAACATTATTAAGCTGCACGATATGAGCGGAGTTTGAACCATGATTTATCCATTTGTGTGTATAAGTTCTTAATAATTTTTTTTTTTAAAGAAATTCTTAATAATTCTTGTCATGTCATCTATTAATGTAATAAATTGATTCAATTTATTAAAAAAAATAATTGCCAAAAGATAAACAATCGTTCATTAAATTTATTTTTTTCTTAAAAAGAAAAATCCGTTCATTCAAATTTATAAAATACATCGATATAATATAAATTCAAAGTCACTAAAAATAAAAAGGATGAATTTGCGAACAAACTCCACGTTAAAAATAGAAATGATGGATTTGCGAACAAACTCACTGCATTAATGTTAATAACATAAAACAACAAAAATACATTTGTCTACAAACATGACTATATTCATATTTATTTTACAGATCAATAACATTAACGATGCTAAAATCGTTGATTGGATATGCACTAGATGAGACTAATCTTCAAACTAAAATCAAATAAACATTGTAGTAAAAGAAGAGTTATCATAAGTTCAAACTTACCCACACGTTGGAAGCTAGAGCCACATCCAAGCCGAGCCGAAGTATATTGATGAAAAAATAACGGTTTTGTAGAGTAAACCACAGTCGTTCGATTCATTCATTCACTTTCTCTCTCCTCTTCGTCTTCTTCCTCTCAACGCAACGCTTTCTCTCTCTCTCATTACGACGTTATCATCATCTTCATTTCATTTCATTTCAAGGTATATTCATATTCATTCATTTTCCAATTTTTCTCTAATTCAATCCTAATTATCATTTTTATTATTCTTATTATTAATTGAATTTAATTAATTTCGCTTTGATTAATTAATTGTACCGATTAAACATAATTACTGGTAATTCTTTCACTTGGAAGTTGCAGAATTAACAAATTTACAGGTAATAATTTTAATTAAATTTTTTAATTTTGTGTTTCGCCGGTCCGAATCCCAAGAAGATGTAACTTTGATTCGATTTTGCAAAAATTAATGTCTAGTTTGTGATTTTGTATTTATTTTGATATTTTTATTATCGGTATTTTTATTTTAATTTTAATTTTCTTATTTGAATTGTTTTTTAATTGTTTTGCTTATGGTGATAATTGAACAATTATTTTATTTATTATGATTATTTGAATGTGTGAATAGTGTTGATTTGACTTTTGAGTTGAAATTGTCAATGAATTGTAGTTTAGTTGGTTAATTAATACCTATCAAGCACGGACACAGACACAGAAACAGATACAAGCATCGACACTGGTAATAAATTTTAAAAAATGACATAATTTGATGTAATTACCTCCATAGCACGAACACTTATGATTGAAGGTGTGTCCGGTGTCTGACACGTGTCCATATCCAACACTGACACGGATGATTACATTCAATTATGTCATTTTCGTAAATTACTATCAGTGTCGTGTTTGTGTCGTTGCTTCGTAGAAATTACATGTGTAGTGTCGGTGTTGGACACCGGATACGCCTTTGATCAGAAGTGTATGTGCTACATAGTGTTAAAAAATGTAAATAAAAGGAATAGTTTTTAGTTTATGCTTGATATTGGGTTTCAAAAAGCCTAGCGGCGAACTGACATACACTTGGTGTTTAGAAGTGGCCAATTGTGGGTTTGAACCTGCATCCGAGCTTATCAAATGTCCCTGCAGCTTTTTACCATTTGACCTGTACGTACAGGATGTTTATGCTTGTATGATAAAATTGTTTATTTTTATGTTATCTATCTTGGTTTTTTATCTTTCATACTTATGGGATGTTTAAAGTAACTGATAACTGGATTTGGTTACCTTTGTTTGGATACAATCACAAATGTTGTGCATGCATTGTTTATTCCGAAAATGCTTGTTTTTGTCACCACTTAGATTTACCGACTGAAAGTTATATTTATCGGGTTGTTGTCGTTTACCATTGTCTGATGTATGCTCTGCGGTTATTAGGTTATTATATTGGTGCCATGTACACTCATTTCAGGCCTTATCTTTATCCTATGTGGGACTTGGGTTTTACCCAATAGCGATCAACTTGATTGAACCTTTAGTGAAGCTGTTTTATTTGTTAAAATATAAAGATGCATTTTGCGTAGTGAAAATAATATTCAATTTATCTGGTCATTGGAACTTAGACTTGAAAAGTTAGTGTATCATTGACATTGTGTTCCTTCGGTGCTTGGCAGGTTGTATATGGATGAAAGGTGTTCGTTAGAAGTGTGTAAGATATTGCTTTTATTCATATTCATATTCATATAATGTTTTGTTGAAACATTATTCCGTCGTGTCAATGGCTGCTGATCAGAGGAGGAAACGTGTAAATGGGGCAAGCATTGTCGGTTATGGTTCTAAGGAGCAACACAAGACCAAAAGAAAGAATCTGGGTCTAGTCCAAAATGACATGAGAGCTCACATCTCTGTTGAATGGGATAACAACCAGAAAAGAGTTGTTGCCAAACGTGAACAAATTGGTATCAGTTGGAGACAAATGAAACCGTTTGTCAATCATGTTTCTAGTGATCATAAAGTCTTGGCAGATGTGGTTACAGTGCCTGAAGAAATATTTGACTTGGATAATTTGAGTGAAGTGCTTTCATATGAGGTAGATAAAATAGTGGTCAGCGTCTGTTGTTTGCAAGCTCAATTTTTTAACTCACCAGGATTTGTGCCTAAAATCATCTATTAAAAAACTTTTGGAAATTGGCAGGTTTGGAAGACGCATCTTTCAGAAAACGAGAGAAACCATCTTATGAATTTTCTACCTAGAGGCATAGAGCCACATCAAGCTGTGGAAGATTTGCTAGCTGGGACCGACTTTGACTTTGGAAGTCCCGTTTTGAATTGGTAAGACATCATTCGTTTATTTTTCTCTTCATTGACATTTTGTGCTTACTACATGCTACATGTGATGTGATTATTTCTTATTTTAAATTACTGATATGTAGTTATTGATTTGATCTTGTGTTGAATTAACTTATGATTAGCTTTTGGGTTGAGTTGACCAGCGTACTAATTGCATTTATCGATCATCCACCAATTTTGTTGGTAAAGTTTGAAATTCAATTTAGGTTTAATCATATCTTACAGCATATTGACCAGTTATCTAGTCCTTGTTTTTCATAAAAAAAATTCTCGATTTTATAACTTGAAGGGGCCTAGTTTGGTTGAAATCCCATTTGTTCATTTTCTTAGTTTCTATGCTTGCAAATTATGGCTTATGTGTATACGCTCCTCTGGTTTATGATTACCTATCAATACTGTTTGTTATGGCTATATAATATCTCAGTCTCAGCAATATTTTGTTTTATTTATTTTTTTGGCCTTTGTTGTCAGCAAAGCATTATTAAGAATGTGATATAATTTGCATGTTTGCTGATTATTTGTAAAAATATTTTCTCTCAGAATCAGAAATGTATTTATATGTTTGCAGGGGTGCTTCAGTTTGTTCTGGTGATCTTCATCCAGATATAGTTGTTGGCCAGGAACAGCATCTGAAGTCTCAGAAGAGAGCATACTACCGACAGTTGCATAATTATCACAATGAGTAAGCACTTTACTCTTAGGAACCCAGGAATTGGATTCCAAAGAAATAACAATTTTATTAAGAAATTGAATAGAATAGGAGAAAATCTCTCCTCAAGGGTTTCCCCTTCTCGAACAACTCATGACTATAACCCAAATAACAAACTAACATCTCTAACAGCTCATAACTACTTTACCTAGTCAAATATTTATATGTTATTTAATTTTAGTTATATTGTATATTAGGTATAACAAACTATATGTATATTATGATATGTATAAAGTATTAGGTATAAAATTTTATATTTGTGTAATTTCTATGATAATTGCAACCTGTGTGTTGCACGGGTGTTAAAACTAGTATCCTAACATTTACACTCTCAACTTGTATATTTTTTTCTATTGTACTTACTGTTGTCATTGTTTTATTTTGCAGTATGATAGGATTTCTATCCAAGTTGAAGGAGAGGTGGCAAAACTGCAGAGATCCAGAAAATGAAATTTTGCAGAAGATGTGGAGGTTGTTACCTGGAACACTTGCAATCTGCATACAGTGCACAACACATAAAAAATTTAGGACATGGATATTGCATAATTCTTTTCATTAAAATGATGCCTTTACTTTATTCTTCCACTATTTGCACTTGCAGTTCTGCAATATAAATGAAAGCTAACTGTTGTGAAAGCTAGGGAGAACACAATTTGAATATATCTTAGACACCATGATTAATTTTGTGGATATTTTGGTATTTCATATTGCTTCAAATCAGAGATGGTGAAACCCTGGAAATTTTTTCTCTGATGTATCTGATCAAACGGGACTTTTCTATTATGTTTTTTGCTTGACTATTGTCTTCTAAGTAGATAATGAGTCTGATAAAGCGTGTTTATATATTTCTACTGATAGAAGCTTCTATAATTGTTTAAGCCTGAGTATTTACTTTCTTTCAATTTTGATATTAAAACGGTTTCAGTTTTAAAAATGATAATATGTATTTATTGCTGGTGTATAAGAACTTATGTTATAGCAATGTGCGAACTTACTTGAATAAGTGTTTATTGAAGTTGAATTAGTTTCTGCAAATTTTTAATTTGAATTTTAGTGTTATTAGTCATCAATGTCATATGTTGTTTGGATTTTGCAGACCAAAGCATGTTCAGAAAAGAATGCCCTCAAATGTGAATGAATCTAGAGTTTACGATCATGATGGGAATGTCACAGTGACATCTGAGTCATGCTCCTGGGATACCGATGAGAAAGCAGGAAGTAGTGACTACCTAATTTCTTCATTGAGAAGAGATGATAAACTTCCGAGAAAGTAAGTAGTGAATTTGTAACCTGCCAGATTATTTACTTAGGTTCTCTTAGTTAGCTATATTGTTGAGAGTTAAACAATGAACCTGATGAATTTTACATGGTTTTGTCATTGTAGTTGTTTTTGGTTTCTCAATACTTCCATTTGTCATATCTCAAGCAGTGGTAAAAATCTTTCTGGTAAAGTCGTGATATAGAAATTCAAAATATCTATACATGTGTCAAGATTGCTTAATAGGATTAGTAGAGTTTTTGCTTAAATAATGAATTTTGCAGGGATAAATTTACACATGTGTTACAATCACATGATTTACGATCTTGTGTCTTTTTCCTGATGCTTCCTGTTATGTTCCCAAGAAAGTATTCAATAGTTTTTTTTTTAATTTTTTTTTTTAATTCTTGAGAATGAAACCTCTTTCTTAGATACATCTTCAATACTCCTCAACAATGAGACACAAAATTGCATGTTTTTTTGTTGATACATTCATACTGTAGAATCAATTAGTATTGTGAATGTCTCATAGAACATTGTGCATGTATGGTGTTTATAAATATGAATAAGTTTTTGTTAATGAATCTTGACTGTGTTGTAACTGGATTTTTTAAAATTTCTTGTGCCCCCATATCGGTGTCATATTGTATCCATATCGTACTATGTATCTAGACTTTCTTATGTTGGTAGGTGTTGTCAACGTTGCTCAAATATTTGTTTCTTGGGTTATGGTGCTTTTGAAGATCTTGAAACTGGCCGCTGTTGTCAGTTAATAATTTTTGTTGTGATAACTTGGTTTACATGGCTGGCATAACATAATATTGCCTGAATTTATATTTCTCGCTGTATATTTTAAACTCTATTTCTCATGTACAATAAGCATTTACCGTTTTTAATGTTTAATATTACTGTTGAAATAACTTTTGGCAGGGTGTTTGATAAAGGCACTATGAAAGGTAAATCTGGAAATTTGATGCTTACTTCAGATGGCATGCACATTAAGGGAGAAAAAAAACCCAAGCAAGGAGACAAAGTACTCAAGCGTAACATTCATTTTATTGAGGGCGAAAAATACATGTCATGTATCAAGGTCAGACATTCCCCCTTGTTTCTGAGCAATACTGAATTGACTGGGAGAAACAGTATAGTAGCTGTAATAGATATCCCATTAGTGGTAGTAATTATAGAGGGATAATAGTCAATTCTCAATAATTGGAAATTGATATTTAAATATATAGATATTAAGTTAGACTTTAGCTGGCATGTTGGAGGGTCAGCTCTGAAATGAAACCCCTACATATATGGATTTATTACATAACAGCACAACTGAGTGTTTTCAGAAGTTCATTTTCCTTCTAGCCTGTGTTGTTAATAGTGCACTGTAGCACCATCAGAGCGCGACCCCTGACCGCTATAGGTGGTGCGTTCACAGAGTGCTTTGATTTAGTGGCTAAAATCGTGCAACTTGTGGTGGCAATGCGCCATCCTCTGTTCTCTTGTCTCAGTCTCTTGTTCTTTGGCTCATCTCCGTGTTATGTTTGTTTCGTCTCTCAGTCTTGTGTTCTCTGCCCCATCTCTGGGTTATGTTTGTTTCGTCTCTCAGTCTTGTATTCTCAGCCTCATCTCTGCATTATGTTTGTTGGTTGCGGATCTGCCCCTAAGGCTCATAAAGACTGCTCCAAGATGAGGAAACTGAGCTAAATGTTTCATTTTTACGATGCATGCTTTACTAAAACATCTTGAGTATTTATTCACTGAAATATCGTCAGATTTTGATAAAACAATAGTCTTTTCACCAGTTCATCCTAGTATATTTATATGGATTTCATGTAACCACATAACTAGGGTGTTTTCAACGATTCTTTTTCTTTCAAGATGAGGAATCCACACAAAATTCTTAATATTTTATGTGTACTTCAATATTTTGCTAGGGCATTTGCTAATTGTTTCCTTTATGCATATCAGATTAGTAGGCAGCAGCATGAACTTGTTAAGAGTATGAAGCAATCTGGTAAAAGCATCCAATCTAAGTCTCTTAACCGTGTTTTGGGCGACCTCAATAATATTCATGTGCAGCCATACAAAGTATTTGTCGAAGAAGAAGAAAAGAAGTTGCATGAGCATTGGTTAGTAAGATTTTCAGCGCCATCTTATTATGCTAAATTGATATCATTGAAGACTTTACGTTCTTAAACTCAGCATTATTGCTCATTAGAATATATTTTATTTTTGTAGGTTGCAATTGGTGATGAAAGACCTCCCTGTGGCATATGCAAACCGGATGCAGAGACAGATACAAAGAGATGCAATCAGGAATGCTTTGGTGGAAGAGATGAACGACAAATCAACTCCAATCTCCGAGGTTTGTGGTAGTGTTTCTTTCTGATGGTAATTTTTTAGGATTGAATTGCATGCTCTGTATCCGTTTCTCGAATTCCTAGAAGATCCTTGCCTTGGTCGCATAATAATAGACATTTTCTCATAATAATTCTGTTAAAATATCTCAAATTATATCTGTGCTTCAGGAAGAGGATAATGTGAGCTTGGGAAGGGAGCTTCAGGATCAGGACGAGGCCATGAGCTTGGGGGGAGAATCTAGGGATCAGAATGAAGATAATATAATCCCAGCAGAGGATCAGTACGAAGATGTGAGCTCTGGGAGCGAACTTCATGATCAAGATGAGGATAATATAATCCCAGTAGAGGATCAGAATGAAGATGTGAGCTCAGGGAGCGAACTTCAGGATCAAGAAAAGGATAATATAACCCCAATTGAGGATCAGATTGAAGATGTGAGCTCAGGGAGCAGACTTCAAGATCAAGATGCGGATAACATGAGTTCAGGGGATGAGCTTCGGAATGTGGTGGAGGAGGGAGGAGGTCTAAATGAAGAGTCTAACTTGAAAGATTACAAGGATTCTGTTGTTAGGGCTCCAGAGATTCGGTCCTCACATAAATCTTTCTCTAGCTGTGACGATGATTTCAATCAAGTGAGTATGGATTCCGAAAAGAACATTGTTTTATCAAAACCGGATGATACCTCACTGAATAAAGATGAGTATCCAAGGAATATGAGCACTCAGGATGTTTCTACTGATGAAGGAGTGCCTTTTAGTTCTGGAAGTGCTGTCTGGCAATCAGTTGAAATGCCACATTCATACTATGACTCGGCCGTGACTCGCAAACACCCAGCTAGTGGGTTATTACAGGCTAACTCTCAAGTCAATGAAGATCAAAGAATCAATGTGATTGATCTTGAAGCTGATGATTTGTGTCAAGAAGAGACGGGTAAGGAGTTGTTGCATGGGCATTTGGACAATGGGACCTCCTTTAGTTCTTACGAAACCCAAGATCGAAGTGCCTTAATTCATTCTCTCTTCAATGGCGAGGGGCTGTTACCATATCCACATGAACAAAAAGGAGCCCCATTGGATTTCCAGACTTCAAACAATGTTATGACGGGGGATGGCCAATGTTCTGGTCATTTCACACAGCCCTTACAAATGCCGCTGACATTGGATCCAGGGCAGAGGAGAGCTACTGAGGTTTACATGCCACAAAGTATGTCAGAAAATATTCATTCCAATGCAGTTGGAAGGTACTTAATCCCCAGGCAAGACCCATTCATCCCAAGGCAAGATTCATTGGCTTCTGTAAACGTAACTGATTGGGCTGCTAATACCGCTTGCATGGCAGCGCCATCCCAATCTCACTTGGCGCCACCCCAATCTCACTTGAACGCGGGAAATTTTATTGGTCATCATTGGCCCACAGCTGACCATCAAATTCGCGGTGTCTGGAACGGAACCAATGGTAGCAGTCTTTCAAGTCAAAATGTTGGCACCGGCGTGAACACTGATCAGAACTTATTTAGTATTCTATCACAGTGTAACCAATTACGGCCCGGTAATTCTTATGATGCAGTCAGAAACACTGACCAGTTTCTTGCACCGAGAACTTACGGAATAGATGCAGGCACTTCCAGGGTTAATCCTGCTGCTTTACCACAGGCTTCACATCCATCAGATTTCTTCCCCGGACGTGAGACGGTGGCACCTAGTGCACTGGTGCCTGATGACATGTCATGGATGAATTTGCAACATCCAAATCCTCCTGCATTACCTGATCCTATGGGAAGGCCGTATTTAAGGCCATGGAACCGGTAATGAACGTTCTACCCCATGTGGTAGCATTTTGTTAGTTAAGCAAGATCCTTAGAAGCTGGGTATACATACCCTTAGATGAGAAGGTTTGTGTACATATCTATACCAACTCCATCATGTACATATCATCTAGATATTAGATGGGAAGGAAAGAAGCCAAGGGAAGGGGTTAAGATAAGCTTCAAGAATTTCATGTTGTTAGTCAAGTTGCATATTTTTTTTCTTAAATTTTATTTATTTTTCCTTGTTTCTGGATAGACATTCTTTTTAATAATTTTGGACGATAAGAAATTCTGGAGGCTGGTGCCTCTATTTTGAGTTATCTTTATTATGCTGAATTTTGTCTTTGGGTAGGATTTTGATGGTAGCAACAAAATAAAGTTTTAGTACTTGTGACAATTTTGATGAGCAAAGGTTGATGTGTTTTTGGTAGCAACAAAATTGATGAATGGTATGTTATATCAAGTTTCCTTTACATTGAGCCAACCAATATAAATTGAATTAATTCAGTCAATCATACTATCTACTAGAAGTGAAATACTGGAATTTTAATTGTTGCCCTGTCCTATATTCTAAGTCAATTAAGGATTTCAAACGCAATTAATATTATAAATTTCATAACAAATTGTATATTTTATCATAAGGTGATGCTAACCTTAGGGCACTTGTTAAGGATTCAAAATTAGAAATGATTGATGAGATTTGGGTAGAGAAGGTTACTTTTTGTTCCATGTGTTAAATGCTCAATTTCTAAGATAAAGTTTCTAGTTTAATCTTCTTAACAAGTGTCTCTATGTCTCTACGACACTTGTTAGCATTTCCCTTTAACAAAAAATGTAATTTAGATAGTATTGCAAATTTAATTAAAAAAAAAATCATATATGTATTTTATAAAACTACCCCTAACCATCTTTTTTTTTTGTCAAGTAGTCTAGTGGCTAGAATTCATTTTTTTCAAGGTGAATAAGTGGGGTGTCCGGGGTTCGAATCGCGGCCCCTGCATATAATGATGCATGTCTCTGCCAACTAAGTTATGCTCACGGTGACCCCTTAACCATCTCATTTTAATTACAAGAATTAAAATAGAAGTCATTAATAACGATTAAGATTGTAATGAGTACAATAATGAATGCTTTATTGACATTGTAAAATAGGATATAAAATGAAATATATATTTTTATTTTTGTAAAATGACTTACAATAGGGGGAGGAGTAAAACGTGAGCAAAATTGACATTTTGCTAATTTTGTATGTATTTTGCTATTAAGAATATAAAACGTAATTTTTTTTTAAGTCACAACAAGTACACCATCAAGCGTGAATGAAACTATTTTCAGAACTCCCTCAAAAAAAAAAACTATTTTAAGAATATAAAAAAAAATTTGAATAAATCAAACCATATTTTATTTTGTATGTTGTGACCGACCAATACGCTAGTGGTAGTTTAAACAGTTACACATGCACAATTTTTATTTTTATTTTTATTTTAATGTGAAATGTATGTGGTGTTACAACTTACATTACACTGAGGCATCTTTGTACAATTTCCACCACAAAGCAAGAATCTAATTCCATTCCATGATGTGTTTGTTTGTTTCTTTCTTGTGACTTGTGAATAACCACTTTATTTCATTCAAGTTTCATAGATCCTTTACTACATTTACATATAATTCTATACCTTAAGCACCCATTAATTTATATTTCAATTTTTGGAACAAAGCTGAAAGAAAAATGGCACATTCAAGTTTGGAAGAATCCTTCAATAAAAGTTTGGAAGAAGATAAGAAGAAAGAAGTGATTCGAATAGAACGTGAATCTGTCATTCCAATTTTGAAACCTAAGCTCTTCATGGCATTGGCTAATCTTATTAGTATGTCTCTCTATCCTTCTTTTTTCCTCTATCTTAGACATTAGATTTTAGCTATGAAACACCGACACCTGTACGAAAACCATGATACGTCGATATAAGTAATGATTTAAGAAAATTGACATATTTCGGTGTTGTGTTTGTGTCTGATACATGATGAATACCTTCAATAAGAGGTGTCGGTGTAAGAGAGGATTTTACTCAATACGTCTAAAAGTATATGTTAATATAATACATTGTACAAGAAATAACAAATACAGTTAATTTTGTTTGGAAAAGAAAAATTATGACAAAAACATTAATTATATTTTATCAAAATTTCCCAATATATAATATATAAACCAGAAACAAGTAGAATTAGCAACATTAAATTATCATGTAAAAAGTGTAACAAAATCATATATTTTCAGAACATAGTTCTGATCGAGCAGAATTTTTGAAGCTTTGCAAAAGAATAGAGTATACAATTCGAGCTTGGTACCTTTTACAATTTGAAGATATGATGGTATGTATCATTATTTTCTTTACCATTTTCATATATATGTGTGTGTGTGTATATATATATATATATATATATATATATATATATATATGTTAGGAATTAATTACTTGATGTGTTTTTGTATCTACAGCAACTGTATGCACTTTTTGATCCTGTATCTGGGGCACATAAGTTGGAACAACAAGGATTAACTTCTAAAGAAATTGATGTACTTGAACAAAATTTCTTGACTTACCTTTTTGAGGTATTTTAGGGACTTCTATACTTTATGTAATGGGTTTAATTGGTATATGCATAATCATTTTAAAAATTATTTACATCACAACTTATATCATGTAAAAAATCACAAATTATATCATGTGCGATTTTTTTGTGTGTTGACCCTCCAATTCTAAGGGAAAAAGGGTCCTGGTAATCTGGAGTTTGGCCAAGAGGTAAGCAAAGTCTGACTAAAAATTGTTCTACTCAGAAATTGAACTCAGGTTGTCTTGAATAGGTCGTCTTTAAAGGTCCATAAAGCAAGTTAGATCACTGCATATATATTTGAAAAGTTCAGATTATTTGATTCTTTACTCAGGTAATGAAAAAGAGCAACTTCAAGATTGCAACTGATGATGAAATTAATGTTGCACTTTCTGGACAGTATCTTCTAAATCTTCCCATTACTGTTAATGAATCTAAGGTTTGCAATTTTGTTTTTAATGTTTTGTTTTGTAATTCAATCATAAGGTTATTTGATGCTTGATTAATCTGCTTGTTTTTGTTTAATGTAGGTTGATAATGTGCTTTTGAAAAAATATTTTGAAGCACATCCGTTTAATAATCTTCCAGATTTCTATGACAAGGTAATACTTTAAATCTAATATTAGGAATACTAAAGATTTTTTGGTGTTAGTGTTGATCAATTGTTCTTTGTTTTAGGAACTTAGTTTTTATTTTTTATAACCAAAATAAAATTATTGTTACTTTTATAAAGATGAGAACAATCAAATCGGTTGGAAGTACCTGAGTTCGATTTCTAACTTAAAATTGTTTTCTTCGACTTTACTTATCGTTTGACCAAACTTTAAATTACTAGAATCCATTTTTCGTGAGAACGAGATGATTAAGACAAAACAAAAGACTACAAGCAGTATTCTAGAGAAGTATAATGCAATAGGTCAAAGCTCAAAAACATGTAAACATGCATTTTGATCCTTGATATCAAAGTAGAAACTCAAATAATGTGAGAAAAGAGCATATAGTTCTGTAACTCTTCAATTCTATTGAATGAATGAGGAAAAGTGAAGAAAAACTATACACTGAGAGCATTAAACTTTCTCTCTTCTCCTTTGTACCATGTTTTCTGACTACTAGTAAAATTCATTTTATTATTTTAGTATATAATCTTTCGGCGTGGCATTGGAATTGATCAAACGAAGGATTACTTTATAATGGAGAAATTGGACATGCTCATTGCACGTTTTTGGTCATATCTATTAAGAACACTCAGGTAATATAATTAAGAAACTACATATCATTCTAGCAATATAAAATATATGTATAACTCCAAAGCATATGGTGCTTGCAGGTTGGAGAAACTGATTTCCAAAAGATCAAAGAGACATGGTAAGAAATTAGATCCAAAGAAGGATGATGAAAATAAGTCGGAAACTTATCAAGATGATGTATATGAACGGATACGTCTTGAAAATATGCCATTAAGGTATTGTTATTTCTATCTATATGGTTTTTGTAGTTGCTTTAGTTCATCTTGAATTGATTCTTCACTTGTCACTAATGAGATTATTTGGTGCAATTTTCAGTTCTGGTAATTTGCTAAGTAAGACGTTAATCCAAGAACCGACATTTGATAGGATAATTGTTGTTTACAGGTATATCATTTATGGAATTTACTACTAAAATTGTTCTGAAAATCCATTTGTAGTTAACTTAATTTAATGTTTCGAAGCTGAAATCCTTGTTTTTCCAATCATCATCCCATTGAGCATACCATACCAATTAATGTGTGAATAAGAAACTTGATTAATTTATCTTTACAAGGTTAAGCTGGTATATTATGCTAAATTATTAGTTGGACATTATTGTTTGTTTAGGCGAGCCAGTTCCGATTCAAAACCAGAAAGAGGAATTTTTGTGAAGCATTTCAGAAACATCCCGATGGCTGATATGGAAATAGTTCTTGTGAGTATCTCAATTATAAAGCATTTAAAAGTATTCTAATGCTGGTGTTGTGTTACTGTTTATTACCTAATTATAATATGGTTCTAAATTGTGGTTGCCGACACAATCGCAATTACGCTGCAAACTTTGATACTGCGACCGCAACTGCAATTTAGAACTATGAATTATAGTTTTAACCTAATGACTGACAACAAGTGATGATATATATTGTTACTTGACAGCCAGAAAAGAAAAGTCCTGGATTGACTCCAATGGATTGGGTGAAGTTTCTCGGATCCGCTATTGTTGGATTGGTTAGTCATCTTTCTCAGATACTAAACGAGTTATCTTTAACTAACTAATTCATTCATTAAACATGTTTAACTTTTTCTTAATAGGTAGCTGTTTTTAGTTCCCTTCAAGCAGCTACAACTGATTTGAGGGTTATTGGTGCTGTTCTTTCAACAGTAGTTGGTTATTGTGTTAAAACATATTTCACGTAAGCATGTTAATTAATCGTTTCATTTCAGTTGAGAATTTCATTTAATAATCATGATGAAAATCTAGTCCTTAGATAAATATTAAGCACTTGAGAATTCGGATCGTCTGCAGATCGACAATTCCCCGCACTCATGTAGTTGATATGTCGGAGTCTGTTTGATCGATATCAGACAGTTCGGATTCCAAACTTGGTATTTCTAGTCAAAATAAAAAGAAATCTGCGTTGTCTGATTTTGATCCAACGACCACCAATGTGCCTACAGCGTTAATGCATAGATTACCAAGCGATATAAATACTTCATCGAGCATTCCATAATACTCAATGCAGAATTTGAACACCCTACAATACCCAACTCCCTATCATAGCATTCGTATCTGAGAATGACATCTTGACGATTGCACTCTGCAATGCGTTAATCGGCCTTTATCAGTCCCTTCGTAAGTAGTCCTTTCGAGCCACCGACAACCAGCTTTAATAACAATTAATTGCCACATAAATAGTCTATTGAGCATCTCATACTACTCGATGTGGGACTTGGATGCCCGATAAACCCAAGTAACTTCCATATTGTTTGCATTATTAATTGCCACATACTATATGTTTTGTTGAATTAATTTAACTAACAAAACAACTAGTAATCATTGCCTTATTGAACTTACTATAGGTTCCAACAAAACTTGGCAGCATATCAAAATATGATAACACAGTCAATGTATGACAAACAACTAGACAGTGGAAAGGGTACCCTTCTTCATTTATGTGATGATGTCATTCAACAAGAAGTAAGTGCTAGCTAGCTTCATATCATTTGTTCTATTATTACTAGCTAGTAATGTTCTTTAATATGAAACACTGAAACAAACACGAACATCGGACACGATATTGATACGTCGAACACCAATGATAATTTGAGAAAATACATTTATTGAATGTAAAAACATAGGTTAGTGTCGTGTCAATCAGGTTGGACGCCAGACACGCCTTTAATCAAAAGTGTCGGTCCTGCAAAGTTTCTTTATAACTTGTACGATTGATAAGTAATTCGTGATTAGATTGTTGGAAAAACAACTTTCGCGCACAAACCAAACATGTAGACAACAATGCCAAACTAAAATTCTTAATGTGCAGGTGAAAGAAGTAATGATTTCATTCTTTATTTTAATGGAACAGGGAAAAGCTACAAGACAGGTATAGTATATATTTCTTTCTTCCTAGCATTTTATTTATTCAATTCTAATTTGTAGAAACAATTTATATTAGTTGTGTGAGTAGTGCTATTTATATATAATATAAGCTATATATGTGAATTAAGGAACTGGATCAAGGGTGTGAGGAACTAATCAGAGAAGAATTCAATGAGACATGCAACTTTGATGTTGATGATGCTGTTCACAAACTTGAGAAGTTAGGAATTGTCACCAAGGTGAGTGATACTCCCTTTTAATGAAGTGTTCATTATAAATATTATTTTTTCAGCCACATAATAATATTGCATTAAATTCAATTACTATAGTCTAAGATATCTAGTATATAGTTTTGAAGATTTTGATTTTTGTTAGTGAATTGAAGTTTTTGTTGTTGGAATTCAGGATCCAATAGGACGATATCAATGTGTTGGATTGAAAAGAGCAAATGAAATAATTGGTGCTACAACTGAAGAGCTTGTAATTAGGGCAAACCAAGGAAACATCACTCCTTGATGCTTTTTTGTTTTGTAATAATATAATAGTTTTCAATATGTACCTTTATACTTAAAGGACTAGAATATGTACATTTCAATACTTAAAGGCAGGAACAAAAAATTTCAAGAGATTAAAGACCTAACAAAGTTCAATAGATAGAAACAAATATATAGTGAAACAATTCAATTCTCAGATACCAAGTATAAGAAAAACAGATTATCATCATAAATAAAAACAAATCGAAAAATTAATCTAATTTGTATGATAAACTCTAGAAGTCATGATTTAGAGTTGCAAGGTTCAAGGCATAGTGAAATTGGATGATATTGTAAATAAAACAAAACAAAACTAGTAATGATTACATGGAGATGTATATAGAAATATAGAAAGAAAGAAATTGTATAATGTAATTGATAATTACAAATTTTGAATAGTAGAAGTAATGCTTAGCCATACATCTGAAAAAATTATTTCTAATGGATAATACGATATAAGAGTAGATTCATGGAAAGGAAGTTTGTGACTTTTACTAATTTGGCATGAATTACAATCAGATTGCTGGAATTGATTTGTGCCTAAAGAAAAATGCTAGGAAGTAAATTTGAAAATAGAGGATGATGGGTGCCCAAGCTTATGGTGCCATGATGTGGCTGAGTCCTTGCGAACGGTGTGAACAACTGGTGTGGGGGAAGGCCATTGATAAAGTCCATCGATACATGAGCCTTTATAAGTTGTTTGGCCAGTCTGTAAGTCCTTCACATAAAAGGAATGTGGCAGACAAAGAACAGCAGAGTTAGTTAGTTTGGTAAGTTGGGATACAGAAATAATTTTTTATTTCATAAAGGGAACGCACAAAACATTAGACAAGGATAAATCATTAATTAAAAGTGTTCCAGAGTGAGAGATGTTTAAACCTGAACCGTTGCCCATGAACAGCAAGTCAGGACCTGTGTAGGGATGATGGATTGCCATATTTGCAAGGTCATTTGTTATGTGATGTGTTGCTCCACTATCAACCAAAAAATCAATTTGCGGGGGACCAGCAGTTGCAGTGTTGACCTGAGGCGAGTCACGAGAAGGTGGAGGGATACCACAATGTTGCTGTCTGAAGGTGCGGCACTGGGATAGAACATGTCCTCTGACATTACACCACTGACATTTGTCAAGGAAGGGTTTGCGATTTCAAGGGCGTTGATTTGATTGTGCAGGGAACTGGGCAGGGCGCGGTTTGTTGTTGTAGTTGGTCTCACCTGAGCATTCAAGGCAGTGAGTGGTGCAGGAGTTTGTTGCTGAACAGTGGCGATTGAGAGTTCCTGGATGAGAAGCTTCTCAAGAAGGTCGTCAAAGGTAATTGGGTTATCCCTTGCATTCACTCCGTCAATGACAAAGCGATAGCCGTCGTCGAGGCTGCGTAGGCTGTAATCAGCCATGTCTTCAATGGATACAAGTGATCCAAGCGAGGCAAGGAGATCGCCTGTTTGCTTCAGGAAGTGCATATAGGTGGTGATGGATTGAGTACCTTTTGGTGCTGTCCGGAGGCGCTCCTTTAGTTGCTTGAGATGGCTGCGAGAAGCCTTGGCATAGGTGTTCTTGAGGAGGGTCCAAAGACCGTGTGAGGTCTTTGTTTGGGAAACCAGGGAGGCGACCTCATTTGAGAGGGTGGTGAGGAGGGCGCCATAGATGAGGCAATCCTGTCGTCGCCAAGTTTGAGAGGCAGGATTTTCTGTTGTCACTGGAGTCTCGGCAGTGGTTGTGATCGTTTTGGACGGCGCCGGTAACGATCCATCTGGGTATTTGAGGAGATCATAGTCATCAAGGAAAGCTTCAACCTGAAGTTGCCAATTAAGGTAATTGGTGGGAAGAAGTTTGGTTACACTGCCAAGGGTGATGCAGGCAAGTGGTTTGGATGGTTCATAGGGGTTGGTGATTGAGGTATAGCTGCCGGTGTCCATGGCGGTGAGGGTGGCAGCTGGGGTTAGGAACGACGTCCTTATTTAGAGGGAGAGGGGGCTGGACTGGGGCTGAACCGTTTCAGTCTGATACCATATAGAAATATAGAAAGAAAGAAATTGTATAATGTAATTAATAATTATAAATTTTGCATAGTAGAAGTAATGCTTAGCTATAGCAAAACCCACTAATTACCTGTGCATATAATACTAACACACAAGACTTTTATTTATATGACCAAACCTTTGCATATTTTTTCATATTACCTTATGTGGGACATTACTCTAATTATTATTATTGATAATGTATCTTACTCATGTTTTTTTTTAAAACTCGACAGCAAATCCAATGATCGACTAATCTAAGAGGTCGATTCACAGTCCACATCCCACACATAATTTTAAATTGGGGTTGCCTTGTGAAATGATTTTAAATTTTCACAAGCTATATAGTGGTACTACCACACCACTACACTATTTATCGACTATAGCATAGACTCAATTTGCTATGTAAATATTGATTGGGAGGTGCTTGAAATATAGAGTTTAGGGATCTTTAAAGGTAAAAAATTTCTTTAGATCCGAAACAAAGTGGGATTTAGGATAATGAAATTTTAATTTTTGGCGAGAAGATTCAAAAGAACATGGTCGAAAGCATTTGATGTGACCTGATTGTAAAAAGTACTACCTTGCTTCATAAAAAAATGTCTGTCAGACTAAAAAAGTCACATTGCAGTGATAGGTAGCCTACTTATATGTTGGGGTTTACGATGCAATTTGTTTTCAAATAGATTAATTATATACTCCCTCCCTCCGGTCTCAAATATATAAAAAGATTCATTTTTTAGGTTCATTGAATAATTAATGTATCTATTTCACTCCTTTTATTATTAACTCATTATTCATTTTAATTTAATACATCTATGATCATACAAATGATAACTAAAACTCAATAAGGTTGGTCTTTTGAGCCCGCTTCAAAACAGGATGAAAAAGATTATCCAA